>Ga0105048_10003757_pt1 | contig 24811 bp, 21 predicted proteins | sample MAT05_FD_78382 | JGI IMG/M metagenome (GOLD analysis project Ga0105048, IMG submission 78382) | Freshwater microbial communities from Lake Fryxell liftoff mats and glacier meltwater in Antarctica - MAT-05 | ecosystem: Environmental > Aquatic > Freshwater > Ice > Liftoff microbial mat | place... | reverse complement strand
GCCCTTCTTCTTCAAGAATTCATCAAGCGGCTCGCCTTTCAAGCACTCCATCGCGATGAAGGGGATGCCGTTCTCTTCGGCGACCTGATAGATGCGGACGACATGGTCGTGGCTGAGCTTGGCCGCGGCCCGGGCCTCGCGCAGGAAGCGCAGTCGGGCCGCTTCGTCGCGCGCGAACTTCGGCAGCATGATCTTCAGAGCGGCCTTCCGCTTGAGCTGAGGGTCCTCCGCGAGCAGCACCATGCCCATGCCGCCTTCGCCGAGCTTGCCGAGGATGCTATAGCCGCTAAGCCGACCGAGTTCCCCCGGAGCTTTCGGAGCTTCGAGGTACGAGAACTCGTGGACAGGGTCGGCCGACGGTACATCGGTGGATTCGTAACTCGAGCCTTCGCCGACGACGGGCGATTGCGTCACCATCTCGTGCGGAGAGGGCGAAAGCGCAATCGGCTTGCTGCACTTCGGACAGCGTGGCTTCGCGCCCGGAGGAAATTTCTCCGGCAGCTTGAGCACGGCCTGACACGACGGGCAGGAAATAGACTGTGCGAGCATGGGGGTGCGTCCAGTCGTTCGAGGTGGGGACGGGTGTTAGAGTATCAGCCGACGTGGGTAATGAGAAGTGAATCCCCTGGTGCTCGCTGAGGACGTTAAGGAGTGGAATGTGCAGATCAGAAATCCCCGGTGCCGCGGCGTGACCACCAGGGGAGGGCCAGGCCGCCGTCCATGTTCAATGTGCTGCCGGTCATGTACTGCGTATCGGGGTCGACGAGGAAGAAGACGCCGTGGGCGACCTCTTCGGGCTTCGCCAGTCGGCCCATCGGCGTGCCTTTGCTGGCTTCCAGCAGCGCTTCTTCAGTGAAGAACTTGCGCTCGCCGGGCGTGTCGGTCCAGCCGGGGTAGAGGATGTTCACCTTGATCTTGTGCGGCAGCAGTTCCAGGGCGGCGGAGCGCGCCATCTGGTCGATGGCCGCCTTGGCCATGTTGTAGGCCATGCTGTTGGGGAACGCGATCTCCGCGTGCGGCGAACTGACGATGACGACCGCCCCGCCGTTGCCCTGCCCGATCATGACGTTGGCGCTGGCGCGAAGAGCATAGTACGCCCCCCACATCGAGACGTCGATCGTCTTCCTGAAGCCAACCATGTTCGCGGTGGTGAACGCTTCGCGATCGCTGTAAACGGCGGAGGAAACGAAGATGTCGAGCCGGCCCAACTCGGTGACCGTGCGGGCGACCATCGCTTCCACGGCGGCCTGGTCGGTGATGTCGACCTTCAGCAGCAGGGCCTTGCGCCCCAATGCCCGGATCTGGGCGGCCGCATCCTCGGCCCCTTCGGCCATCGTCAGGTAGTTGAGGGCCACATCGGCCCCTTCCCGCGCGAACTTCACGGCCGTCGCCCGGCCGATCCCCGAGGATGCCCCCGTGACCAGCGCGACCTGACCTGCCAACTTGCCCTGCGTCATCTGCGTTCGTTCCTGCATGAGAAGTTCGAGCCGGAAACATCAACGACAGTACCGTCGCTGACGCTTCCGGCTTGGATTGATCTGCCCGCTCGTGAACCTGCACGTGGAACTCAATCGTCGGCCCGGCGATTGGGTTTCGCCAGGCCGGCTTTCTCCATCAACGACATGCCGCGGAGTTCTTCCGCCTCGTTGAGGATCGATTCCAGGCCTGCTTCACCGCTCTTCGAAATGTTGTACGAAATCGTGAACTTCCGGTTGGCGATGGCCAACTCGTCGCCCGGCCGCAGCGGCCGCTGCAGCGTCCGCATGCTGTTGACCTTGATGCCGTTGCTGCTGCCCATGTCGCGCACGAACCAGTAACCGTTGCGGAACGACAGTTCACAGTGCAGCCCCGAGATGTTCGGAAACTGCAGACAGACATCGCACGACTCGCGACGGCCGATGGTCAGGACCGGCTGCGCCAGGGGGATGGAATCCCCCCCTCCGATGGGGACGAGTTCCCCCTGCGGTTCGACACTCATGATTCACCTCGATCGACAGAATAGAAAGATAACGAATCCCCCCAATCGGGGAGCAGATCGAGTATAGCCGAGATTTCGCGGGGTGCAAAGAGCTGGAGCGATTAGCGGTACTCATCCCGGATCGGGTAGAAGAAGTCAACTGCCCGGCCGGGCCCGCCGACGGCAACGACCTTGTGCGGAACGTTCCCGGGGATGAAGTAGATGTCGCCAGCCTGCAGTTCCTTCACCTCGTCGCCGACATGGAAGACCGCGCGACCCAGAACGAGCATGCCCATCTGTTCATTGGGATGCTGGTGCCAGTCGACAACGCTGCTTTCGGGAAGGTCAACGACGGAAATCTGCATCTGGTTCCCGGCATATGTCGTCAGCGCGACATTGCCGAAGATGACATGATGGCCGCATTCGGCGGTGGTGGGGAAGTATTGGCTCATGGTGGGAGGCTAATCCAGATGACACGATCAGATTCGTGACCGCCAGGTTGAGGGGTCGCGGGAGGTATGCACGATGGCGAACACGGAAATAGTTTCAGCAACTATCTTGTAGTAGACGGCGTACGGGAAGTCGGTGAGAGTTGCTTGCCTTACTTCATCGATCACTTCCCCGAACTGATACGGGTCCGATTGAAGCTGATCCATGAACCGGTACAAGGCAGCCTTGAACGATTCGCCATACCCTGTTCGCCGACTGTCGTACCATTCGCAAATCTGTTCGATATCGCGATTGGCGCGTCGACGCACTCGAAGTGTGAAGTTCATAGGTCGGGGTACTTCGCGTCGAGAGAAGCTTTCGCGTCTTCCCAAGTCATCCAACCGTCCGGATCCGCTTCCGCCTCTGCCACTCTTTGCCGAATCTCGGCAATCAGTTCGTCGCTCAGGGCAGGCGGTTCCGCTTCCACGGTTGCCAGGATGGCGTGCGCCAACTCGAGGCGATTCTGTCGCGGCATCTTGTGGATCCCGAGTCGTTCCATTACTTCTGTCATGGTGCACCTCGTTTACAGCATCGGCCCGTAGAGCACGCGAAACGCGTGCACTACGTTGGTCAATCTACCACACCCGTCCGCCACTGTCACCGCCCGAGCGAGCTGCCCAGGCGCGCATGCACCTCGGCCGTCTGCCGTACGATGATCGACATGCTCGGCAGGTTGAAGGTGATCGACCCCGGGCCGCCGCGGTCTTTCCAGCTGTCGGGGTCGATGGTGCGGATCATGTCCGTGATGCGTTGGGCGTTGTCCTGCGTCTGCAGCATGTCGACTTCCGGGCCGAACTCGAGCGCGGCCGCGCCGCCGATCGCGCCGACGCCGCGGATGAGGTCACCCAGGTAGTAAACGCGCGTCACCAGCGTGTTGCGGGCTGTTTCCAGTGTCACCACCTGGATCGTCTCATCACGGATGATGTAGGTCAGCCCGTGATCCTGCAGCACTTTGCGAAGGGCGGTCTTCAGTGCGACGCCGTTGAGTGTCACGTTCACGGGCGTGTTCGATTCGATCATCGCCCCTGTCAGCGCGTTCTTGTCGATCAGAATGTTCTGCCCCGCCTTGTCGGACAGGTACTTCATCACTTCCTCGAACGGGGCGTTCTTGTAGCCGATGGTGATCGGCGTATCGAGCGAGCGCAGCAGTGCCTCTTCCTTCTTCGTCAGCGTCGGCTTGTTGCGCTTCTGCGTGATCTCGATCCAGCGTTCCTTGTCGAATTCGACATCGTCCTTGATCGGAATGGCCGACTTGTCGATGCTGCGCATGGCCACCAGGTAACCCTGTTTCTGCTGCTCGACGAGGAACCGCGCGTCGGCCAGTTTCCGCTCGAACGACAGGTTGTCGGTCAGCACCAGCGCGGCCGGGTTGTCGGGGTAGCGCTTGATCAGTGCCTCGGCTTCCTTCTGGGCCTGCGGGGTATTGCCGGCCTTCAACAGTGCGGCAATCGTGTCCACGCCGCGTTTGACTTCGGTGTACTCTTCCTGCGCGGCCTTCGCCCGGCGAATGTCCGCCTCACGGAGTTGCTTCTTGTCCGGGTTCATCTGCTCGGCCGTCTGGATCTTGTTGCCGGTCGACAGCAGGCGGATCTGCGTATTCAGCTTGGCCGTCCACTCGGTGCGGAAGCCGACGGGAATCAGCGGATCTTCCAATTGGGTAAGTGCCGACTTCAGCGCGTTGGTCGCCCGCACCGGAGATGCAGCCTGCAGACGGCGAGCGTCCTCGACCGCTTCGCGCAGCTTCGCTTCCAGCCGCTGCGTCATGATCGCCTGGTCGGCCCTGGTCCTGTTCAACAGGTCTTCGGGCTTGTTCTGTGCATGAATCGTCGCGGTGAACGCGACGATGACGACAAGCGGGAGTATGACGACATGCTTCATCGGACACCTTCCTGTGCAGAGGCGCTACGTTCCATATGTACCAACGTAACCGCGCCCCGCTTCGTTGGCGAGGCAGATCGATCGTCGGTGACAGACTGCATTGACTGTTGAAGTCTGCAACTCGGGCGCAACCGTCAGGAAGCCACCAGCAGCGGTCGCAACTCGCCTGCCAGAAAGACGGACCCGCTGATCGCGATCAGGTCATCGGCCCTGGCCGAGGCGCGCGCGGCGTGCAGCGCATCGGCGGGCGATTCGTGAACCGTGAACAACGCTCCCGGATGCGCGGCCCGCAGCAGTTCCGCCAATTGTGCGGGTGGCAGGGCACGTCCACTGTTGGTGTAGCGCGTCAGGTGGAAGAAATCGAACGCCGGGCCCAGCACCTGAAGCATCTCGGCCACTTGCTTGTCGTTCGAGAACGCCAGCACCGCGATGCGCCGACCCGTGACCGGGAACGACTCTCGCAGGGTAACGATCAGTGTCCCGGCGGACGCCACGTTGTGGGCGCAATCCAGAATGATCAACGGTTCGCTGCCCACCAACTCCATCCGCGCGGGCCAGCGCACGTTCGCCAGACCCGACGCGAGGGCGGCATCGTTGATCGTCAAACCCAGTGCGCGAAGCTGTTCGACGACGACGATCGCGCCCGCCGCATTTGCCGCCTGATGATGCCCGGCCAGGCCCAGTTTCAGCCACGGGTACTCGGCCACACGCGTCACCGCCCGCAGTTCGCCGTCGCGGTAATCGAAGCGGAAATCGCGGCCGAGCATCTGCAGCGGCGCCCGTCGCTCGGCCGCGACGCGTTCGATGACGGCCGTCGCCTCGGGTGCCTCGGCCGTGGAGATCACCGGTCGGCCCGGCTTGATGATCCCGGCCTTTTCGCGCGCGATCAGTGCCAGCGTGTTGCCCAGCAGTTGCATATGGTCGAAACTGATATTGGTGATGACCGACACCAGCGGTGTACAGACGTTCGTTGAATCGAGACGCCCGCCCAGGCCGACCTCAATCACGGCCAGATCAACCTGCCGGCAGACAAAGTGCAGATATCCCAGGACTGTACCGATCTCGAAGAACGTGGGGATTCGCGACGGATCGGCCGATTCCTCCATCGGCCGGACGGCTTCGGCAATTTCCGTCATGCGAACAGTCATCTCAGCGCGGGAAATGGGAACGCCATCCACCTGAATGCGTTCGGACACATCTGACAAATGCGGCGAGGTGAACAGCCCGACGCGGTACCCGGCCGCCTGCAGCACGGCGGCGAGCATCGCCGACGTGGAACCTTTCCCCTTGGTGCCGGCCACATGGATGATCCGGAGACGTCGATGCGGATCGCCGACGGCGCGGAGCACGGCGCGCATGCGGTCGAGCTTCAGGTCGCCCGGCTTGGGGGCCTTGCGCTCGAAGTCGATCCGGCCGTACCACCAGGCGAGTGCGTCGTCGTAGGTCATCAGTTAGGTTTTATGGAGCGGGCAGAGGTGCAAAAACAAAAGAAGCCCGCATCTTGCGATGCGGGCTTCTTGAGAATCAGTTGTGAACCAACTTAGTTACAGCCGCCGCAGCTGGCTGCGGCGCCACATGCTGATTCGCAGCAGCTGGACTTCTTGTGGCCGAAGCTGCCCAGGCGGGCCTTGAGGCCGCCGAACAGGCTGCCACCGCAGCACGAGGTGGTGGCGCAGGTGTCGCATGCCGGGGCAACCGCGACTTCCTTCTCAACCCAGTGAGCAACCTTCTTCGTGCCCTTGACAACTTCGTTGACCGCTTCGCACTTCGTCACGCAACGGGTGGCCTGGTAGGGAACCATGACCTTCTTGCATTCCGTGTAGGTAACGGTCTTGCATTCCGGAACGCAAGTCACCTTCGTGACCGGAACCTGGATGCATTCGGTCACGCACTCGTAGGTGCAAACCTTCTTGCAAACCGGGACGCATTCCTTGACAAGCTTCATCTTGCAAACCGGGACGCATTCGGTGCAACGGTCGATGACCAGCTTCTTGACGGTCTTCGTGCACGGGGCACACGAGGTCGCACACGGGTCGCACGGATCAGCGCACTTCGAAGCGAGGTGGCTGAACAGGCCCGCGCGGGCCGGGACTTCGACGCATTCCCAGTGGTGGCTCAGCTTGGTCTTGGTCACCATTTCGGTGACCCTTTCCAGCTTGCACTTCGTCACCATCTCGGTCTTCTCGGTCCACACCGGCACCTTCTTGGTGACCGTGCGGTTTTCCATCACGGTCGTGCAGACCTTCTTGTACTCCGTCACCTGCTTGGTCTTCGTCTCGGAAACCGTCTCGCACTTGTAGGCGGTGTAGGTTTCCTGCGTCGTCACGGGCTTGTAGGTCGTGCGGGTGTATTCGCACGGCTCATCAACCCACTCGCACACCTTGACCTTGCAGGTCGTCGGTGCTGCCGGGGCACACGGGGCAGCGGCCGGAGCGGCGCACGAGCCGCAATCCGAGGACACAACAGTGTTCTTGTGCGTGGCATTGGCCATGATCGGGGCCAGAGCCAGGAGCGCACCCGCATACAGGAATTTGCGCAGGCCTTTAACGAACATTCTCAGACTCCTCTGAATCCTAAAGCGGTCGCCCGTGGTCGCCGTCCTATCTCGTTACATTGAGATCGGAACCCCGACGCCGACGTTCGACATACAACGGAACTATGCACCCTCTGGGCGAAATAGCAAAACTCAGCAGAGTAGAAAAGCTGCAAAACACAGGCGAAATGAGTAGGAGTTTACCAGTCACCCGCGACGCGACGATTGAGCCGTCCTTAGGGGCTCCGTAGATGGTTCGGTTCCGGAGTCAGGGGTCAGGGGTCAGGGGTCAGGGGTCAGAGAAGAGAGGACAGAGGACAGAGGACAGAGGACAGAGGACAGAAGCGAATGAACCTTCCACCGTAATCTGACATTCGGCCACTGCCCACTGCCCACTGCCCACTTGCTTTTGCTCCCTGACCCCTGTCCCCTGACCCCTGACCCCTGTTTCGATATCACCATTCAAATGACGCCAAACGACTCTTTCCTCTCCCGTGTGCCTGACGATCGCACGTCGTTGACCGATGATGAGCGCATCGTCAATGTCGTTCCGCTGCCGCCGCCGGAGAGCCTGATCCGCTTCTTCCCCGTGCAGGGAACGTCGGCCGAGGCGCTGGTGGCACGGTCGCGCGAGAACCTGCGACAGATCCTGCAGCGGCGCGATGACCGGCTGCTGGTCGTCATCGGCCCCTGTTCGATTCACGATCCGCTCGCCGCCATCGACTATGCACGGCGGATGCTGACGGTGCGCGAACGCCTGTCGGCCGATCTCGAGATCGTCATGCGCATCTACTTCGAGAAGCCGCGGACGACAGTCGGCTGGAAGGGGTTGATCAACGACCCGTACTTGAACGGCACCTTTCGCATCAATGAAGGCTTGCGCATCGCGCGTGACCTGCTGCTGCAGATCAATCAGCTGGGAGTGCCCGCGGCTTCGGAGTTCCTGGATACGATCTCGCCGCAGTACATCGGCGACTTGATCACCTGGGGTGCGATCGGGGCGCGCACCACGGAATCGCAGGTACACCGCGAACTGGCCTCGGGCCTGTCGGCCCCGATGGGGTTCAAGAACGGCACCGACGGCAACGTGAAGATCGCTGTTGATGCGATCCTGGCGGCGCGGGAACGGCATCACTTCATGTCGGTGCACAAGAACGGGCAAGTGTCGATTGTCGAGACACGCGGCAACGATGATTGCCATATCATCCTGCGCGGCGGCAAAACGCCGAACTTCGACGCCTCCAGCGTCGATGCCGCATGCAACGTGCTGGCCGCGAACGGACTGATCGAACGCCTGATGGTCGATGCCTCGCACGCCAACAGCAGCAAGCAGTTCAGGAAGCAGATCGACGTCTGCAAGTCGATCGGCAGCCAGATCGCGGCAGGGGAACGCCGCATCGTCGGCGTCATGGTGGAAGCACATCTGGAAGAAGGCCGCCAGGATCTGATCCCGGGTCAGGAACTGAAGTACGGCCAAAGCATCACCGACGCCTGCCTCGGGTGGGACGATTCGGTCGCCGTGCTGGAGCAGTTGGCCGCCGATGTGCGGACGCGGCGAGGGAAAGCGTAGGGAGCGGTGATTTCTTTGTGGTGCACGCGGGATTGTCCGTGGTGCACGCGGGATTGTCTGTGGTGCACGCGTCTCGCGTGCACGATAGAATCATTGCCGTGCACGCGAGACGCGTGCACCACAGACAGCGACGCGTGCACCAATGATACCGCCGAGCTCACATTCGGAGCATCCGCCATGCCCAATATCGGCCAGCAGGTTTTCACCAGGCGATCCCTTCCGCACTGGTACGTTCCGGGTGCGGACTACTTCATCACGTTTCGACTCGACGGTTCACTTCCCCGCGAGGCGCTTGACAAACTCGCCGAACAGCGCAGGAACCTGATGGACGAATCGCCAAGATCCGATGAATCGCCCCGCGATCGTTCGATGCGAATACACAAGCTGATATTTGCCGGCTACGATCGCCTACTTGACGAGCAGTCCAACGACCAACTCTTGAGCGACCCTCGTATTGCCGCCGTGGTTCGATCCAGCCTGTATTATGTTCATGAAGAACTGAAGCGCTACCACCCCATGTCTTACCGCATCATGCCGAATCATGTTCATCTGGTGTTCTCGCTGTCCGATCAGTCCTTTCAACCGAACGAAGTCGTGAATCCCGGTGAGCAGACAGACTCCACAAGCCCTCTCAGTCGAGTCATGCACAGCATCAAGAGCTTTACCGCCCACGAAATCAACAAACTGACTCATTCAACGGGGCCGGTCTGGCAGCGCGAATCGTTCGATCACTGGATTCGGACTGACGAAGAATTGGAAAGGATCGTTGAGTATGTCCGGATGAATCCAGTCAAGGCCCGGCTCGTTCAGAAGCCGGAGGACTGGTACTTCAGTTCCGCACACGATCGACTTCTGTCGGACGGACAGCGAACAGGGTGGTTGAAATGGAGGACGAAGAGCTGACTTCGCGACGCAAGGCAGAGTAGCGCACACGAGACGCGTGCATCAACTATGGTGGACCCGAGCATCAACTGTGGTGCACCCGAGCATCAACTGTGGTGCACGCGAGCATCAACTGTGGTGCACGCGTCTCGCGTGCACGAGAGAGTAGTTGTCTGTGCACGCGAGACGCGTGCACCACGGACAGAGATGCATGCACGCGAGACGCGTGCACCACGTACAGTGCAGACGGGTGCCGTCGCGGTGCCGGCATGGTACGATAGAATGGACCTGATCGATCCAACGATTGACTCCAAGGCTGCCTCATGCCTCAACTTACATTCCTCACCGGTCCGCTGGCCGGCAAGAAGGCGGTGCTGAAGGGCCGGCAGGTCTCGCTGGGGCGGGATGCGGGCAACAGTATCCGTCTGGATGATGAATCGATCGCGCCCCGGCACATCGTGCTGGTGCGCGAGGATGACGGCTATTCGATCTACATCGACTCTTCCAAGCCGCCGGTCGCCATCAACGGCAAGCAGATCATCAACGAGATATTGAAGAACGGCGACCTGATCCAGCTCGGCACCGTGCGTGCCCGCTACACGCATACGTCGAAAGCGAAGGGCAACTCGCTCGACTTCACCGCCAACCTGACTTCGCCGCTCCAGAAGAAGAAGCCGGCACCCGAGATCCTGTCGCTGGATGATGCCGAGCCGTTGCCGCTCGAGGATGCCGAACCGCGCGGGCGCTTCCGCTGGCTGCTGTTGCCGACGGTCATCGCCATCCTGATGATCGGCGGCATCCTGATCCTGCTTCGCGTGCAGAAGCCGCCCGCGGAAACAACCGTCGCCGAGACGAAGCCCGAACCGCCGAAGCTGCTGCCCAAGGAACTGCCGCCGGTTGAGATTGTTGTTCCCAAGGAAGAACCGCCGCTTGGCCCCTTGCCGGTCGGCGTCGGCGAGTCGGGCCTGCGCGATGGGGCAACCGTGCACCGCACGAAGAACTACAAAAGCCATCAGGAAGCGGTTGATGCCTGCGAGCCCGGCGATGCGGTCATCTTCGATTCGCCCGATCCGCGGCCGATCGTGCTGATCAAACCGCTGCGCGATGTGCAGTTCCTCTCGGGCCAGGCGACATGGGAAGTTCACGCCGACCTGATCGATTGCCAGTTCCTCTATCACGAAACCCGTCAATTCGTGCAGCGCGGCGGCAAGCTGGAACGCTGTGTCTTCTTCCGTTGCCCCATGAAGCAGACGCTCCTGCTGCATGCCGATGCCGTGTCGTTCTACTTCGATGAACGCAGCCCTTTGCACCCGAAGGATAACCCCGATGCCGGTCGAACGCCGGCATTGCAACTCACCGGCTTTGTGCGCGACGTGCTGATCCACAAGCCGATCGTCGGCTCGCTGCTGCCCGCGGACAAACGCTTCGACATGCGCTGGGGCCCGGTCGTGCGCATTCATGCGACCGATGCTGAAGGCGATGGCCGGGGGACGTACATCCTGTCGCCGATCGTGCTGGGCCAGCGCGCCTGGACGCCGTTCGAGATCACCCGCGGCAACGGCATCACCTTCGCGCATCTGACGACTGACGGCAACGCCTGGGCCGACCCGGTGCTGGATATCGTGCGCGGCAGCGACTGCGTGCTGCTGTCGAACAGCTTCGGCAGTGAAATCGCCGTCACGGCCGAGCAGTACCTGCAGCCGCCGAAGAAACTGCGTTATCACGACCACGAAGAATTCGGTCACGACAACGGCCCGGCCTACCGGGGACCGGTGATGACCGTGGCCGGGCAGCGTACGCGCATCGTCGCTCAGGGGGACGCGCGCAAGCCCTGGAGCATGGGCCGCAAGATGGCCCTGCCGGGGTTGCACTATGCCGATGGGGTCGTCGCCGCTGACCCGTTCATCCGCCAGTTCGTGACGGAGCAGGGCGGCATCGACACGAACTTCACCGAATCGATGGCCGCGTTCGTGCAGTTGCCGACGCGCGAAGGGGCCACGTTCCTGTCGCAGCCGCAGCAGCTTTCGGGCGAACCGATGTATCCGCGCGATGGCCCGGAACTGCATCGGCCGGTGTTTGTGCCGCTCAAGGATCTGCGGTTGAGCCCCGGCGAGTTCGACAAGCTGCCGTTGATCGATATGACCGGAAAGACGGCGGCCGAGATCGAGAAGGAACTCGCGGCCGACCGCTCGATCTTCCTGGGGCCGGGCACGTACGAGTTGAAACAGACGGTGCGTTCAGGCTTCATCGCCGGGGCCGGCATGGGCAAGACGATCCTGAAATGGCCCGAGACCGTGGACTGCGCCCAGCGCAACTGCCGCGGGATGATCAACTGCACCGTCAGCGGCGGGCGCTATGGCTACAACTCGCAGGCGGGGGTCGGCGGGCGCGTCAACAACCCCGGCGGGCTGTTCCTGCGCACGCGCTTCACGGGGCAGCAGGAGGCGGCCGTCAATCTGCATTGCAGCATCTTCCAAACGTGGCAGGATTGCGAGTTCGCATCGTGCAAGCTCGGTTTCACGCACGGGCAGGACAGTGCCGCCGGAACCTTCAAGGGTGACAAAGGCGCGACCGGCGGCACCACGATCGACAACCTGAACCTGTGCAACTGCACCTTCCGCGACATCAAACTGCGCGCGATCGACCTGAAGCCCGACGCACCGAACCTGGGGCATGTCGGCATCCATCACTGTGCGTTTGAACGGATCGGCGACTCGGCCGTGCGCATCGACGGCGGGCAGACGCACCTGATGCAAAGCTGCAAGTTTCTCGCGTGTGCGGGCCAGAACTACAACCCGGCCATCAGCATTGTGTCGAACGGCACCGTTGCCGTGTCGCATGTCGACGTCGATTGCAGCGGCGTGAAGGGGAACCCGGTCTGCGTGTCGCTGAAGGGGCTATGCGCTGTGTCGCGCTCGAACTTCCGCGGCATGCCGACATCGCTGAAGTGCGAAGGCCTGCTCGCGGGCGATTTCGTGGTCGCCGATGGCGCGGTGAAGGCGAACAAGGATTCCATCCTGTGCCGTTGCCGCTTCAAGAACATGGACCTGCCCGACGGCACTGTCATCGTCACCGAAAGCGACTTTGTCGACGTCACCGCGTTAACCGTCCCGGCGGTGATCGATCGCACGCCGCCCCCGGCCGTTCAAGGCCTGAAGGTGCGTACCGTCATGGGGCTGAAGCAACTCGATTGGGACCCGGCCGTCGATGCCGAATCGGGCATCATGGGGTACCAGATTCTCAGCGACGGCAGGGAAGTTCCCCGGGTCGGCTTCAGCTATGAGCCGCCATCGGACTACTTCTCGCCGCTCTACAAGATTCCGGTGCCGACGACGTTCACCGATCCCGACCCGCTGCACCGCAAATTCGAAGTGCTGCCGATCAACGGGGCCGGCCTGCTGCCGACGGGCAAGCTGATCGCCCCGCGCCGACCGGGCCCCGCACGGGCAACGTTCCGGACGAAGGAAGCCAACCCGATCGAGATCAAGGACTTCATCAACGTGAAGGGCAGGGTGACGCAGATCGTCGACATGGCCAACACGCGACTGCCGCTGGAAGCCGTGGGCCTGAAAGGCCGACCGAATCTGGTGACGTTTGAGCAGGGGCCGGTAATTGAAGTGCCGTAGGATTCTTCTCGTGGTGCACGCGTCGCGCGTGCACGGCAGGAACCGGCCCTCATCGCGCGCATCATTCGTGCATGCGAGACGCATGCACCACGGGGATTACGGTGCGGCCGCCTTCATCACCCCCGCAATCTTCAGCAGCGATGCCTCGGATGTTTCCAGCGGCGGCATCGCGTACAGCACGTTGCCGAGCGCGCGCAGGAAGACGCCGTCGCGCAGGCACTGCTGGTGTACCGCGCGGACGCGGTCGCCCATGTTCTCGCGCAATGGTTCATACTCGATCGCGGCGATGGTCCCCTGCACGCGCAGCCCCGGCAGGCCGGCGAGTGCCTGCTTCCAGAACGCCGCGATCCGGGCCGGCGCAGTCGGTGGCCGGTCGCGCAGCGCGGTCAGGTTCGCCACGGCAATCGCACATGCCAACGGATGGGCGGTGAAGGAATGGCCGTGGAAGAACGTCTGATTGCGATCGATCCCATCGAACATCGCGACCACTTCGGGTGACACCAGCGTGGCCGCCAAAGGCAGGATGCCGCCTGCCAGCGTCTTCGACGTGCACACAAAATCGGGGACGATGCCCGCCTGTTCGAACGCCCACATGCTGCCTGTGCGCCAGCAGCCGGTCATCACTTCATCCGCGATGAACAGCACGTCATGCCGGCGGGTGACGTCGAAGAGATCGCGCAGCAGCGCGGGCGAGTGCATCTTCATGCCGCTCGCCCCCTGGACCAGCGGCTCGACGATGACGGCCGCCACTTCGCCCGAGTGCTTCGCCAGCATCGCATCCAGTTGATCCGCATCCAGCGGCACGCGCTCGGCACGAAAGAGCAGATGCTCGAAGTGGCTGAAGAAGACCGGGTCGCGGCCGACGGCCATCGCGCCGAACGTGTCGCCGTGATAGCTGTCCTCGAAGCCGATGAACAGCGAGCGCTTCGTTTCACCACGCAGCCGCCAGTACTGGATGGCCATCTTCAGCGCGATCTCAACGGCCGTGCTGCCGTTGTCCGACAGGAAGACGCGTCCGCCGTCCCACGGCAACGTGCCCAGCAGCAGTTCGGCCACGCGCACGGCGGGTTCATGCGTCACCCCGGCGAAGATCACATGGTCGTAGCGTGTCATCGCCTCGGTCAGCGCCTTCATCAGCGGCGGGAAGCGGTGCCCGTGAAGGATCGTCCACCATGAGGAGATGCCGTCGATGATGCGCCGGCCGTCGGCCAGATGCAGGAACTCGGCCTCGGCCCCGACGACTTCGACCGGCCGATCGGGATGCCGCAGCGACGTGTACGGATGCCAGACGTGCCGGCGGTCGCGCTCGACGACATCGCTCGTGCGCACTTCGGGCGGCGGGAACGGGATCGCCAGTACCGGTCGGCCGGCGTGCTGCCGGATCTGCTCGATGGCATACTCGTCCACCGGGCCGACCAGCGCGATCGCGAATGGCGAAACGCCGGCTGCCTCCAGCGCCCGCAGCGTCGAGAGCGTCCGCCCGATCGCCCCGAGGGCAGACGAGGATACCAGCAGTGTCGGCAGCGCCAGTGCCTTCACCAGATCGATCTGCAGCTCGCTTTCGTTCAACGGCGAGAAAGGGCTGCCGAACGTCTCGACGACCAACGGTAACACATCGGGAATCGCTGATGCGATCTCGGCAGCAGTCGGAATGACCCGCCCCTCGCGCCGGGCCGCCAGCGGCGGCGCGACCGGGTCGCGGAAGCGGCCGACGGGTGCGTGCACCGTCACGGCGGGAAGGCGTCGGCGGATTGTTTCACTGTCAGAATCACCCGTCTCCAGCGGCTTCCAGTAGTGGCCGCCGTACTCGGCAAGGTAATGCAGGCAATAGGTCGTCTTGCCCGCATCGGTATCGCTGCCGAGCACGATGAAACGCGGTGGAAAGCTGAGTTCGTCGAACATGATCATCTCAGGGATAGCCTGCCCGCTCGTGGTGCCATGGATCTGTTGTGCAAGCGTCTCGCGTGCACGTAAAGGATTCAGTCATCACCCGTGCCAAGGATCTGTTGTGCACGCGTCTCGCGTGCACGTGAAGGATTCAGTAATCACCCGTACACGCGGGACGCGTGCACAACAGGTCAAGCCGGTGCACAACAGGTCAAGCCGGTGCACAACAGGTGAAGCCGGTGCATCATCAGGCAGCATTCTACATCCGCAGTCGTGTCTGCCATTCGCGAAGTCGGCGGGCGCGGTCGATGGCGATCTTCTGGGCCTCGGCCATGGTCACCTGCCGGAAGGCGACCGTCTGTCCCGGGCGCAGTTGGCCGACGCGGCCGAGGTCGGCGCGAATCACGTGGGCGATCTTGGGATAGCCGCCGATCGTCTGGCCGTCGACGCCGAGGATGATCGGCAATCCTTCATTGGTGATCTGTACCGCGCCGGGCGATACCGCTTCGGATACCAGTTCCCGATCGGGCTTCGGCATCGCTTCGCCGGTCAGGCGGATGCCCATCCGGTTACTGGCGGCTGCCACACGATAGGGCTGATGGTAGAAGTCGCCGGTATCGAACCAGTCGGCCTGCGGGCCGGCGAGGACGCGAATGCGCCCGCTCAGTTCCGTCTCGCCGATCAGCGTGGCGACATCCGCATGCGGCAACCCGCGGCCGCCAAGCGTCGACGAAGTGCAGCCGAGCCGATCGCCCGCGGCGATCGGCTCGAAGGCGGTGGCGCTGTCGAGAATCGTCGGGCCCGTGAAGCCGCCGTGAACACAGAGGTAGCCACGCGCCCCGCGTTCGCTGCCGGCCACGCGCAGCGTCTGCCCCGCTCGCATCGTGAACAACTGCCCGGCCCGGACTTCTTCCCCTTCCAGCCGCAGTGCGAACTGTGCCCCGAACACGCAGACCGCGAGATCAATCTCCGCGAGCAACACGGGACCGGACAGGGTCATCTCCAGGGCAGGAAGGTCCGGTGCGTTGCCGACCAGCAGATTGCCGAGCATGAACGCCGCGCGGTCGGCCGGGCCGCCGACGGGGATGCCCAGAGCGCGCGAGCGCGGTCTTCCCGTATCGACGAGCAAGCTGAACGTGCCGGGATGTAAAACGCGAAGACTCATGCGAAGGCCCGGATAGTGAACTGTTCCCGCTCGAGTTGCTGCCGCAGTGCCTGCACGAAGGCGAGTGCCCGCGGATTGTCGCCATGGACGCACAGCGTGCGCACGCCGCGTTCGGCAATGAGCCGTTTCGCCTGCGCGACCGCGGCAGCGGGGTCGTGGATGAACGCTCCGGGTGCGTCGCGCGGGATCAGCGACCCGTCGCCCCGGTAGCCGCGGTCGGCGAACCCCTCGGCCACGAAGCCGCACCGGCCGCGCGTGCGCTGTTCGAGAAGCGAACCGGGCAGGCCCATGACGATCAGGTTGAAGCGCGTGGCCGCGGCCACCAGCGCATCGGCCGTCGCCTCATCGCGATGCGCTTCGTGGTACAGCCCGCCATGGGGTTTGATGTATTTGATTGAAGCGGGATGAGCGAGCGCGATCAGCGCGCCGATCTGGTAAACGGCTTCCGCGTAGACCTGCCCGGGCGGGAGATGCAGTTCACGCCGACCGAAATGCTCACGGTCGGCATGCCCCGGATGAGCCCCCGTCGTGATGCCGTGAGCGCGGGCAAGTTCAACGGTTCGGTGTGATTCCAGCGCACTGCCGGCATGGAACCCGCAGGCGACATTCGCGGACGTGATCAGCGGCATGATCGCGGCATCATTGCCGGCCCCCTCGCCCAGATCGCAGTTGAGATCAACTTCGGCCATGGGGGGATTGTACGAAGCGAGTTACGCCGCCGGGCCGCATTCGAGGATCGTCGCGTTGCCGTGCGGTGTGATGGTCGCGGGGCCGATCGTTGCGGGGAGCAGGATCACGTCGCCTGGTTTCATCGGGTACTTCGTTCCCGCGTGTTCGAGGGTCGCTTTGCCTTCGACCGCCACAGCGATGCGGCATTGGCCGCTTGCACCCACGGTCATCGGCTCGCTGCCCTGATGGCGGTCGAGTGTGAAGTACCGGCATGAGACAAGCTGTTCGCGCTTCTCGCCGGCGATCGGCAGCGGGCGGACCGGGCCGCATGGGCCGCGCTCCACGTCGGTGCATGTCAGCGATTGTTCGATGTGCAGTTGACGCGGTTTGCCGGTCCTGGCATCGACCCGGCCCCAGTCGTACAGCCGATAGGTGATGTCGCTGGTCTGCTGCACTTCAAACAGCAGCAACCCGGCGCCGATCGCGTGAATGGTGCCCGCTTCCAGGAAGACGCAATCGCCGATGTCGGGCGAGAACGTGTGCATCACGTCGGGCAGCGTGCCGCCCTGCAGGGCGCTCTGGAACGCGGCCGAGTCGACGCCCTTTTTCAGCCCGGAGTAAAGCAGGGCACCGGGGTCCTTTTGCAGGATGACCCAGGCTTCGGTCTTGCCAAGGCCGGCGCTGGACGGCTCCATCAGCTTGGCGCGATGATCATCCGGATGCACCTGGACGGACAGCGCCTGCCGGGCGTCGAGGAACTTCAATAAGAGCGGGAAGCGCCCGGCCGACAGCGAGGCATCGCCCATGATCTCGCGTTCATGGGTGACCATCAACTCGCGCAGCGTGCGACCCTTCAGCGGTCCCTCGGCCACAACACTCTGGCTGTCGCCCTGATCGCTCAAGACCCAGGCTTCGCCTTCTGCTTCCGCGGACCCCGCCTGGCCGAACATCGGCCGCAGCGCGGTTCCGCCCCAGATGGCCGGCTTGAAGATCGGGGCAAAGCGCAATGGATAGAGTGCGTCCTGCATCTCCGGGGTCCTCACCTTAAAGATCATTCGATCATCACCATCCGACCATACCGACACCCCGCGGTTTTCGCAACTGCACTCGCGGCCCGCGGCTGCATTCGTGTTCGACATCGGCCTATCGCGCCCGTGGCGACGACTCGGCAGGCTGACCGGTCCCTGAACAACACACTTGTTCCATTCGGGCCAACGGCGTTAGGATGACTAGGTCCCCCAAGAGGTATGAACTCATGAGTTTGCTTTCCTTGAAAGGCGTCATCCGCAACGGCCGCGTTGAGGTCATCGACCGGATTGACCTGCCCGAAGGGACCGCCGTCGTCGTCTCGGCCGATGATGGTCCCATGTCTCCCGACGAGATCGCACGCGTCCACGCACGGATGCAGACGCTGCTACCGCTCGACATCCCAGCCGATGTCGCCGCCGACTTGGACGCCTGGGAGCGTAAGCTCGACCAGCACGGCATCGACAACGCTGAGGCCGGGCTCGGCGAGGTGTTCCGATAAAGCGCTTCATTCTCGACACGGGCATTGCCGGTCTGTACCTCGATCGCAAGCGCGGCGTCTTCGAGCGGGCTGCGGCCGAGAACGCCAAGGGCAACCGCATCGGTATCGTCGTGTCGATCCTGGGTGAGTTGGCGTTCCGGGCCGAGGGCAGTCCCCGGCGAGATCAGAACCTGTTGCGGTTGCGACAGGCCCTTTCGGTCTGGCGGTTGTGGCTGCCGGACGAGGCCGCCGGTTTCGAATACGGCCGCATTGCGTTTGAACTGAAGTGCATCGGCCGACCGATCGGCCAGAACGACATCATGACGGCGGCAGTCGCCCGAACCTTGGGCAACACCACCGTGGTCACCATGGACTCGGACCTGTCAGCCGTTCCTGGCCTCGACGTCGAGAACTGGGCGGACGACAAGTCGTAATCAGCCCATTCTTTACCACAACATCAATCGCTGGTGATGGTCAACAACAGCGTGCAACATGCGCCGTCGGGCATTGCAGTTTTGGTCGCACATTTTCTTCAGCGGCGGCGCAATCTGGGTCGGGTGCTGCGTCTCTTGACTGAAAAGGTTGAAGTTTCCTCAACCGAAACCCGAGGTGAACCATGATCCGCTCAAAGATTCTGATCCCGGCCGTTGCACTCATCGCCGGGCTGTTCGTGATGGAAGATTCGGCCAAGGCCCAGGTGTCAATCGGCGTCCGCTTCGGTCAGCCGAACTATCGGCCGGCACCGCCGATCTATCGCCCCGTGCCGCAGCCCGTGTATGTGCCGTACCCGGTCTACCGCCAAGCCCCGCCGGTGATCTTGGTGCCGCAGCACAACTGCTTCCGCGTCGTGTACCGCGAGTGTGAACATGACCAGTGGCAGACGTTCCGCGTGTTCCAGAACCACGAACGCGCCCACGACACCGTGGCCTTGCTCCGGCAGCGCGGCTTCCAGGCCTACGTCGATCATGATTGATCAAGTGTCAACCGAGCGGGGGGCGTAAGCCCCCTTTTCTCGTTCTTAGGCATATGCTGATCTGCATGTCCACCCCCACATCACGCTGTGAATCGACTGAACGAGTTCTTGTCGGCGCGCTGACGGCACTCGTCATCGCACGATTCCTGATCAAGGGGAACGACCCCGGGCGGCTGGATCTCACCAGCGGCGGCGGACCGCTCACGCTGAATCTGCTGTCGTTCGCGCTGCTGTTTGCCTGGTCGGTCCGGCGCGCGATCTACCGTGTGCCGTTCCGCTTCGGGCCGGGCCTGATGATCGCCGGCGCATTGTTGTTCACGGCCATCTGGGCCGGGATCAGCACGGCACAACCCGATCGCTATCGCCACCCCGGCCCGTTCATCGCCTGGGACTGGGCGGCACTCGCGGCACTCGTGTTTACGGCGACGCAACTGCTGAATACACCGGCGCGTCAGCGCGGGATGATCGCGGTGATCGTCGCGACGGGGACGTGCGTGATCCTGCAGTCCGCTTACGGACGACTGGCGGCCGCGTCGGTGCTGCTGCCCAGCCCCGTTTACGTGGAAAGGTCTCGCGAGCTGGACGATCTGGTCGGCAGCGTCCGATTCTCGGATCCATGGATAAGCCTGCTCCCGTTGGTTGTTCTGCTGATGCCCGCAACCGTGCTGTGGGCACGTCAGGGTTGGCGGCAGGGCGGCATCTCGCGTTTTCTGCTGTTCACGCCGCTGGCAATGATCATCGGTATCTTCACCTCCCGGATTAGGTTTCCTACCGCTCAGTCATTGTTCGAAGGAATGACGGACGCAACGCTCTTCGGCACCGGATATTCGAGCAATGAGTTCGACATTATCAGTCGCGCGTATGGCTTCTGGTTTACCCACGCGGTTGAGATCGGGCTGCTTCCGCTGGCTGTACTGTTCAGCATCCTGCTCCTCGGCGTCATGATCGGTTTGCGAACACGTGCAACGATACCCGCAGAGGGGCCGCGAACAGGCACCCCTTGGGAGTTCTACGGCGGCGGTATCGCCGGACTGCTGTTGGGAATGATCCTGGCCACGGGGGACATCCCGGCGGAGGCTCGGGCCGAGGAGTTGCTGCGTCTGGGGGCCGTGGCTGCGATCCGTTCAGCGGTCTGGTTTTTTCTGTTCTCGCTGATGGAAGCGGTTGATCCGGGCCGGATGCGGCTTCGGCTGGGCGTGATCGTCGGCCTGCTGTTGTCCGCGGCCGCGTGCCTGATCGCGTTTGGGGCGGAAACCATGACCATCCAGCAACCGTTCTGGCTCATGCTCCTTCTCGCCCTGCCGCTGGCGAAGCCCTCGTCACCGCGGCCGGCCGCACGCATCGGGGGATGGGTGCTGGCCCCCATCACGCTGGTACTCATATTCGGCAACCTGCTGCATGTCGGTTATCCGGGGCTGGCAACCGCCGGCAACGTCCGAAGGGCGCGGCAGGCGAGTGTCGAGTATCCCTATGCGAAATGGAAGATCCCCGCGAAGCCGGGGCCGGACAAGATCAAGGCGATCCGTGAGGCGAAGAACTATCTTGAAGCGTTCATCCTGCAACCACTGCGCGACGCCGTGGACAAGGACCCCGGCAACGTCGCGCTGATGCTGGAACTGGCCCGCTGGCAACGCGACCAGTGGAACTTCCAACTCGACCTGCGCGAAAACAAACAAGCACTGGCGACCGGGCTGGAGATCCTGAGTCTCGCGGAGAAGGCGGCTCAACTCGACCCCCGCAACAAGGATGCCCGCTGGTCGGTCTTCGAGTCGCTGCTGGTGTTCACGCGGGAGAACACGATCGCCAGCAAGGGGCAACTCGCAGCACTCGACAAGTACATCGCCCTGTTGGCCGCCGATCAACCGCACGTCGAAGTGGAACTGCGCTACCGCGTGCTGAAGACGATCCTGCCGAAGCAGAACCAGGATGCGATCGACGTGTGGACGGTGAAGGTGCTGGAACTGGAATCGGTGGAAGGCCAACCGCACGGCCGGCTCAGCGACGAGCAGCGCAAAGCGTTGACCGACGCCGTCCGCCAGGCCGTCCCCTATCCCTCAGGCGCACTGCAAGAATGGCTGACGCGTCTGGACGAGCGGGAGGCGTAAGCCCCCTGTACATCGTCACCGCTCCGGCAGCGCCCACAGGCGCACCGTCTTGTCCCTTGAGCTGGTGATGACGTGCTTGCCGTCCGCGGTGATGGCACAGCCCGGCACGCCGTCGGTGTGGCCGGTGAACGTGTGGTACGGCGTCATTGTTTCCACATCCCACACACGCACGGCCCCTTCGTTGCCGGTGGCGACCATCAGCGTGCCGTCGTTCGTGAACGCGGCGTTCAACATCGATGCCATCTTGGCCGTACCGAAATCGCGATTCTTCTTCCCGGTTTTCGCGTCGAACAACTGCAGCATCGGTGTGTCCGCCCCGGCGACCAGCGACTTGCTGTCCGGACTGACGGCGACCACTTGGAACTTCCTGTTATAAACGTGGTTGAACTTCATCTGGCCCGTGGCCGCGTCCCAGCCGCGCAGGCTGTTGTCCCACCCTGCCGTGTAGGTCATGGAACCGTCCGGCGACCAGGCAACCCAGTTGATCGTCTTATCGTGCGGCTTCTCGATCTCGCGGATCTGGTTGCCGCTCTCGACGTCCCAGAATCGGCCATGGCCGTCTTCACCCCCGGTGAACAGCGTCTTGCTGTCGGGTGAAAATGCCCCGGACCAGACCTGGCCATTCACCGACATCTTCTTGTGTTCTCTCCACGAATCGGCCTGATGAAGCTTGATCTGCCCGTCCTGCCCGCAGCTCGACAGGTACTTGCCATCCGGCGACCAGGCCACGCACCAGACCATGCCGGTGTGCGGCTTCAGTTCCTTGACCAGCTTGCCGGTCTCGACTTCCCACACCTTGATGAAGCCGTTGCGGCTGCCGCCGGCCACATGCTTTTGATCCGGTGAAAGGGCCAACCGTTCGATTGATTCACCCTTCGTATCGAACGTGCGAATCTGGCCGACCTTCGGCTTGGCGAGCTTTGGCTCGATCGGCATCTTGCGGACGTTGGTCGGGTCCGGAACAGTCGCTTCCGGTCCACTGGCGACCGGTTCGGTCGTCGACGGTGCGGGCTTGCCACCGGTGGCCGCGATGGCGACGGCGATGCCGATGGCCAGGACGCCGCTACCGATGATGGCCGGCCACAGCCAGCGCCGCTTCGGCGCGACGGGTGACGGGCGAGTCAGATGCCGGTGAATGATCGTGTTCTTACTTTTGGCCGTATGGGCGGACGCGATTTCGTCCTGCTTCAGCCAGTCCGTCAGGTCGGCATCGATCTCGCCGGGGGTCTGATAGCGGTCCACCGGCTTCTTCGCCATCATCTTCATGACGATGTCGGCCAACTCATCCGGCACGTCGGGCCGAACGTCCTGAATCGGGTTCGGCTCGCGCATGTGATGGGCGAGCAGCTTCTGCGGCACGGTCAGGTTGCCGTACGGCGGTTGCCCGGTCAGGAGGGCATACAGCGTAACACCAAGACTGTAGATGTCCGCCCGGATGTCGACGTCGTGGCTGTTGACGGCCTGTTCGGGGGCCATGTAGTCGGCCGTGCCGATCACCGAGCCGCTGCACATTTCCGTGGTGAGGTTGCTGTTTTCCTCGAAGAATCGGGCCAGGCCCATGTCGAGGACCTTGATCACCCCGGTCTTGTCGAGCAGCAGATTGCCGGGCTTGATGTCGCGGTGGACCAGCCCGCGTTCATGGGCATGCTGCAGGCCGCGGGCGGATTGCGCGATGTAATCGGCCGCATCGCGAAACGGCAGCGGGCCACGCCGGCGCAGCATATGTTCGAGCGATTCACCGTCGACGTACTCCATCACCATGAAGTGCGTTTCGCCGTTCTGGCCGATGTCGTAGGCCTGAACGACGTTCGGGTGATCGAGCGCGGCGACCATGCGGGCTTCACGGTAGAACCGTTCGCGCGACTCGTGGTCAGCCGCTTTGTCGGCCGGCAGCACCTTGATGGCCACCTGCCGTTTCATGGCCAGATGTTCGGCCAGGAAGACGACGCCCATCCCCCCCGCGCCGATCTGATCGAGCACCTTGTACGAGCCAAGGACGAATCCCTTGAACTTGCCCGCGAGCATGTGCTTGGCATGGAACGACGTGAGCAGACCATCCTGCACCAGCTTGGCGGCCGCGGCATGCAGATGCGGCGGCAGCTCGGGGTTATCCCTGAGCCATTTGTCCAGCCGATCCTCCGCCAGACCGCTCTTGCGGACCAGATCGATCAGTTCATCAGTGGAGACAGGTGCGCTGGCCATGCCACGTTGCTTAAGAGAAGGTGCAGCAGTAAGACGCCACTACGAGGCCGGAACCGGCCGCAACGTCTTCCTCCAGTATGCAATATTATCCCCCGAAAGGGGAGTCCATGTTGGAATTGTGAAGCAGAAGCGAAAAAAGTTGCTTCTGCCTCGAACAGTCCCCCCGGAGACCGTGCACCGGCGTGGTGAGGCTTGCGCCTGCCACCGGCGACGTCGTTGTGCCGTTGGCAGTCAGTCGCAGTATCGCAGCCCGGCACGCCGCCGCGATCGCTTTCGGGATCGGGCCAACAACGCCGAAACCGCATAAGCGGGTAGCGTCGCGATGCGTGGAGCACGCGTCCCGCGTGCTCGATTGGACGAGGGAGGCGAACCCCGCGAAGCCGCGACGCGGAGGGTTGCCGTAGCGGAGCGCTCGTGCCCGCAACCCAAACGCTCCGCTGCGCGTCGCGGCTTCACTGCTTGCATGTTGATCGCGACAGCGAATCAACCCGCTTCAGAAGTAACGGCAGCCGAAACGGCCCGTGCATGCCCGCCACCCATCCCGCCGCTTCAGCGGCGGAAACGCCGATCGCCGTGACAAACAGCGGCGCTCCACTACCACCCCGGCAAACCGCCGTGGCCGGTGCGCCTGCATACCGTGTCTTGGCCACGCCGATCACCGTCCCGCCGATGGCCTGATGCAAATGCCACCCCAACCCGGGCCTGTCGTCCGCGAGCGAAACATACCCATCAACGACAACCACTTCCGCCCGAGGCCCGGCCTCCAGCACCTTGAGCAAACAAGGTAACTCCCGCAAGTAAAACGCCCCCGGTTCATACGCCGCCACCTCGGCGATCACACACGTAGCCTCAAACTCCGCCGCCTCGGCACCCCCGAAACCAAACCCCGGCCGCGACCGCGCCGGTGGGGCGGTAGTCGACATCGAGGCAGGTGATGAGGGGTGAAGGGGGCAGCGTGATTGGGGCCTCCTCAGGGCTCACTCCGGCGACCCGGCTTGATCGAATTGCGCCGATTCAAGCCGCCGACGGCGTTCGTCGAGCAGTTCGCCTTCGAACATCCAATGTTCAGATCCACTTGCCGCTGGGGTTTTGTAGCCGAGTTGATGAAGCGCCTTGACTGCTGCAGCTGAGGGGCTGAGAATCTCACCATTGAACGCCAACTTGCCTTCTGGGGCAACGACCGCACGAATGGATTCATCGCGAGAAAACACAAGTATATCACCCGGCTTGATGCCGATCGCGTCCAGTCGAATGCGAGGCCGACGGGCCTTGACCTTATCCAGGGCTTCCTGCTCTTCAGGCTCGATCTGTGCGGCGCCCGGCGTGACCTCCTTGAACTCGCCGATGCTGATGGCCAGTACTACTTTC
>Ga0105048_10003756_pt1 | contig 24813 bp, 16 predicted proteins | sample MAT05_FD_78382 | JGI IMG/M metagenome (GOLD analysis project Ga0105048, IMG submission 78382) | Freshwater microbial communities from Lake Fryxell liftoff mats and glacier meltwater in Antarctica - MAT-05 | ecosystem: Environmental > Aquatic > Freshwater > Ice > Liftoff microbial mat | place... | reverse complement strand
GGCCCCTCGCGCTCCCCTTCATCCTGACACGCCATCCCCCAATCCTCCGGCGGGTCGCCGGCATGCAGATCGTGATTTCCCCGCACCAGCACCATCTCCACGCCCCGCCGCTGAGCCCGCCAGCGCGCAAACACTCCCAGTGTGTTCGCCTCGCGCGCCGACCGCGCGTGCAGCAAGTCTCCCAAGATCACCAGCCGCACCGCCTCCATGCGGTCCAGCACCGCGCCCAAATCATCCAAATCCGCCTGCGTCGCCCCCATTGGCACCGGGATCCCCGCCGCCGCGAACGTCGCGCCCTTGCCAAGGTGGACGTCCGCCACGAACACCGTCCGCCGCGCCGGCCACCACAGCGCCCGCTCCGGCAACACCCCCATCACCTCTCCAGCGATCTCAATCGTCAGCACGCAACGCCCCCTTGGTTGATCGTCGCTGCCGCCGCACCACCGGCTCGTTCGCCGCACTCTCCAATACCACTCTCATCCGCTGCACCCGGTCCGTCCATTTCTCCGTGCTCAACTGCTCGCGCAAGCTATCGGCCCACAGCGGGAACGAGAACGGCGTCAAACGATCCGTCTTCACAATCAACAGCCGCAGCCCTTGGATCCGCTCCAGCGTCCGCCGCAGACGTGCGAACTCCAGCTGCCGCTCCAGCACCTCGCGCCGCGCCTGGTCAAGCAGCAAGTTCCGCGGCTCAAACTCGCTGAGCACATCAAAGAACAGCTCGCTCGACGCCTGCACATGCCGCTGCGACCGCGCCTGACCCGGGAACCCGGGGATGATGAGCCCCGCGACGCGCGCGATCTCGCGAAACTGCCTCCGGGCCAGTTCTGCCGCGTTCATGCACGCCAACAGATCCTCGGCCAATCGCTCCGTCGACAACGCCGACCGCCACGTCGAATCCTCGGCATCAAACTCATCCGGCGACGACAACTCCAGCCCAAAGTCACTCGCCGCCATCGAGAAGCTCCGCGGCTTCAACCGCGCCAGCCGATACGCCAGGAGCGCCGCCAGCCCCTCGTGAACCAGCCGCCCCTCCAGCGGATACACAAACGCGTGCTTGCCCTCGCGCGTCGCCGCGAGCTCGATCAATATCTCCCCCGGCCCGGGCAAGCCCGACCAGCGCTGCTGCAACCGAAGCAGCGGCTCCACGCTCCGCATCTCCGCCGACTCGAACACGCCGCGCGACGCCTCGTCCAGCTTCACCCGCACCGCCGCCGACAGCTCCACCGACAGCGGCATCCGCGCCCCCTGCCACGACGGCACCCGCCCGCTCTTCCGCTTGGCCGGCTCCACATACGCCGTCATCTCGCGAACCCGCACCAGCTTGAGCAGCCTCCCCGCGAACGTGAACACATCCCCCGGTGCCATCCGCGCGATGAACCCTTCTTCGATCGACCCCAGCCGCCGCCCGCGCACCAGCGCCACCGTCATCGACGCGTCCGACACAATCGTCCCCACCCCCAACCGATACACCCGCGCCACCATCGGCGACGCCACGCGGAACACGCCGTCCTCTCCCTCCACAATCCGCGCATACTGCGGGTAGTTCCCCATCGCCGCCCCGCCGCCGCGTGCGAACCCCACGCACCACGCCCACTCCTCATCGGTGATCCCACCAAACGCGTGCGTCCCGCGCACCTCGGCCAAAAGCTCCCTCTCCACAAACCCGCCACCCGCGGCCACACCCACCAGGTGCTGCACCAAAACATCCAGCGCCCCACGCAGCGGCATCTTCGATTCAATCGCCCCCGCCGCGATCGCGTCACGCACACCCGCAAACTCAACCAGCTCCATCGCGTTCGTCGGCACACACACCACCCGGCTCACCATCCCCGGCTGGTGCCCGCTCCGCCCCGCCCGTTGCAAGAGCCGCGCCACGCCCTTGGGGCTCCCGATCTGGATCACCTGATCCACCGGCTGAAAATCCACGCCCAGATCCAAGCTCGACGTACACACCACGCACCGCAGCGTCCCCGCCTTCAGATGCTCCTCGACCCGCGCGCGAAGCCCCCGGTCCAGCGACCCGTGGTGCAGCGCCACCTGCCCGATCCAATCCGGCCGTGTCCGCAGGATCGACTGAAACCAGATCTCCGTCTGCGACCTGGTGTTCGTAAACAGCAGCGTCGTCTTCCCACCGTGCTCCAGCTTCTCCAACACGCCCGGCAACTGCCTCAGCCCCAAATGCCCCGCCCACGGAAACCGCTCGATATCCGCCGGGATCAGCGTCTCCACATCCACCGCCTTGCGGCCCTCCCCACGCACCAGCCGCCCTCCCCCACTCCCCCCGCCACCCGAACCGAGCAGCACCTCCATCGCCTGCCCCAGGTTGCCCAGCGTCGCCGACAGCCCCCACACGCGCAACCCGGGGTTCATCGTGCGCAGCCGCGCCAGGCCTAGTTCCGTCTGCACGCCGCGCTTGCTCCCGATCAGTTCGTGCCACTCATCCACCACCACGGCCCGCAGCGTCCCGAGCTTCGCCGCTGCGTCCGCATACGACAGCATCAGCGCCAAACTCTCCGGCGTCGTAATCAAGCACGTCGGCAGCCGCTCCTTCTGCTTGGCGCGCAGGCTCGCGGAGGTGTCCCCGGTTCGCAGCTCAACGTTCCAGCGCAGCCCCAGCCCCTCCGCCGCCGCCGACAGCGCCTTCTGCACATCCGCCGCCAACGCCCGCAGCGGCGTCAGCCATATCACCCTCAAAGGCTCCGCACCATCACGCCAGCCACGACGCTTCTTAACGCTGGGGGTCGCCATCTCGGCAACCCCGGACCCCCCGCTCACGCCCCCCTCTATTGCCGCCTCGATCAACGGCCCCATCCACACCGCCAGCGTCTTCCCCGTCCCCGTCGGCGCGTTCACCAGCCCGCTTTCACCACCCAAATAGCTCATCCACGCCTCGCGCTGAAACTCGAAAGGTGTCCATCCTCGCGCCGCAAACCACTTCAGCGCGGGCTCGAGATTGACCGCCGGCTTCGTCATTGCCACACCCCCCACCCCCGCAGCGCCCCGGCCAACCCGTCTTCAAGGTCAGCCTCACCAGTCTGGGCAATCTGGCTCCGCACAGCCAACGTGGGGGAAGGGGCGGCGGAAGCCAAGTTTTGTAGTATGCTCCCCATGTCCCCGGCCACGCCCAACCGCCTTTCATACCTCGTCGTTCCTGCCACCCGTCCGCCGATCCCCGTCCGCCGATCCCCGCCCGGCGATCCCCGTCTGGCCATCCTAGATCAGAGCCCACCTTCGAGCCGGGGCCCATCCGTCCAGCCCGAACGCACTCCCCCCACCCCATCGCCACGGCACCCGACACCCGCTTCCTCCCCTTGCGAGATCCCATGAGCGAATCACGCGCCGAACCGACCGCCGACATCCCTTCGAGCCCAAGCTCGCGACTCGCTCCATCCAATGCCAGCAACCGCGCCGAAGACCTCTTACAGGAACGCCCCGGCACGCGCATCGGCTCCTATGTCATCCGACAACTTCTGGGCGAAGGCGGCTTCGGCACCGTCTTCCTCGCCGAGCAGGAGCAGCCCGTACAGCGCAGCGTCGCCCTCAAGATCATCAAGCTGGGCATGGACACGCGGCAAGTCGTCGCGCGCTTTGAACAAGAGCGCCAAGCCCTGGCGCTCATGGACCACCCCAACATCGCCAAGGTGTTTGATGCCGGCGCCACCGAGACCGGCCGCCCCTACTTCGTCATGGAACTCGTCAAGGGCGAGCCCATCGTGAGCTACTGCGATCGCCAGGGCGTTTCCATCGAAGGCCGCCTGAAGCTCTTCGCCGAAGTGTGCCAGGCCGTCCAGCACGCCCACACCAAGGGCATCATCCATCGCGACATCAAGCCCTCCAACATCCTCGTCACCACCCAAGACGGCGTCCCCGTCGCCAAGGTCATCGACTTCGGCATCGCCAAGGCCACCCTCAGCAAGCTCACCGAAAAGACCGTCTTCACCGAGCACCGCCAGTTCATCGGCACCCCCGAATACATGAGCCCCGAGCAGGCCGAGGGCAGCCTCGACATCGACGCCCGTACCGATGTCTACTCGCTGGGCGTCCTGCTCTACGAACTACTCACCGGCAGCACGCCCTTCAACTCACGCGAACTCCGCTCCGCCGCCTTCGGCGAACTCCAACGCATGATCCGCGAGGTCGAACCGCCCCGGCCCTCCACGCGGCTCTCGCAGCAAAGCGACACGCTCGCCAGCGTCGCCGCCCAAAGACGCACCGACCCCCGACGCCTCGGCTCGATCGTCCGCGGCGAGCTTGACTGGATCGTCATGCGGGCGCTCGAAAAGGACCGCAGCCGCCGCTACGAAACCGCCGTCAGCCTCGCCGCCGACATCCGCCGCTATCTCGCCGGTGAGCCCGTCGTCGCTGCCCCGCCTAGCAACACCTACCGCCTCCGCAAGTTCGCCCGCCGACACCGCGCGCTGGTCGGCGCCGGCTCGCTCATCGCCGTCGCCTTGCTCCTGGGCGTCGTCGGCACCAGCGTCGGGCTCGTCATCGCCAACCGCCAGCGCGAGCTCGCCCGCGCCAGCGAACGCGAGGCCCTCGCCCAGTCCGACCGCGCCTCCACCGCCGAGAAGACCGCGACGGCCCGACTCGCCGAGTCCGAGGCCACCGTCAAGTTCCTCGACGACATGCTGGCCGCCGCCGACCCGCAATCGATGGGCAAGGACGTCACCGTCCGCAAACTCCTCGACGAATCGGCCCGCACCCTGGGCGACCAATACGCAAGCCGCCCGCTTGTCGCCGCCCGCCTCCACGGCACCGTCGGCCGCACCTACATGGGCCTGGGCGTTTACGACGCCGCCGAGAGTCACATCCGCGACGCCTACACCATCCGCCTCCGCGAGCTTGGCCCAAAGGCCCAGGACACCTGCCGCGCCCTCAACGAACTCGCCGCGTTCCTCATCAAGAAGGGCACTCAGGACGAAGCCGAGGCGATGCTCAAGCAGGCCGCGATCGATCATGAGCAGCTCTTCGGCCGCACCAACCCGCTCACGCTCCAGAGCCTCGCCATCCTCGCCGATCTTTATTGCACGCAGAGCCGCGACAAGGAAGCCGTCGTGCTCGCCGAGGAGGTGCTCAAGGCCCGCCGCATTTCGCCGGGGCCGGATCACCCCGAAACCATCAGCGTGATCAACACGCTCGCCACCAGCTACGCCGCGGTCGACCGGGCCGACGAATCCGAGAAGCTCTTCGACGAGGCCCTCTCCACTCAGCAGCGCCTCGCCGGCGTCAACCACCCCTCCTCGCTCGGCATCAAGTCCAACCTCGCCTGGACGCTCTATAACGTCGCGATGCAGCAGGACTTCGGAAAGTCCGACGCCTCCAAACGCCGCCTCGAACGCGCCCGTGACCTCGGCGAGCAGGTCCTCCAGGCCAGAAGCCGCGTCTTGGGCGAAGAGCACCAGGACACCCTGAGCTCCATGAACAACCTCGCCTTGGTCTACACGCAGCTCGGCCCGGTCGACAAAGCCATCGAGTTGAACAAACGCGTCCTCGATCTCTCCGTCCGCGTCCTGGGAGAAGAACACCCCGACACCATCATCTCGCTCGCCAACTTCGGGAACCTCCTCCGCGAAAAGAAACGCTACGACGAGTGCCTCCCCTACCTCGAACGCGCCATCAAAGCCTCGCGCATCGCCCTCCCCCCAGACAACCCCGGCACCGCCTACGCCCTCGCCTGGTACGGCAGCGCCCTCCGCGACATGAGCCGCTTCTCCCAAAGCGAGCCACCACTCCTCGAAGCCTTCGGCATCATCTCCCGCGCCCTGGGCGAGCTACACCCCATCGCCCAACAGATGGCCCTCAGCCTCAACATGCTCTACGAAACGTGGGACAAGGCCGAGCCCGGCAAGGGCTACACCATCAAGGCCGCGGAGTGGAAGGCCAAAGGCCCCCCGCCCGCTTCCCCCTCTCCCCCCACTAAAGATGCGCCTTAATCAGGGACTCTCGGCGTGATTCGCTCGGCGATCGGCCCAGCTGAAACAACCTATCATCCTCCGTCCTCTCCCACCACGGAGTCCGTCATGGCTACCCGCCAAGTCGCGCTCATCAGCGCGTTCGCCTTGCTGCTGGGCGTCTTCCTCGCACGCCTGCCCGTCACCATCGCGGCCATGTCCGCCGCCGACGATTGGCCCGCCGCCATGACCGAGGTCCGCCGCCTGATCGCCGACCGCTACGTCGAACCCGTCGACGAGGACAAGCTCATCCAGGACGGCATCCACGGCATGACCGAATCCCTCAACGACCCCTACACCGAGTTCGTCCCCCCAGCCGATCGCGAAGCCTTCGAGAAAGACCTCACCGGCCAGTTCGTCGGCATCGGCGCCACCATCAACACCCGTGATCAGTGGCTCTCTATCGTCTACCCGCTCGAAGACTCCCCCGCCCTCCGCGCCGGCCTCCGCCCCGGCGACCTCGTCAAAACCATCGACGGCCAAACCACCTTCGAAAAGTCCCCCGACGACTGTATCGCCCGCATCAAGGGCCCCGCGGGCACCCCCGTCACCCTCCAGATCGAACGCCAGGAGAACGGCGAAACCCGCACCATCGAGGTCACCCTCAAGCGCGCCGAGATCAACAGCCGCTCCGCGAAAGGCTACCGCTTCGACATCGAACGCGCCCGCTGGGACCACGTTATCGATCCCGAACGCGCCATCGCGTACGTCCGCCTCACCCAGTTCACCCCCGGCACCGCCCAGCAGCTCAAAGCCGCCATCCGCGCCGCCGCACCCAAGAACGCCCCCACAAGCCAGCCCCGCGGCCTCATCCTCGACCTCCGCGACAACCCCGGCGGCCTCCTGGATGAAGCCATCGACGTCGTCAGCCTCTTCCTCGACCAAGGCATCATCGTCAGCACCAAAGGCCGCGGCGCCCGCCAGGAGTTCACCCGCGCCAAAGCCGGCGCCCCCTTCCGCGACCTCCCCATCGTCGTGCTCGTCAATGACTCGAGCGCCTCCGCCAGCGAGGTCGTCGCCGGCGCCCTCGCCGACAACAACCGCGCCCTCATCGTCGGCACCCGCTCCTTCGGCAAAGGCATCGTCCAACGCGTCGAACCACTCCGCACCCTCCCCGGCGCCCAGCTCAAACTCACCGAACAACGCTACTACCTCCCCTCGGGCCGACTCCTCCATCGCTCCGATGATTCCAAAGTCTGGGGCGTCGATCCCTCCCCCGGCTTCTACGCCCCCCTCACCGACGAGCAACGCCTCGCCACCCTCAAGGCCCGCCGCGCCATGGAGACCATCCGCCCCGCCGGTGCCCCCGCCGAAGGTGGATACACCTTCGAAACTCAGCCCAGCGCCCCCATCTACGGCCCCAACGCCCGCTGGACCGACCCGCACTGGCTACGTGAAGAACTCGGCGAACGCCAGCTCGCCCTCGCCCTCGACGCCCTCCAACAACGCCTCCGCGGCACCGACTGGCCCGCCCCCGCCGCCGACGCACCCACCCCCAGCCAACAAGCCTCCGTCATGGCCTCCACCGAGATCATGCGCCTCGAACGCGCCCGCGAGCGCTTCCTCCGCGAGGCCTCGCGCTTCGAACGCCGAATCATCGCCCTCCAAGACGGCGACCTCGCCGCCGCCAACGCCAAACGCCCTACCCCACCCTCGGACCTCTGGCCCGACTCGATCAACGTCACCGGCGGCAAGCTCACCGTCACCGACAAAGAAGGCCACGCCGTCGCCACCCTCGACATCACCGGCCCCGACCTCGAACGCTGGCTCCTCGACGCCGACGTCAAGCCCGATTTCGCCGCCCCCCCCGCATCGCCCGCACGCACCGCCGCCCCCCCCACCACCGACAAGCCCCCCCCACACCAGGACGCGCCCAAGCGCCCCTGATGCCCCCACAATCTCCCCGACTCATCCTCGGCGTTGAAAGCTCCTGCGACGAAACCGCCGCCGCGATCGTCGAAGGCGGGCTGCGCGTCCGCTCCAACGTCATCGCCAGCCAGCATGACCTCCACGCCGAGTACCGCGGCGTCGTCCCCGAGATCGCCAGCCGCGCCCACGCCGAACGCCTACTCCCCACCATCCGCAAGGCCGTCGCCGACGCCGGCCTCCGTCTCGCCGACATCGACGCCATCGCCGTCTCTTCCCGCCCCGGCCTCATCGGCGCCCTCCTCGTCGGCGTCGCCGGTGCCAAGGCCCTCGCCCTCGCCCTCGACCGCCCCATCATCGGCGTCGACCACGTCCACGCCCACCTATACGCCGGCCTCCTCGACCCACCCGCCTCTTCGCCACCTCTAAACCCCGACGCCACCCTCCCCGCCCTCGGCCTCGTCGTCAGCGGCGGCCACACCTCCATCTACCTCGTCGAACACTGGCACGCACCTGTCCGCCTCGGCGCCACTATCGACGACGCCATCGGCGAGGCTTACGACAAAGTCGGTGCCATCCTCGGCCTCCCCTTCCCCGGCGGCCCACTCGTAGACCGCCTCGCCCAACGCGGCCGGCCCGACGCCCATCGCTTCCCCATCAGCCTTCCAGGCCCCCCCCACCACGACACGCTTGACTTCTCCTTCTCCGGCCTCAAGACCGCCGTCCTCTACGCCGCCGTGGGCGTCCCCGCCCGCGGCCGGCCCCCGCCCAGCCATGCCTCCGGCCTCCCCGACTCCGCCAAGGCCGATCTCTGCGCCGCGTTCCAACACGCCGCAGTCGCCGCCGTCACACGCCGCCTCCGCGCTGCCGCCGCCCTCCACCCAGCCGCACGCACCCTCCTCGTCGGCGGCGGCGTCTCCGCCAACTCGCACCTCCGCGCTGAACTCACCAAGCTCGCCGCCGATCTTGGCCTCACGCTCCACCTCCCCGCCATGCCCTACTGCCTCGACAACGCCGCCATGCTCGCCGGACTGGGCCACCACCTCCTCGCCCAACGCAACTGGCTCGGCGACCCGCTCACCCTCACCGCCTCACCCATGACCCTCCTCTAATCCCCCGTGCCCACGCCCACCCCCCCCACCCACTACGCCCACCCGGCCTGCCTTGAAGACCAGCCCCTGCTGGACCAATGCCGCTTCACGCGCGGCCGCTCCTCCGGCCCCGGCGGCCAACACCGCAACAAGGTCGAAACCGAGGTCACCCTCACCCACAAACCCACAGGCACCATCGCCGTCGCCGGCGAACGCCGCAGCCAGATCGAGAACAAACACGTCGCCCTCCGCCGCCTCCGCCTCCTCCTCGCCACCCACGTCCGCGGCACCCCGCCCATCGTCCGCGGCCTCGCCGCCATCGACGAGCCCGCCGGCTCCGCTCTCTGGCGCACCCGCAACCACGCCGGCCGCATCGTCTGCAGCCCCGATCACCACGATTTCCCCGCCCTTCTCGCCGAGGCCCTCGACTACCTCGCCCATGGCGATTGGGACGTCAAACGTGCCGCGCTCCGCCTTGATGTCACCGCCAGCCAGCTCATCAAGCTCATCAAGGACCACCCGCACGCTTTCGAGTTCGTCAACCGCCAGCGCGCTCAGCGCCAACTGCACCCATTGAAGTAGTCGCAACCCGCACCCACACCGCCGGTCAAACTGCACGCCGCGCCTATCCTCGACCTCCGCGTGCCGTGGCCCGGCCCGCTCGCCCTCCTCTCCCGCTGATGCACTCTTCAGGAGCACCTATGAACCACCGCACTTCCCCCGTGCTGCCCCTTGCGGCCGCTCTCCTCTGCTCGCTCTCTGGCCTCGCCCCCACCACCACCGCCGCCGCCCCGCGCCCTGACGCCGCGCCCCCCGCACCCCCCGCCGCGCCCGCCGCCGACGCCCTGCCGCTCAAGCAAGATCTCCGCGAGATCATCGCCGCCGCCCGCGACAAGGTCTTCCCCGCCCTCGTCAACATCCACGTCGTCACCGTCGAATACTGGTCCGGCAAAGAGACCAAGAGCGAGAGCGTCGGCTCCGGCACCATCATCTCCCCCGAAGGCCACATCCTCACCAACGCTCACGTCGTCTCCAACGGCAAAAAGTTCAAGGTCACCCTCGCCGACAAGCAGGAGATCTCCGCCGTCCTAGTCGGCGAAGACCCCGCCACCGACCTCGCCGTCCTTAAGCTCAACCCCGAAGAACTCAAGGGCAATACCAAGACCGTCCCCGTCGCCACCATCGGCGACTCCGACCAGCTCCAGGTCGGCGATTACGTCCTCGCCATGGGCTCCCCCTTCTCCCTCTCCCGCTCCGTCACCCTCGGCATCGCCTCCAACGTCAGCCGCGTCTTCGTCACCAGCTTCTCCGGAGGCAGCGAGGTCGACGAGGTTGATCGTATCGACGGCCAACGCACCGGCATGTTCACCAACTGGATCCAGCACGACGCCCTCATCAATCCCGGAAACTCCGGCGGGCCACTAGTTAACCTCCAGGGCGAAGTAATCGGCGTCAACACCCGCGGCGGCAATGGCATGGGCTTCGCCTCGCCCTCCAACCTCGCACGCAGCATCGCCGACCGCCTCATCAAAAACGGTGAAGTCGCACGCTCCTACCTGGGCGTCTCCTTCCGCCAGCTCGACAAAAGTGGCCTCAAGGAAGGCGTCCTCGTCACCTCCGTCGCCAAGAACACCCCCGCCGCCCGCGCCAGCCTCCAGGCCGGCGACGTCATCGTCATGTTCGACGGCCGACCCATCAACGTCCGCTTCGCCGAGGAGATCCCGCCCCTCACCCGCTTCGTCGCCGACAAGCCCATCGGCACCGTCATCAAGGTCACCTACCTGCGTCGCGGCGAAACCAAAGAAACTGACGTCACCACCGAGAAGCTCCTCCGCGACCGCGGCGACCGCACCGCCCTCCGCGGCTGGGGCCTCGCCGTCGAAGAAATCACCGATCTCGTCGCCCGCGAGAACCAGCTCGATTCACGCGAAGGCATCTGGGTCACCGCCATCCGCGGCGGCGGGCCCGCCGCCCTCGCCGAGCCCGCCCTCCAGCCCGGCGACGTCATCAACGCCGTCGGCGGCGACACCGTCGAGGACCTCAAGTCACTCGTCGAGCGGTACCGCGTCATCATGGCCCAGGACCCGATCCCCGAGTTCCTCACCATCCAGTTCGACCGCCGCGGCAAGAACCAGGTCACCCTCATCAAGCCCCGCCCCGATAAGCCCGAAGACCCCCCGCGCGAAGCCGCCAAGGCCTGGGTCGGCGTCGCCACCCAGCCCGTCCTCAAGGAACTCGCCGAACAGCTCGGCGGCCCCCAGCACCAGGGCTTCCGTGTCACCCGCGTCTACCCGCGCACCCTCGCCGCCGCCAGCGACCTCAAAGTCGGCGACATCATCACCGCCGTCAACGGCGACAAAGTCCAGCCCCGCGGCATGCAGGACGCCAAGGTCCTCGACCGCGCCATCCGCAAACTCAAGATCGAAGAACAAGCCAAGCTCACCGTCCTCCGCGGCTCCGAGCCCGCCCAAATCACCGTCACCCTCGAACGCACCCGCATCGGGCCCGAAGAAGCCCGACGCGACGAGAACAAGGACTTCGAGCTCTCCGTCCGCGAGATCACCTTCTTCGACCGCGACGACAACCGCTGGGACGAAACCGTCGCCGGCGTCCTGGTCGTCGGGGCCGAACGCGGCGGCTGGGCCGGCCTCGGCGGCATGTTCTCGGGTGACCTCATCCAACGCATCAACGACAAGCCCGTCACCGACCTCGCCACCTACCGCAAGGTCATGGCCGAGATTACCAAGGCCCAACCCGAGCGCGTGACGTTCGTCGTCCTCAACCGCAACCGCACCAGCTTCCGCTTCGTCGAGCCCGAGTGGAAGCCCACGCTCGAAGGCGAGAAGAAGCCAGCCGACGCTGCCTCCCCGACCCCCGCCGCAGGTCGTTGATTCCGCTCAGGCAGCCCGGCGATCATCGCCGTCCGCCAGCGAAACCGTGAAGTACCGCGCCGGACCCGCCCCAGCGGGCACGATCGCGTGCGCCCGACCCGCCGGCAAGTACTTCCACTCACCCCGCGCCAGGCGACTCGTCGATCCGTCCATCACCAGCTCGATCTCGCCCAGTAGCACATAAATCGCCGACTCCACGCTCGGCGTGATGATCGTCGGCCCCGATAGCCCGCGCCGGAGTTCCTTGATCGTCATCTTCGCCCGCGGCAAGACGGGAAGAGCAGCGGGCACGTTGGCGTCAAGAGTCGCATCCATGGGCGTGGGCTCCATACAGGCAGTCTCTCATTAGGATGCGCAGCCCGCCAGTTTCCGGCGTCTTCGCGTGTGATCCGCGCATCAAGAACCCCTCACGAACCCTCTCCCAAGCCCCCGATCGAGTAGACTTCCACCGTTCGCCCGGCCATCCGGGATACTCCTCAAGGAGCCACGCCGTGCCGTTCTATACCCGCTTAGGCCAAATCCCTAAAAAGCGCCACACCCAGTTCCGCCGCCCCGACGGCCTCCTCTACAGCGAAGAGCTCTTCGGCACCGAGGGGTTCTCCGGACCCTCCAGCACCATGTACCACATCCATCCGCCCACCCAGGTCTACGGATGGAAGACCTTGTACTCAACTAAGGCCGAATACCTAGAACAAGACGTCATGCGGATGCGCCACGTCAAGTCCGCCGGGATGCGCCCCAAGGGCGACCCGGTCGACGGCCGCGTCGTCCTCTTCGGGAACGCCGACTGCGAAATGGCGTTGTGTACACCCGCCAAGCCCATGCCCTACTTCTACAAGAACGGCCAGGGCGACGAATGTCTCTTCATCCACTTCGGCACCGGCACCTGCTCCACCATGATGGGCACCCTCAAGTTCGGGCCCAAGGACTACATCGTGATCCCCAAGGGGGTGATCTACAAGCTGGAGTTTGATCGCCGAACCGTGGCTGCGGCGGGCGAGCCGACGATCGAGGCGGTTCCCTACGGGAAGTTCCTGATCGTCGAGACCGCCAACGGCAGCCACATCGGCCCGCCGCCCCGCTACGTGAGCAAGGACCACGGCCAGTTCCTCGAGCACGCTCCCTACTGCGAACGCGACCTGCGCTTGCCGCAGTTGCCGCTTGCATACGACGAGGGCGGCGCCCACGAGGTCCGCGTCAAGGCCCGTAACCGGATGCACAGCTACACCTACCACTACCACCCGCTCGACATCGTCGGGTGGGACGGCTGCTACTACCCCTACATCTTCAACATCGAAGACTTCGCGCCGATCACCGGCAAGCTGCACATGCCGCCGCCGATCCATCAGACCTTCGAGGCGCACAACTTTGTGATCTGCTCATTCTGCCCGCGGATGCTCGATTACCACCCGCAGGCCATCAAGGTGCCCTACAACCACTCCAACATCGATTCCGACGAGGTGCTCTACTACGTCGAGGGAAACTTCGGCAGCCGCAAGGGGATCGAGGTCGCCAGCCTCACGGCCCACCCGCAGGGCATCCCGCACGGCCCGCACCCCGGCACGATCGAAGCCAGCCTCCCCCACGAGCGGACGGGCGAAATGGCCGTCATGTGCGATACCTTCCGCCCGCTCTTCCCAACAAAGGCGGCCCTGGATCTCGACGACCACAAATACCCCGCGAGCTGGGAAGGCGAACACTTCCCCCGGCTCACGGCCGGCGAGCTGACCATCCCGGCCACATCGCGCTACGTCCAGAACACCGGCATCCCGGATCTGCCCGGTAAGCACGGGCTCAACTCCGACTCGCTCAATGACCATGCCGGAAACGGGCAGGCCGGAAGCGAGCAGGCCAAGACCGGGACGGCCAACACATGGGCCCCGCAAGAATCCGGCAAACCGCCTTTTAACGGGAAACACGCCAAAGCGAAAGCCAAGCCTTTGAAGCCGCGGCGCTGAGCAGCTGGCGCGGGCTAAATCGGCAGGGCTTTGAGCCACTTCTCCGTGGCTTCGAGCTTGGGCGCTTCGATGAACTCCAGCCCGATGTGGTGGTTGCCGTGCGCGATGTAGCGGGCCCCGCGGACGATCCCGAAGTAGACCTTGGCCCTGCCGTCAGGCAGCGCCAGAAGCACGGCCACGATCTTGCCGGGTTGCAGGAGCCGCTTGGTCTCGACGCCGATGCCCGATCGGCTGATGTCCACGGCGACGCACGGCATCTTCGGCCCCGGCTGGCCGACTTCATCGAGCTCGTGCAGCGCCGCAGGCCGATCGAGCCTTCGTCGCTCGTGGCGACGCCGCTCTCGCCCACCCACCAGGTTGGGAGAGGTCCCGTCATTGGCTTGTCCCTTCGGCGACGACACCGGCGGCTCCTCTTCGGACGCGCCATCACGACCGGTCGGCAAACCTTCCACCCCCACCACGCTCGTGGGCTCTTGAACAAGATCGTCTGGCCCCGGCGGGAACGCGCGGGCCGAACGCTCGACGACCATCGCGGACGAGGCCGCACGGCCCGCTCAAGGGCCACAGACCGGTTAAACCTACACCGGCGCGGGGGATTCAGTCGGGCCACGCGGCGTTATCGATCAGCCGCACGCCGCCCAACACGGCCGCGATTAACCCGCGCCCGGAGCCGGGTCCAGCCGGGCGGCTCAAAGCAAACGGCTCCAACGAGTCCCTATCGCGGACCACGGCGTACTCGGGCTCGATCCCGGCGGCGGCCAGCACCTCGCGCAAGGCTCGCTCGGCTTGGGCTGGATCGCGCTTTGACGCCGCAGCGCGGAGCGCCGCGGAGATCGCCAGGGCTCGCGGGCGATCCGCTGGCGCGAGGAACACGTTGCGGCTCGACATCGCCAGCCCGTCGGGCTCGCGGATCGTCGGGCCGGGGATGATCTCTATGTGGGGCTGATCGCGGGCCGTCATGGCCGCGATGACGCGGAGCTGCTGCCAGTCCTTCTCGCCGAAGATCGCTGCGATTGGTGCGGTGAGGTCGAAAAGCCGACGGACCACCTGCGCTACGCCCGCGAAGTGACCCGGGCGGTACAAATCTTCAAGCCGCGGGCGTGTTGCTACCTCGGGAAGCGCCGGGACGAGGATGGCCTCCCCCGGCGGATAGACGGTCTGTGGCTCGGGTACAAACACCGCCGCCGCCCCCGCGACGCGGCAGTGTTCCAGATCTGCCTCCAGCGAGCGCGGGTAGCGGGCCAGGTCGGCGGGGTTGTTGAACTGCGTGGGGTTGACGAAGATCGTCGCGACGGCCCCGCCGGCCCAACCCCGGACGCGCGCCAGCTCCGCGGCCTGCTCGATCAACGAAGCGTGCCCCGCGTGCAGCGCGCCCATGGTGGGGACGAGCACCAGCGGGCCGGTGCGGTCGCGATGGCCAGCGAGGTCGGATTGGGTGCGGGCCACGTACACATCGGGATCGTGAGCCCGTGAGAGCGGCGCGTCAAGTTCGTGAGGCGTCTTTGGACAGGGTGGCGGTCGCGCGGCCGGGGATCTCTAGTGTTCGCCGCCGGGGGCGGGTGCGGAGCGGTGCTCGACGGTGCGTGTCGGTTGGCCGCGGACGAGGCCGCGGGCGCCACGGCGCGCGCCGCGGCGGATGGCGACGATCCACGTCACACACGCGGCAACGGCCCGCAGCATGGAAATCGCGGCTGACCATGGGTGCCACAGACCCGTGGGCTTGCCGCTGCCGCGGGACGGCCGGACGGCGAGCGTCGAAACGCCCGCGTCCTTGTTGGGGCGGCCTTGGAGTTCGGTGTCGAGGCCTTCGAGTTCGGCGTAGGTCCGCGGAGGCCGGGAGTAAAGATCTCCTCGGCAGCTCGGACAGCGGAAGACGGCGCCGTCGCCCACTACTTGAAGGGCCATGCCATCTTCGCCGCAGTAAAGACAGCGACGACGGTGGATCCAGGGAGACGCGGATTGGCGGGGGCGGACGGTCATGCTCGTTCTTAGAGAATACACAACCTTGCCGGTCGGTCCAGCTTTTTTTGTACGATGAACTGGTGAGGGTGGTTGCGGACCCTTTGCCAGAAGCATCGCCCGGCTGGGACGATCCCTAGGCGCGGACACCGGCGGGGAGCGTGGTAATCGGCCGGCGGAGCCACCGGCCGATGTTCGGATCGGCGTGGATCTCGCCCGCGTGGCCGTGCTGAAGGGCGTGCTTGCGGGCGATGGCAGCCGCGATCAGCCCCATAAAGAGGGGTTGCGGGCGGAGGGGCCGGCCTGTCAGTTCGGGATGGAACTGGCCCGCAATGAAGTAGGGATGGGTGTGTTTAGCGCTCGACGACCCGAGCGGAGGCAGTTCCAAAATCTGCATGATCGGGTGAACCGGATGGCGGCCGCTGAAGATCAGTCCCCCGGCTTCGAGGCGGTTGACGTAGTTGGGATCCACCTCATAGCGGTGGCGGAAGCGTTCGCGGGCCGCGGGCCGGCGGCCGTAGAGGAAGTGGGCGAGCGTGTCCTCCTTGATCAGGACATCCTGGGCGCCCAGGCGCATCGACCCGCCGAGGCCTTCGATCTTCTTTTGGTCGGGGAGTTCGCTGATGACCGGGTGGGCGGTGCGGGGGTCGAATTCGGTGCTGGTGGCGTCGGCGAGGCCGAGCACGTTGCGGGCGAACTCGATGACGGCGACCTGGAAGCCCAAGCAGATGCCCAAATAGGGCAGGCCGGTTTCGCGACAGTGCTTGACGCAGGCGATCTTGCCCTCGACGCCGCGGGCGCCGAAGCCGCCGGGGACGATGACCGCGTCGAGCTCGCTTAATCGCGTCTGGGCGGCCGACTCGGTGAGTTCGGTGGTGTCGATCCACTTGAGGGCGACGTCGCAGCCCAGGTGGGCCGAGCAGTGCTCGACGGCTTTGTCGATGGAGGCGTAGGCGTCGCGCAGGTGGGCGTATTTGCCAGTGATGGCCAGGGAGATGTGGTGCGACTTGGGCGTCGTCAGGCGGCGGACGAAGCTCGACCAGCGTTCGCGGGCGCGGTCTTCCTGGCCCGCATCGACGCGGTCGTGAAGGTTGAGGATCGAGAGAATCTCGCGGTCGAGGCCCGTTTCACGCATCTCGTCGGGAATGGTGTAGATGCTGGGGCGGTCGTGCATCGATACGCAACGGCGCTGGGGCACGTTGCTGAACATGGCGATCTTTTCGAGCACCTTGGGTGTGACTTCCTCGGTGGCCCGGCAGGCGATCAGGTGGGGTTGGACGCCCGCTTCCATGAGGCGTTTGATGCCGAGCTGAGCGGGCTTGGACTTCTGCTCGCCGAGGGTCTCGGGCTTGATGACGTAGGTGAGAGCGACGAAGCAGGTGGAGTGTTCGCCTTCTTCGAAGGCGAGTTCGCGGAGGGCCTCGATGTAGAAGCCGTTCTCGTAGTCGCCGACGGTGCCGCCGACTTCGACAAAGACGACGTCGGCGGGGCGGTGGCCGTCGCCCTGGAGGGCGAGCTCGCGGATTTTGCGCTTCACCTCGCCGGTGACGTGGGGGATCATCTGCACGTCGCGGCCCAGGTACGAGCCCTTGCGTTCGCGGTCGAGGATTTCGCTGAAGACCTGGCCGGAGGTGGTGAAGTTCTTTTTGGTCAGATCCTGGTCGAGCATCCGCTCGTAGGTGCCCAGGTCCATGTCGCACTCGGTGCCGTCATCGAGGACGAAGACCTCGCCGTGGCGATAGGGGTTGAGCGTGCCGGCGTCGATGTTGAGGTAGCCCTCGAGCTTGATGGGGGCGACGACAAGGCCCTTGTCCTTGAGGAGTTTGGCGACGGAGGCGGCGAAGATTCCCTTGCCCAGCCCGGACATGACCGTGCCGAACACCACGATGTACTTGTGGTATCCCTTGCGGTATCCCGGTGGCATCGGCGAGTAGAACTCCGTAGCGGAGCTCTCGGCGAGGCCATGGAGCATCGAGCCGGCGTCGCGACCATTGGGGTCGTCTTCCGGCGAGCAGGATGGGTTGGACAGATGCGGCGCGGTTGGGCCCCGACGCGGGCCCGTCGACGGTCGCTGGTCGGGCATGCCACATGGTAACGTGTTCAAGTCAAAAGAAAAGTTCGTGAACGCGAAGTTCGCGGATTGATTCTCGATGGTCCGCTATTCTCGGTCGGGGGTCAGCCCCTGGACGCGTCCAGACGGCCCCCACCTCGCACCCGAGACCCCGCATGAACAGAATCGCCGCCCAGTTCGCCCTGCTCGTCCTGCTCGCGGTCGGCACCTGCGGCCTCGGCTCCGCGGCGGCGGCGACCGCGGCAGACGACCCCCGCATCGATCAGGACGGGCGGGCGGCGGGTGTTTGGGCCCCTCCAAGGCACTTCGACCACCTGCACATGCGGCTGGAAATCGATATCCCCGATATGGAAGCCAAGCGGTTTACGGCCCTGCAGACTCTGAAGGTGAAGGCCCAGGGCTCGATCCGCTCGCGGCTGGTGCTCAACGCGCGAGAGAAGGTCAAGATCGAAGCCGTGACGGTGAACGGAGCGGCGGCGAAGTTTGCGCACGCCGACGGCCACTTGACGATTGAACTGCCGGTGCCGGCCAATCCGGGCGAGGAACTCTCGGTCGAAACGCGGTACACGGCCGACGAACCATCCCGCGAGGGGGTCGGGTTGAACTGGTTCAAGGGTCGCCCCGACCGCGACCCGCCTCAGGCGGCCCAGATCCATAGCCAGGGGCAGGCGGAGTGCAACAGCTACTGGTTCCCGTGCCACGATTTCCCGAACGAGCGGCTGACGACGGAGCTCATCGTGACCGTGCCGGAGGGGTTCGAGGTGCTCTCCAACGGACGGCGTGTCGCCGACGAAACCGCGGCCGGGCGGCGAACGGTGCATTGGCTGCAGGACAAGCCGCACCCGAACTACCTGGTGACGCTGGTGGTGGGGCAGTTCGACAGTGTGGAACTGGGCGGGCCGGAATCAGCGCGGCCGGGGCTGCCGATGCCGGTCTTTGGGCCGCCGGGGTCGAAGGATGATCTGGCTCGCGTCTTCGGGGCGACGCCGCGGATGGTGGCGTTCTTCGAGAGGTACTTTGACGAGCCGTACCCGTGGGATCAGTACGCGCAGGTGATCGTGCGGCACTTCCGCTGGGGCGGCATGGAGAACACCAGTTGCTCCACGCTCAACGACATGGCTCCAGGCAGCAAGGCGGGCAGCGAGGACGACCTAATCAGCCACGAGCTGGCGCACCAGTGGACGGGCAATCTGCTCACCTGCAAGACCTGGGAGCACCTGTGGCTCAACGAGGGCTTCGCGACGCTGGCGGAGTGGCTGTGGATCGAGGAGCGCGACGGGCCGGAGGCCTACACCAAAGCCGTGCGGCGGGCACTCGGGATGCACTCCATGACCAACATGGCCAGCGCCCCGGCCTTCGCGCCGATGGCCAGCAACCGCTACGTCGACCCCGACGACTTGTTCACCCGGCCCGATGATGTTTATGCCAAAGGCGGACTGGTGCTGCACATGCTGCGGCGGCGGCTCGGGCCCGAGGTCTTTCGTAAGGGCGTTGCGTTGTACATCGACCAGCACCGCTTCTCGGAAGTGGAGACCGATGACCTGCGGAAGGCGCTCGAGGAGGTCTCTGGCGAGAGCCTGCAGCGGTTCTTCGACCAATGGACGAAGCAGCCGGGGCTGCCGCGTTTGAACATCAGCGTGGAGTGGGACGAGGGCGACAAGGCCGTGGTGGCGCAGATCGAGCAGACGCAGACTATCAACGGCGACAACCCGGCGTTCGCGTTCACGCTGCCCCTGCACGCGGTGATGCCCGATGGCAGCGTGCGCGTGCTCGATGTCGCGGTGGACGGCAAGAACACCGCGGCGCGGTTCGTTCTGGGGAGCAAACCCAAGATCGTCGAGGTCGACCCGCAGATACATGTGGCGGCGGCCAAGATCACCAAGGGCGGGCTGGTCAAGCCGGCGCGAGAGCCCAAGACGCCGGCTAAGTCCGAACCCTGAGCGGCCCGCGCGGGCTCGCTCTACAGTCGGCTCATGCGTGTTCTGCCCACAATCCGTCGCTTGGTGGTTAAAGTCGGCAGCGCGGTGATCGCGCCAGGCGGGCAGCTCGAGCAGCAGATGGTCAACCGGTTCTCGGATGAGCTGGTCCCGCTGATCCGGCGCGGTCTGGGCGTGACGATCGTCTCGTCGGGGGCGGTGGCGAGTGGGTTCCGCTCGCTGGGGCTGGCGGCGCCGCCGGATTCGATCGCGCAGAAGCAGGCGGCGGCGGCCATCGGCCAGCCGCGATTGATGGAGGCCTGGTCGCGGGCCTTCGCGCATCACGGCGTCGCGGTCGCGCAGGTGCTCTATACCGCCGACGATCTGGCCGACCGGCGGCGCTTCCTGAACGCGCGGCGGACGCTCGACGAGCTGCTCGACCTGCGCGTCACGCCGATCGTCAACGAGAACGACACGATCAGCTTCGACGAGATCAAGCTGGGCGACAACGACCGCCTCTCGGCCCTCACCGTCGATCTGGTCCGGGCCGATTTGTTGCTAATTCTCTCCACGGCGCAGGGCCTCTACGAGGACGGCGACCCGAAGAGGATCATCGCGACTGTCCGCGATACCGCCGCCGCGGAGAAGAACGTGCGGGCGGAGAAGTCGGCCACGGGGGTCGGGGGCATGGCGACCAAGCTAACGGCCGCGGGCATGGCGGCTCAGTGGGGCGTGCCGACGATCGTGGCGGGCGGGACGGTCGAACGAGTCATCGAACGAGTGCTCGCGGGCGAGCTCTTGGGGACGCTGTTCGAGCCGGCGCCGTCCAAGCAGCCCTCGCGCAAGCGCTGGCTGGCCGTTTCCGCACGGGCCAAGGGCACGATCCAAGTCGACGACGGCGCGGCCAGGGCGATCCTCAAGAAGGGCGCCTCGCTGCTCCCCCGCGGCGTCACCGCCGTCAACGGCAAGTTCGAACGCGGCGCGGTCGTCGACATCGCCGATCAACAAGGCACGGCCTTCGCCCGCGGGCTGGCGAACTTCTCGAACGAGGAGATCATGGCCATCAAAGGGGCAAGGACCGCGGAGATCGAAACGCTTCTCGGATACTTCTATGCGCCGGAGGTCGTTCACCGCAACGATCTGACGCTGCTGTAGCCCTGCGATCAGTGCTCGGCACCGGTAGCCCGTCGCGCCGCCGCCGCGTCGAACGCGGCCCGCGCCGCACCGTCAAGGTGATGGATGAGACGTTGTTGCACCTTGTTCATCGCCGGGCAGCTCGCTCCGAGCTCCGCGTGCAGGCTGGTCACGGGCCGCGCGAGGCCGCAGGGGACGATGAGGCGGAAGTGATCGAGGTTGGTGGTGACGTTGAGAGCCAGGCCGTGCATGGAGACCCAGCGGCGGACGCGCACACCCAGCGCGGCGATCTTCGCGCCGAAGGCCTGGGCCTGACGCGAATCGGGCTCGCCCTCGCGGGCCCACCCGGTCCATACGCCCGTGGCGTCGGCGTCGCGGTGCGTGGCGACGCCGAAGTCGGCGCAGGTGCGGATGATGGCCCCTTCAAGCAGTCGCATGTAGTCATGGAGCCGCAGCCCCAATGCGTTGAGGTCGAGGATTGGATAGGCGACGAGTTGCCCGGGGCCGTGATAGGTGACGTCGCCGCCGCGGTCGGTTTCTTGAACGGCGACGCCGGCGTGGGCGAGCTCGGCCGCAGTTGCAACGACGTGTGCCGCTGCGGCGCCGCGGCGCGTCACCGTGATAACCGGGTCGTGCTCGACGAGCAGGATGAGGCCCGGGGGATTGGGGGCGGGCGTCGTCGCACTGGCTTCGCGCTGGGCGATGACGCGGTCGACTTCGAGCGATTGGCGTTCATACGCCGGGGCGTAGGGCATCCGGCCCAGGTGAACGACCGGCAGAAAGCCCGGTTTCTCGGGGGGTGATGGGTCGGGCAGACTGCGGTTCTGTGGGCTCATCGAAAGCGGCAAAAACGGCTCGCCGTGGGGCGACATTCCTCTACGATAGCCCATGCCAACCGTCCATCCGACCGCCATGGTTTCGCCCGAGTGCGAGCTGGCCGACGACGTTCAGATCGGTCCCTACTGCATCATTACGGGCAGGGTCACGCTGAGGGCCGGTTGTCGGCTGATCAGCCACGTGCAAATCCAGGGTCCGGCCCTCATCGGGGCCGGGGCGTTGCTGTACCCGTTTGCGTGCGTGGGCTTTGAGCCGCAGGACGTAAAGTTCCGCCCCGGCCATCCCTCGGCCGGCGTGGTGCTGGGGACCAACGCGACACTCCGCGAGCACGCGACGATCCACGCGTCGACGAAGATCGACGTGCCGACGCGGGTGGGCGAGAGCATCTTCATGCTTGTGAACGCGCACATCGGCCACGACTCGCAGGTGGGCAACAACGTGGTCATGGTCAACAACTCGTGCTTCGGCGGGCACGCGCAGATCGGCGACAACGTGCTGATGGGCGGGGGCTCGGTGGTCCATCAGTTCGTGCGGGTGGGGCGCTTTGCGCACTTCGGCGGGCTGGCCGGGGCGTCGCAGGATGTGCCGCCTTTCTGCGTCTGTCACACCATCAACCGCATCGGCGGGATCAACCGCGTGGGCCTGCGCCGCGCGGGCTTCCCGCGTGATCACATCACCGCCGTCATGCAGGCGTACGCGCAGGTCATCAAGCACCCGATGGACAACGAGACGGCGATCAACCGGCTCCGCGAGCTGGCCCTCGAGACCGCCTGCCCATTGGTGGATGAACTGGCCGACTTCATCGTCGGGACCAAGCGCGGGATCGCCGCGGGCATGGGCAAGCCTCCGCGCGAGGCGGGCGCGTGGTTCCGCTCGGCCGTGCGGACCGCTTCCGGCTTGACCGTTCCCGCGAGCGAACCTCAGGAAGATTGACAGGCCCGTCCTGATAACGCCGTTCGGCCCGGCCGCGCATTCTGCGTAGGTCCCTTGGTAGGACTACGCCGCCACCCTGGCATGCCGGCGGCCCGCAAGAGTGGCCCGCCCGGCGTGTCGAACCGATGATTCCTCCTGTCGGTCGCGGCGAGTCGCCGCCATATCGCCAAAGCAGACGCTCCCTTTCAGTTCCGGGCCGTTGATTCGGGAGGCTTCCCTTGCGCGATCTCTTTGCCGTTCGTTCTGCGACCTTGACGCGTCGTTCCCGCGGGCTCTCCACAGTGGGTGAACCGGCATTCGAACCGCTGGAACCGCGCCAGCTCATGAGCGCCGCTGGCCTCAGCAGCGATCTCCTCAGCCAGCTCAACCTCTCCACCACAGGTTCCTCGGCATCGATCGCGCTCCCCTCCAGCGAGGCCGGGCTCGCGTCGGGCTCCACCGGCGGGGCGGGCAACTCGGCCCGCTCGTTGCTGCGGCTCGACGCGTTCAACAGCGATCCGCGCTTCAGCCAGTTCACCGGGCGCGGGTTCGCGTCGGTGATCCTCGACACCGGGATCGACCTAGACCACTCGGCGTTCGGGCCCGACCTCAACCGCAACGGCGTCGCCGACCGCATCGTCTACCAATACGACTTCGCCGACAACGACGCCGACGCCACCGACCGCAACGGCCACGGTTCCAACGTCGCGGGCATCATCGGCGCCGGGGCCAGTTACGCCTATCCCGGCGTAGCCCCCGAAACCAACATCATCGCCCTCAAAGTTTTCAAGGACAACGGGCAGGGCCAGTTCGCGTTCATCGAGCGGGCCCTGCAGTGGGTGGTCGCCAACGTCGCCCAGTACAACATCGCCAGCGTCAACATGTCGCTGGGTGATACCTCGAACTACCAGTCCAACCAGGCGCTCTACGGGATCAGCGACGAGCTCGCGGCCCTGGCGTCTCGCAACGTGCTGGTCGTCTCCGCAGCGGGTAACTCATTCTTCGAGTTCGGCTCGACCCAGGGCGTCGCCTACCCCGCGGCCGATCGCAACAGCATCGCCGTCGGTGCGACGTATGCCTTCAATGGCGGCGGGTTTAGATATGGCGGCGGAGCTCGCGCCGACGTCTCCACCGCCGACGGCGTCGCGCCCTTCTCGCAGCGGTCCACCAACATCCGCACCGTCTTCGCCCCGGGCGCACCCATCACCAGCGCCGGCCACACCGGCGGGGCCACGACGATGCAGGGCACCAGCCAGGCCGCGCCGCAGATCACCGGCATCGCCACGCTGGCCCAACAGCTAGCCATGAACATCCTGGGCCGCCGGCTGGGGCTCGACGAGTTCCGCACGATGCTCACGACCACGGGCCGCACGATCATCGACGGCGACGACGAACGCGACAACGTCAACAACACCGGCGCCAGCTTCCGCGCTGCCGACATCCTCGCGCTCGGCAACGCCATCTTCAACCTCGCCGTCCCTGCCGCCCCGCCCGCCAACCGCGCCCCGACGCTGACCACTGTCACGCCGCTGTCGGCCCCGACGGCGGGCCGACCCCTGACGATCACCTACGACATGCTCGCGGGGGCCGCCAACGAGGCCGATCCGGACAACGACGTCATCTCCTTCAAGATCGCCTCCCTCGGCAGCGGCACGCTGACCAAGAACGGCGTCGCCGCCCGCGCCGGCGACACGCTCGAAGCGGGCCAGTCGCTGGTCTGGACGCCCGCCGCCAATAGCAACGGAGCCACCACCGCGTTCTCGATCGTCGCCACCGACGGCCGGCTCGACTCCGCGACCGCCGTGGCCGTGAGCGTCCGCCTCAACGGCGCGCCGACCCTGACCACCGTCGCCGCACTCACGGCCAACGCCATCGGCCGACCCGTGACCATCACCTACGCCCAGCTCGCAGCGGCCGCGAACGAAGCGGACCCCGACGGCGACACTCTCTCGTTCCGCATCACCCAGCTCCTTCCTGGAGCCGCGCTCATCAAGGGCAACCGCATGGTGACGGCGGGCCAGACCACGCTCAGCCGCGGCGAATCGATGCTCTACATTCCCCCGACCAACACGGCGGGGCTCCGCGCGGCCTTCTCCGTCACCGCGACCGACGGCCGCAACGACTCGGCCACGCCCGTGCTCGTCTCCATCCGCTTCCCCAGCTGGAGCAACGTCGGCCCGCGGAACCTGGACGTGGGCAGCACCATCTCGCAGCCGGCGGC
>Ga0105048_10003753_pt1 | contig 24821 bp, 19 predicted proteins | sample MAT05_FD_78382 | JGI IMG/M metagenome (GOLD analysis project Ga0105048, IMG submission 78382) | Freshwater microbial communities from Lake Fryxell liftoff mats and glacier meltwater in Antarctica - MAT-05 | ecosystem: Environmental > Aquatic > Freshwater > Ice > Liftoff microbial mat | place... | reverse complement strand
GTGAGTATTCCGAGGCCTTCGCCGAACACTTCGCGGGTGAGGTCGGTGTTCAAAATATGGCAGTCATCCAGGAGCTTGAAGTCGGGCGAAAAGCTGACGAAGCGCACCTGCACGCCGCGGGCGACCAGCCCGCCATGCTCAACGCCGATCTCACCGACGCCGAGCGCGAAGTCGTTCAGCAACGCGTGCCGACACTGCTGGGAACGAGCGTCAAGCAGCCGCAGCATCCGTATCTCTTTTGGAATTTCATGGAACAGGGCGGCAAACAGTCCGTGCTCCAGTGGCCTTGGAAGCTCATCCATTTGAATACGGGCATCGACGACGCCACACCGAAGAAGGCCGGGAAGAATGGCGCGGCAGCGAACTCGATGGAGGTGCAGCTTTTCAACCTGGATGCCGATCCCGCGGAGCAGAAAAATGTGGCGCCGGAGAATCCGCAACTCGTGCAGTGCCTCGACACGCTGATGCGAGAGGCCTGGCGCGCGCCGTAAGGTTCAGCCCGATTCGTCCGCTCCGGCGCCGCGGAAAACTCCCATTTTTCGGCTCGTGCCCAAGCTCCCTGAGCACGTGCCCGCGGGCTAATCTCCTGCTTCGCGGACGGGGAGGCGAGGGGCGTGAATTAACCGATTCCGCGAGACTCAGGAATGCCATTTGGGCGTGACGTTTTTGTTTTACGACTGCGGATGATGGACGAAGCTATAGACGCCCGATATGGCAAATGAAGGGCTAGTCGAGCCCACCGTTACTCCCCATGGCATCGCAACCAATCGAAAGACTATCCCGGCGGGTCCGCCGCGGAAACCACCGATCGAGGAGATCACCACGGTACATGATCGAGCCGCTCGAAAGCCGGATCTCTCCGGCTTCTCTGGTCAGTCTCGTGGCCGGCAATGTCACGGTGCTCGGCGACCAAGGTGGACAGGGTGAAAACGAAACGCTGATCGTGTCGCTCAGCGGGACCGTGTTGCAAATTGCCGACCCGGCGCACCCGATCACCGCCGGCCCGGGCTTCACGCAGAGTGGACAGAACAGCGTTTCCATCCTGCTCAGTGCGCTGACTGGGGATTTCGTGATCGATACCGGCACGGGCGCGGACACGCTGAACTGGAACAGCGCGCTGAATCTGCCTGGCAGGGCGACTTTTACGACCGGGGCGGTGACTTTCAATCAGGGCCTCACGCTCGGCGCGAACCAGGACCTGGTCGTCAATGCGAGCGGGACGATCAACCTCGCCACGTCGAACGCCGATCTCGCGACAAGCGGCGCTGGCACGATCTCGCTCACGACCCGGCAAGGGATCCAAATGTCCGCGGCCACCGGGTGGAGTGTGACGACGGTGAATGGCGACATCACCCTCTCGGCGAATCAACAATCGGTGCCGACGGCGGGTGATTTTTACGGCATCCAGATGAGTAAGGGCCTGGTGCAGGCGACTGGCTCCGGGAATATCACGATGAATGGCAAAGGGGGCGTAGGCGGCTTTTCCTTTGCCGGGGTCGCTGCGGATCCGGATACCATCGTGCGGACGAACACGGGATCGATCACCCTCACCGGCATCGGAGCGAGAAACGGCGGTCCGGCAAACGACGGTGTGCAAGTCAATCAAGGCTCCCTGGTGGAAAGCACGGGCGGGGGCTCGATCACTTTCGACGGCTCTTCGTCCGTGGGGTCCTCGGGGTTCGGAATCCGGGTGCTCGCCGGCGGCATCGTGCGGACCACCGGCGCGGGGAACATCACTCTCACCGGCACGGGGGGCTTGGGTCAGGGCCCGACGAACTTCGGCGTGGCGATCGACAGTGCTGGCGCGGTCACGAGCAGTGGGTCCGGGTCGATCACGATCGACGCCACGGGCGGCGCGAACGCCGTGGCCTTGTTTATTTCGGATTTCTCCGTCCCTGCGGGCCTCAATCGCCTCGGCTTCGACGGCACGAATCCCTACTCGGGCGCGATCACGATCAATGCGGACGGTGCGACGCTGTCGAATCACCGCATCTCGACCACGGCGGGGGTTTCCGTCCTCGGGAAGACCCCAGGCCAGGCAATCGCCCTCGGCGTCACGGGCGCGCTCGGCAACCTCGTCCTGACCGATGCGGAACTCGACGGCATCACGGCCGGTAACCTTCAGATCGGCGATGCGAATAGTGGCGCGATCATTGTCAACGCGGATCTCACGCATGCGAACAACCTCACCCTGTCGAGCGGCGTGGGCGTTTCCGGCGCTGCGGCCTTGACGCTCGCGGCGGGGAGAAGCCTGGCCGTTTCCGCAGCCGGCCCGATCGACCTGAGCGGCCCGCTCACGGTGTCCGGCACGACCACGCTCGCGGCGGGCATAGCCGACATCTCCGTGGACAACGCAGCCAATGCCTTCTCGCTCGTCCGCATCCTCAGCGCGGACACGGCATCGGTGAGCGGCGACAGCGGCTTCACGATCGAATCAAGCAACGTCTCGACCCGGCTCACGCTGGCCAGTGCCGGCGCGATCACGCAGTCCGGTGCAATTGCGGGAACGGGAGGGCTTACTAAGACCGGAGCCGGAACCCTGACCCTCTCCAGCGGTAACACCTACACCGGCGCGACGCTCGTAGCGGGCGGCATTCTGGCGCTCGGGAATCCCCGCGCCTTTGGCGTTCCGGGGGCCGGGACTTCGGGCATCACGGTGGAAAATGGCGCGGGGCTAGACCTCAATGGGATCACTCCAGATACCACCGTGGACCTGAATCTGAACGGGGCCGTCTCGACGACCGAGGGTGCCCTGACCAATCGCAGCGCCAACGCCGCAGCCTACGTTGGAACTGTGAACCTCGCCTCGGCCGCCAGCATCGGCGGCAATGCCGGGAGCATCAGCCTGGGCGGCACGTCCTCCGGAGCCTTTACTTTTACGAAGGTGGGATCGGGCACCGTCATCCTGACCGGCGACACGAGTGGCATGTCCAGCGTGACGATCAGCGCGGGCACTCTGGAGCTGGCGGGCGGCACCGGCCAGGCCAGCTTGCCCCTGGGCACCGGTGTGGTGACCAATAACTCCATCCTGACCTTCAACCGCGTCGGCCAGATCACGGTCAACAACGTCATCACCGGAAGCGGGGTGATCAACAAAGACAACGTCGGCGAGGTCTTCCTCGCTGGCGACAATACCTACGCGGGGCAGACGAATGTCAAAGCGGGCACGCTCATCCTCGGCAGCCCGACCGCACTCGGCACGACCGCCGGGCGGACGGTGGTGGCCGGTGGCGCGACTCTCGATCTAAACGGGCAGGCGATCGGTGCCGAAGGGCTGAGCCTCCAGGGCATCGGGAATCAAGCGCCCAGCCCTCAGTCTGCACTGGCCAACTCCTCAGCCACGGCCGCCAGCTTCGCGGGCCGCGTCACCTTGACCGGCGCGGCGACCGTCGGCTCGGAAGGCACCGGCGGCATCACCTTGAGCAACGTCGTCGATGGGCCCTTCGCCTTGACCAAGGATGGGACCAACACGCTGATCCTCGGCAACGCACTCAACTCGTTTGGCCCGGCTCCGTTGACGATCAGCAGAGGCACCGTGCAAGTGGCCAGCGATGGTGCGCTCGGCGATGGCGCCAATCCGGTGATCCTCGGCACCGGCGTCCTCCATTCCACCGCCAGCTTCGTCACCAAGCGCCCCATCACCTTCAACAACGGCTTGGAGCCCGCCCTGCGCATCGATGCCGGGACGACGCTGACCCTGCTCGGCACCCGCAGCGGCACCGGCATCCAGAATACCTTCGGCGGCGGCACGCTCGTCACCACGCTCGTCTTTGCCGGCGGCTCGACGACCGCGACGCCCGGGGCACCCACCGTGGTGGGCAATACCACCGTGACCGTGACCGGCGCCGGCCAGGCCATCGTCCATACCGTGCTGGGCGACCCGACCAAGATCGATACCATCGAGTTGGTCAACACCACCAGCCGCAGCAACCTCGTCATCAAAGGGCCCGCCACCGGCACGATCACGATCAACCGCATCATCAACCTCGATCCCAACGACCCCATGGGCTCCATCGTGCTCGGCCCCGGGGTCATCCTCGGCGACGGCGTCAATGATTCCGTCCCCGAGATCGAGATCGCCGGGAAAGTCAGCAAGCTCCAGCTCGGCCAGATCAATTCCTATGCCCTCGTCAGCCTCGGCAAGGGGCTGCCCTACAATGCCGCCGGGAACAAGACCGCCGACACCTACAACCACCGCCCCAGTCTGAAGATCGACAAAGTGCTCGGCCCTGGCTTCGTGATCAACGTGACGGCGGATGTCTTCAGCACCCCGCCCGGCACTGGCACCGGAGGCGGTGGCCTCGGCAAAGTCGTCGTGAAGGAGTGGGCCTTCCCAGGCTCCATCCGCACCACCCAGAGCATCGCGAGCTTCAAGCTGCTGAACGGCGATTGCCTGGTCGATTTCCAGGTGGATAAATTTCACGTCGGCACCCTCACCCAGGCGGGCGTGGGCAGTATGAGCACCCCGAACGGAAGCTGGGGCAGCAGCGGCAGCGAGATCGAGGGCGCCGTCGGTTCCTTCAATGCCCAGGGCTTCCTCCAGGGCGCCCTCCTCACCGCCGGTAGCATGGGTAAGTTGAAGCTCGGCGCCGGAGGGTTCGCCGGCACGATCCGCCTCACCGATCCCGATTCACCGGCGCTCGGGACCTTCGTTGTCGCCTCGGATTTCACCGGCAGCCTCGTCTCCGCCGCCGCGGTCAAAAAGCTCAGCGTCCGCGGCGATTTCACCGGCTCGCTCGAGGCGGCGCTGATCGGGGGAATCTCCGCCTTTTCCTTCGAGGGCGTGAGCACTCTGGGGCCGGGCGACGTTCCTCAACCCGCCAGCATCAAAGCCACCGCGGGCTCGCTCGGCACCCTCACGGCCACGGCGGGCGGGGTCAGCGATTTTTCGATCGTCACCGATCAGGTCTTCAAGGGCTTCAACATCAAGCTCAGCAAGCTGACCGGCGCCGGCGATGTCGTCGGCATCGACAATGTGCAAATCCAGGCGGTCTCCATCGGCAAGATCAGCGTGAGCCTCACCGCCGCGGCGACCGGGGCGGCGGGCTTGAATCTCATCGGCATCCGCGACAGTGACTTCGTCGCCACGGGCACCGGCCCGACCACGCCGGGCAGCATCGGGAATATCTCCGTCACCCTCGCGGGCGGCAGTGCTGCTTCGTCCGGCATCGAGGATTCCGACTTCTGGGCCAGCGGCAGCATCGGCACGGTTGCGGTCAAGTCGAAGACCCTCAGCCTCGGCACGATCGAAGGTAGTCATTTCCTCGCCGGCCAGTCGGCCAATCTCACCGCGCTCAAAGATGCCGCCCTCGGCGCCGTCACGGCCACCGGTTCGGTCACCGACACCCAGTTCATCGCCGGCGGCGCCATCGGCGCCGTGACCGTGGGTGGCAGCATGACGGGCTCGCTACTCCTCGCCGGCGGTTTCCTCGGCGCGGACCACGTGCTCGGCGGGGTGGGCGATAGCTTCCAGCGCGCCGCGAGCATCGCCGCGATCACGGTGAAAGGCGCCTTCGCCACCACCTCGATCGCCGCCGGGATCAATCCCGGCAACGCCATCTTCGGCGACGGCGACGACACCGTCGCCGCGGTGGGCCCGGTGGCAGGGACGAGTTTCATCGGCCCGATCACCCTCTCCGCCGGGACGCTCGCGACGCCCAGCGGCGGCTTCACCTTCGGCCACGCGATCGAAGCCGCAGCGTTGAAGGGGTTGAAACTCGGCGCCACGACCGCGCCCGCCATCGCCCCCGGTTCACCGAGCTTCCTCGACCAGGTCACTGTCGGAGAAGACGCCGCCGACGTGATCGTGCGGATCATTGGTTGAAGCCCCGCAGGTGAACGGAATGCGGGCGGCGTCCGGGCCAGCCATACTTGCGGGTTGACTTCGTGAGCGGAAACAAAGGTGAATCGCCGGGCGCAATTTGCCCGCCGTGACGACCGCGCACTCCCGATGAAATCGAAACACGATGCCGGCTCGCCAGGGCTCCCGTGCGGCCCGCAGCGAGCCGCCTCGCGGTCGTGGACGGGCCGCCTCGATCCCGCTTTCCTGCGCTTCGCCGTTTCCGTCGCCGCCCTCACGGCGCCGCTCCTTGGCCAGCAGACACCACCCGGCGGCCGCACCGCGCCCAATGTCCAGCAACTCGATCCGCTGCCCGTCGATCCGCTGAAGCCGGGCGAGGCGGCGGGCCTGCCGGTGCTGGCCGAGGAGCTGCCGCTATTGCTTGGGGAACTCCCGCTGCGGCCGGCCGAGGTCGAGGCGCCGCGCGAGTTGCCGCGCTACCGGCTACAGCTCGCCGTGGATGCGATGAAACCCGTGCTCCCTCCGCTCGACCCCGCGCTCGGCGCGGCTTCGCTCGCGGCGAGCGTGAAGGTCTTCGTGAAGCGTTTCGAATTCACCGGGAACCACGTCTATCCCGACCGCGTGCTGACCCGCCTGCTCGCCGGCTACACCGGCCGCGAAATCACCAGCGAGGAACTCGAAACCGCCCGCGTGGCGATCACCCGGCTCTACGTCGATGCCGGCTACATCAACTCCGGCGCCGTGCTCCCGGATCAGGACGTGGCGTCCGGCGTGATTCGTTTCGAAGTGGTGGAGGGCCACCTCACCGAGATCGAGCTGCGCGGCAATTTCTGGTTTCGCAGTTGGTGGCTGCGCCATCAATTCCGCCGCGCCGCCGGGCAGCCCGTCAATTTCAACCAGCTCAAAATCGGCCTGCAACTCCTGCGGCAGAATCCCACCATCGCGCAAATCAATGCGGAGCTGAAGCCGGGCGTGCGGCCCGGCGAGAGCATCCTGGAGGTGGCGGTGAAGGATACCCAGCCGTTCCGTTTCGGCTTCGAGGTGAGCAATACGCGGCCGCCCAGCGTGGGCGAAGGGATCGGGGAAGTTTACTTTTCTGACCTGAATGTGACCGGCCATGACGACCCGCTCTTCCTGCGCTGGGGCCTAGTCTTCTGGACAAAGGAAGGCGCGATCGATTACGCGGAGTTTGCCAACGTGAGCGGCAGCTACACCCTGCCCGTCACGCCCTGGGATACCACGCTCACCGTACGGGCGAACAAGAGCGACTCCAGCATCATCGACGAGACCTTCGCCACGCTCGGTATCACCAGCCGCACCTCGGAGGTTGGCCTCCTCCTCAGCCAGCCGCTCTACCGCTCGCTGAACCACACTTTCATCGTCTCCCTCGGCGCCGATCGGAAGCAGAGCGAGACCTTCCTGCAGGGTCGGCCCTTCACGCTTTCCTTCGGCGCGATCGATGGCGAGTCCGAGGTCTTCGCCACGCGCCTTTCGTTTGAATACGTGAACCGCAGCCAGGTCCACGTGCTCGCCCTGCGGTCCGGATTCGCCCTGGGAAGCTACGACTTTGGCTCCACCCGGGCCGACCCGCGCGACGCGAGCCTCTCCACCGCCGGGGGCGGCGCAGGCCAGCCCGGCTTCGATCCGGAGATCCCGGATAGTAAGTTCTTCGCCTGGCTCGGGCAGGCGCAGTACGTGCGGCGCATCCTCGATATCGAGCCCGTGCGAAAGCAGAGCGAGAGCCACTTCTGGAACACGCTCCGCGAGACGCTGCTCGTCCTCCGGCTGAACGCGCAATTCTCCGACGAACCGCTGCTGGCCCTCGAGCAATTCAGCCTCGGCGGCATGCAGAGCGTGCGCGGCTACCGTGAAAATCAACTCCTGCGCGATCAGGGCGTCTTCGCTTCCGCCGAGCTGCGGATCCCGCTCTGGCTGGGCCGGGACAAGACGCCCGTCGTTTCGCTGGCGCCGTTCTTCGATTTCGGCACGGGCTGGAACGTGAACAAGGTGAACGACCTCAACCAGACGATTTACAGCGCGGGCGTGGGCCTGCTCGTGAATCCCACCCGGCACGCCCAGGCGACCATTTACTGGGGTCACCCCTTTGTGGATTTCAGCGAAGAGAAAGTGAGCCTGCAGGACTACGGGCTCCACCTCCTCATCTCGCTCAATCTTTTTTGAGCCCCGGCCACCGCGCGGTTTCCGCGTCCGCGCTCAGCGCGCCCGCTCCACCGCCTCGATGATCCGCACCGCCTGCGCCGCGGCGCGCACGTTATGCACGCGGAAGATCGCCGCCCCACGCAGCATGCCCTGCACGATGCAGGCCACCGTACCCGCGTCGCGCTCGGCTGGTTTCACGATGCCGAGCACGTCGCCGATTACCGTCTTGCGGGACACGGGGAGCAGGATCGGGCGGTCAAATTTCCGCAGCCGATCCAGCTCCCGATAGACGCGCAGATTGTCCTCCCGCTGCTTCGCAAAATCGATGCCGGGATCAAGCACAATCGCCTCGTGGGAAAGGCCGGCGGCTTCGCACATCGCGAGCTTCTCGCTGAAGAACTCGTCGAGCCGCGCCATCACGTCGTCATAGCCCACGTGCGTATGCGCCACCTTGGGCTGACCGATGCTGTGCATGATGAGCAGCGCCGCGCCGGTCTCCGCGCAGATGCGCGCGTTTTCGTCCGTGGGCAACGCGCCGATGTCATTGAGCAAATGGCCACCGGCGGTCAGCGCCGCGCGGGCGACGGCCGGGCGCCAGGTATTGATGGAAAGCAGCCCGGATGACGGCAGCGCGTTCCAGCGCTCGATGAAGCAGACGAGCTGCGCCGCCTCTTCCTCCTCGCTGATCGGCGCGCGATTCGTCCGCGCGCTCTCCGCCCCCACGTCGATGATGTCCGCCCCATCGCCGACCAGCGCCCGCGCATGCTCCACCGCGCGATCGATCTCCGGGATGCCGTCGCCGGAAAACGAATCCGCGCCCAGATTCACGATCCCCATCACCAGCGGCCGGCGCGGCCACTCCAGCGTCACGCCGCGGGCGACGAGCTTCACGGCAGCGGCACGAACGTGATCGCGCGGCGGTGAAAGCGCGCGGTCTGGGTGAAGCCGACACTCTTCGCCAGCGCGACGGCTTCGGCGAAACCGGCGGTCAACTCACCCACCGCATGCGCGTCGGAATTGATCAGCAGCGGCAGATCCGCGGCGCGGGCGAGGCTGAGGAATTCGCGCGCCGGATACTGCTCCGCGCAGTCCTTGCGCCAGCCCGCCGTATTGATCTCGAAGGGCGTGCGCGTCTCGGCCAGCGCGGCGATGACTGGCTCGTAAAACGAACGCAAATCGCCGTCCGGGCGAAAGCCGAACTTCTTCGGCAAATCCGGATGCGCCACGAAATCGAAAAGCTGGCTGCGGATCGCGCGCTCATAGGTCTTCCAGTAGTGCGCCCAGATCGCCGGGCCATCGCCGCCTTGGTAGCGCTTGATCGCCGTGGGGCTGTCCACCTCGGTGCCATCCGGCAGGTAGTGGACGCTGCCGATGAAAAAATCCCAGTTCGCCATCCCGCGCAGCTCCTCGATCCAAGCCTCGCGACCCGGCAGGTAATCGCATTCCAACCCCAGCCGGATCGTGAGCTGCGGAAACTGCGCCCGCGCCCTTTCCACCTCCTCCAGATACCGCGGCAGATCGCCGATCGCCATGCGCCAGTTGTCGAACGGCTCCGGCATCGGATTGTGATCCGCCAAGCCCAACTCCCCGAGCCCCAACTCCACCGCCCGCGCGGCAAATTCCACCGGCCACCCCGTGGCGTGGTGGCACAGCGGCGTGTGAACGTGGTAATCGGCAAGCGAGGCAAACATCGCGTCCGATGATGCAAGGAGCGAGCGCGCGGCGGAAGGAGTTACCGCAATGAACCGCAGATTTTCCCGGTCGGCTGCCGCCTCAGAGGAGCGCCACCTTTCCCCGGGGCCATTCTGACTTACGAGCCCCGCGGGAGATTCCCCGGAAGCGGCGAATCCGAGCACTTTCCAAGCGTACGATCCCTTGCTATTCTGCCCGGCTTTTCATGCCTGACCCTGATCCCGCCCGCCCATTTAACCCACTTTTCGTTACCGGGGTTTGGCGGTCGGGCACGTCTCTCCTGGCCAGCCTTCTCAACCAGCATCCGCACATCGCACTGATGTATGAAAGCGGAGCGCTGGATTTCCCCAGCTGGCTGGAAAAACTGCGGCTTGCTGGCGATTGGCTACGCCGGCAGGAGTTCTTGAACCGCGCTCTTTCGCGCCATGGACTCATCTACGGAGGGAGTTTGCGCGGCCTCGAGCAAGTCGCGACTCCAGAAGATCTTTACCGGGTGTATGCGGCGGGAAAGGGGGCAACGCACTGGGGCGAGAAGTATCCCGGCTATGCGCGCCTGTTACCACGGATCGCGAGGGACTATCCGCATTCTGCCATCATCGTCATTTGGCGCGATCCCGAGGAGATCATGCGTAGTATTCGCAAGGCGGGTGAAGTAGCGCCTTACTTTCACCGGCGCGGCATGCTCGGGCGGGTGCTCGGTTACCACGAGAAGATGCTCCGCGACACGACGACCCTCGCGCAGGCGGGGCATCAGATTCTGCAGTTGGACTACGACCAGCTCGTGGACCAGCCAGTGGAAACCATGCGCCAGGTCTGCGCGTTCATCGGTGTGGATTACGCGCCGCGCATGACCTCGCTCCAGGGCGCAGACTTCACCACTGTTTTCGAATCGCCCATTCACGACCACCTCCGCGGCGGAGTGATCGTGCGGCAGCCGAGCCACCCTCCCCTTTCCCCCGCCCTCACGGCAAAACTGGCCCGTTTCCGCAACCGCACACTCCGCCTGCGCGGGCTCGCCCCGCGAGGCGCGGAAGAACCTTCCGCCGTCGAACTGCTGCGCCTGCGCATCGCCGGGGGATGCTGGGACGCAGTCGATGGCACGATGCGAGTCCTGTTCGAGTTTCTCCCCCTCGCATGGCTGGAGTCATATCGTGCGCTCAAAGTGCTATTCCTCGCCGGCAACACGGCAACCGTCCCCGCATCAGCCGGCATGCGGGCCGGACGTCTCTCGGTGATTTTCGTCTCGTACGGGATCCTGGCGCTGAATGCGTGGGTCAAGTTTTTGAAACCAAACCTCATGTTCATGCCGCTGGCGCTGCTCTCCTGCATGGGACTCGCCCTCGCCATCGACCGGCGCTCCGGCATCGTGGCTGCGGGAATCGCCGCGCTCACCATCCCACTCGTCGAGGGGCTGGCAGACCCGGACCACGCTAGTCTCGTGGTGCTCGTCTGGAACGCGTTGATGCGCTTCATCGTGCTGGCCGTTTTCGTCTTTCTGCTGGATGCCGCGCGCTCGAATGTCGCGCGCCCTCAACCCACCTAGCCAGTTCACTCCGGTGGCCGGGGAAACGGTGAGCTACAGGCATTCCCAGAGTGGGCAATAAAAGACCTGTCCCTTTGTACTCTCTAACGTGGATCAGTGCCGTAAAGGCCTTCGATCTCAGCCGTCGGCAGCTTTGGCGTTGATGCCTGCGGCTTATCCTCGGAAAACCAGCGGTTCTTCTCGAAGCGGAAAGTCTCGGGCGAGGTTGCGTCGCCGATATTGAGTTCGCTTTGAACGTGCGAGCGGAGGAAGACGATGCGGTTGTCTTTGATAAGCACGTTTCGGCACGGCACAAAGCCGGGCTCGCGTGTCTCCTGTAGGATGCGGAAGATCCATTTCGTGGGAAACAGGATCGAGTTTCCAGTGAACTCTGCGCCATCAACACCGATGAACGCGGCGGCACACAAACTGCCTTCGATGATGTTATCGCGCACGATGAGTCGAGCGGCCTCATACTTCGCACCTTGCGGTCGAAAGAAGGCGAGTCCTGTGCTGCCACCGAGATTGATCGGCCGTTCACCAGCATTCGTGAAACGACATTTTTCGACGATGACATCGCTCGTTCCCCCTTTGAGCTGAATGCCAGCACTGGCGCTGAAGCCTTCTTTGCCGATGAAACGGCAACCGGTGATCAATGAATGATGACAACCGACAAAGTCGATGCCCTGACCGCCCCAGCCTGTGATCGTGCAATCGCGGATCGTCAGCTTGTCGAGACCTGAGCACTTGATGCCGTCATGATTGCCCTGCGGACCGATGTCGCTGACTTCGATATGATCGAGTGTGATGCCGGTCACGGGTCGATCAAGCAGGCCGCCGTCATCGAGATTCACTCCGTTGCTCGTTTGTCCGCTGATGCGCACATTGCGCAATGTGAGGTCGGCGCATTGCGTGAACTGCCAGCCATTCGCCTCACCTTTGAAATGCGGCGGATTTTTCGCGTCGAGCGCCTCAATGGTGAGTTTTGCCACGCCGCTGACGTGATGACCACCAGGGTAGTCACCGGGGGCGATTCTGAGCGTGTTACCGAGTTTGAGATCGCGCAGGGCCACGCGGAGTTCAGCGTCATCATGAACGATGATTTCAGCCGCAGAGACGCAACTGGCAAAAAGGAGAAACATTACAAATTTCATGGCTTCACGATCCCTTCAGGCAGTTTGGCGATGGGCAATAAAAGAGCTACCCCTTTGTACTCCTTGTAGAGCGATTTTTTGACTGCGTGCATCCGTAGAAAATACGAAAACTTTCTTTGCAGCAGGGCGGTGCGCGACGACGGTGAATTTCTGTCCGAACCGCCCTTCACGATAAGGTTTTCCTTGGAACTCCAAATTCACATCGTGAACGGTCTCAACGGGATTACCTTCGTAGAACTCGACGGCTTGGAGAGCGGCGGGCAAGGCCGACCAACAGAACAGACCGAAGACCAAGAGTGATCGTAGGGATAGCTTCTGTTGGAAATATTTCATTGGCTGCTGGGAATTTGCTTTTCCCCGCGGTGTGCCGGAAACGGGTCGGGCGTCGGGCGGTGCCGGGGAGTGAGGGGGGTCCGGTCGGCGGAGGCGAGGATATACTCGCCGGCCTCTTCCATGATGTCATGGACCGGCGTGTCTCAGGTGCTGAAGGCGAGGTCGCGCAGCCGCACTTTCCCGACGAGGCGGCCCTGCTCATCCACCACGAAGATCCGGGCGAGCGTCTCCGCGTCGTCCTTGTCGCGGCGCAGCACGGTGATCGCCTGCTTCACCGTCATGTCGGCGGTGATGCGGCCGACGTGGGTGGTCATCCGGCCGCCGGCGGTGTCCTCCTCGTACTTGAGTAGATTGCGAGTGAGTTCCTTGTCGCGCGGACCCAGCAGGCTGAAGAAACGCACCTGCGCTTCCTCGCTCACGACCTGGAACACGTCCACCCGGTCATCGTCGGAAAGGTTACCTAACAACACCCTGAGCTGCGCGGGCTTGAAATGATTCAGCGCGCCCTCGATGAGCGGGTAGGGGAGTTCCGCGACGAGATCGGTGGCCAGTTCGGGGCCGATGGTCTTGAGAAACAGGTCGCGTTTTCCGTCGTCGAGGTTTTCGTAAAGGTGCGCCAGGTCGGTGTAGTGGACGTCCTCCGCGGCCGCAAGCAAGGCCGAGCAATCGGCCGCATCCAGCGCCCGAAGCAGTTCATTCATCGGATTTTGCTCCTGCTCCTCCGCCACGCGCGGAGCGTGCGCGGCGGGTCCGGATCGGGCAAGGAAAAGCAAGGACCGCGAGTCTCCGACCCGCCCGCCAATCCGAGCTCACTGGCCCAGATGGCGCACCAGGAACTCCGCCCGCCTGCGTTTCCCGTAGGGAGTCTCCGCCGCGCCGTGGCCGGCGCTCATGATGGGCAAATATTCAAAGTCCTTCCCGGCCCGCTGCAAGGCCGCGACGACCTGCGCCGTCGATGCGGGGTCCACGTTCGAGTCCATTTCCCCCACGATCAGCAGGACCTTGCCGGTCAGTTTCGCCGCGTGGGTCACGTTGGAGTTCCGCTCGTAGTTTGCGTCCACCGGCCAGCCCATCCACGCCTCGTTCCACCAGATCTTGTCCATCCGGTTGTCATGGCAGCCGCAGTCCGCGACGCCCACCTTATAGAAATCCCCATGATGAAGCAGCGCCGCCAACGCGCTCTGACCGCCCGCGCTGCCACCGTAAATGCCGACGCGGGAAAGATCCATCCACGGCCGGCCCGCTGCGGCGGACTTGATCCACGCGATGCGGTCGGGAAATCCCGAGTCCATCAGATTCTTATAACAGACATCGTGGAACGCCTTTCCGCGCCAGTTCGTACCCATGCCGTCGATCTTCACGACGATGAATCCCAGCTCGGCCATCACCCTCATGCCCGACCACGCCGCGTAACCCTTCGGGACGAAATGATCGTGCGGCCCGGCATAAATATCTTCGACCACCGGATACCTTTTCGCGGGATCGAAACGCAGCGGGCGGATGATGATGCCGTGGATGTCCGTCGTCCCGTCACGGCCCTTGGCGACGAAGCGCTCGGGCCGGCTCCAGCCGGTTTGTGACAGTTTGGAATCGTCCGCGCGCTCCAGCTCGATGACCCGCCTGCCATCGTCCGCCCGGCGCAACTCGACGACCGGCGGTTGATCGACCCGCGACCCCGTATCCAGCACGAACTTGCGGCCCGGAGAGAACTCGATGCGGTGATGGGCGTCACCGGTGGTGAGACGAGTGAAGCCGCTGCCATCGAAGTTCACCCGCACGAAATGCACGTGATAGGGATCCTGCCCGGTCACGCCCACGACCTTGAGCAGGACCTGCCGCTTCGCCTCGTCCACTTCCATCACTTCCCGGACGTTGTAGTTTCCGGCCGTGAGGGCGTGCTTGATCCGGCCGGAAACTTCATCCAACAGATAGAGATGGTTGAAACCGCTCCGCTCGGAGGCCCACAGGATTTCCCGCGTCGCGGGCAGGCGGTGCAGGTAGAACTTCTGCGAGTAATCGATGAAGGTCACGCTGACATCCTCGAAGATCGTCCGCGTCGATCCCGAGTCCGCGCGGACGCCCACGATCCGCATCACCTGATGGCCGCGCTGATTGTAGGCGAAGGAAAACTCAGAGGAATCGAGGCTCCAGGCCAGTTCGGAGATCTCCCACGGATTCGCGAACAGCGCGCGGTCGATGGCGATCTCGCGCCGCCCGGCCACCTCGAAGAGATGCGGCGTCGGCTGTGGGATGGCATCGCCGGGCTTGGGATACACGATGCTTTTCAGCTTCGGCTGGAGTTGGTCCTGCGGGGAGGATTCGATGAGGTGGATCTGCCGCGGGACGACTTTCTTCACGCGGAATGCGACGAGCTTCTTCGAGTCCGGCGCCCAGCGCAGCGGCGGCTCGAAGCGGTCGTTTTCCGAACCGTCGCTGGAGAGCATGACCGCATCGCCGCCTGCGGTGGGTTCGATGGCGAGGTTATGGTCCCGGATGAAGCCGCGCCACTTACCGTCCGGCGAGCGATTCGCGTCGGGTCCGGGAGCGGATTTCACCCGCTCCGTGATCCGTGCCAGCGAGGGCGCGTCGGGCGTCTCCACCCCGGCCAGCGGTTGGCCGTTAGAGCCGGTCATCAGCCACACGTGGCCGGCGTAGGTGTGCTGCACCGCGCTCTGCCCGGCTGCCAGTTTCCCGTAGGATTTCCGCTGGCCGCTACCATCTACCCAGAACATTTCGATCTCGCCCGCCGTGCCGTTTTCAATCGTCAGTTCCGCGGCATCCCCATTCCGCCGAGTCCCGCGTGCGGTGGCTTCGGGCGCTAACAGTCTGGCGCTGGCGGCCGGAGCCGCGTCGGCCGTAACGCTCTGGTCCGCGAAATCGAAACTCCACGATTTCCCGAAGGCTCTGAAGCGGAGCGATGGCGCATCCGCAGAAATTGCCAACTGACCGATGGGCAACCGTTTCGCGTCCACCTGCTGGCCCGCGGCCTTCGCCAGTGCCTTGGCGAAAGCTTCGTGATCGAAGGCAGGCGACTTCTTCCCCGAAGCCAGATCCACCCGGAAAAACCGCTGCTCGCCCGGCTCCACATTCACTCGATAGATCAGGTGCTCATCGTTCTCCGACCAGTAGGGCAGCATCTCGTTCCGAAACACCCGCCCAGCCGCTTCCTTCCCGAACTCCTCGGCCCGCCGCAGTTCCTGCGGGACGTCGAGGGAGAACGCGGAGGTGGTTAGAAAGAAATGTAAGGCAAGCGCGAGTCTCTTCATACGTCTTCCATGGATCCGAGTAGGTCCGCTTGGAAGCGTGCGCGGCGGGTCTGGGTGGGGCAAGGAAAAGCAAGGACTGCGAGTCTCCGTCTCGCCTGGCGGAAGTCGCATCGCGATTCTCAAGACGCGGACACCGGCAGTGAGCAGGTGACGATGCAACCTGCCGGCGTCCCGCGCTCGACGGTGACTTTGGCCCCGATCATCCGCGCACGGTATTGGAGGATCGGCAGACCCATCCCCGTCCCGCTGCCTGGTAGCGGCGGGTCGAATCCGCTGCCGTCGTCGGTGATGGTAAGCGTCCGCACTTCGTTCCCGACTCGATAATGGATCGCGATCCGGTCCGGATTGCCATGCTTGAGCGCGTTGCTGACCGCCTCCTGCGCGATACGATAGAGGTGGATCTCGGCGGATTTTTCAACGGCTCCGCCCTCGTCGCCGGTCACGGTGCAGGAAACCTTTGCGAGCGTTTCCGTCCGCAGCGCCAGATCCTGCAGCGCGAGGATCAGGCCGCCGCGCTCCAGTTCCACCGGGTAGAGAGTTTGGCTGCTAGGAATTTGCTTTTCACCGCGGTGTGCCGGAAACGGGTCGGGCGTCGGGCGGTGCCGGGGAGTGAGGGGGTCCGATGCATTGGCGTTCAGCAGTCCAAAAAGTCGCATGGGTTCCAGTTCAGGTCTGCGACCGAAAGCGGTAGCCAACGCCGCGCACGGTCTCGATGATTTCCTCCGCACCTTCGGCTTCGATCTTTTTTCGCAGTGTGACGATGTGTTGATCGAGCGTGCGCGAGTCGGGGAAGTAGTCGAGGCCCCAGCAGCGGTCGAGGAAGAGGTCGCGCGAGACGGGGCGGCCGGCGTGGTCGTGAAGCAGCGCGAGCATTGAGGCTTCGCGCGGCGTGAGTTCGATTTCGCGGCCAGCACGCTCGGCGCGGAGTTCGTCGGGCCAGACGGTGAGGTTGTGCAGTTTCAGGACGCGGCGGTCGCTACTGCCGGCGTGCGTGCGGCGCAGCGCGGCGCGGATGCGGGCGATGACTTCGCCGCGAGTGAAGGGCTTGCGGATGAAATCGTCCGCGCCGAGTTCGAGGCCGACGACGATGTCTATCTCCTGGTTTTTCGCGGAGAGGAAAAGGATGGGCGTTGTGGTGTCGCGCGCGCGGACGCGGCGGCAGACTTCGAAGCCGTCCGTGCCGGGCATCATGATGTCGAGGCAGAGCAGGTGCGGGCGGTGGCGCTCCCACTGCGCGATGGCTGCGCGTCCATCGGCGGCGGAGATGGTCTCGAAGCCCTCGGCTTGCAGCACTTCAGCGAGCGAGTCGCGCGTGATCGGGTCGTCCTCGGCGATGAGGATTTTCACGCGGCGTTCTCCTTTTCCAAAGCCACAATGACGCGCGGTGCGGGCACGCACAGCTCGAAGCACGAGCCGGTTTCCGTGGGGAGCAGCGTCAGCGTGCCGCCCAGGCGTGCGGCGAGTTCGCGTGCGATGGCGAGGCCGAGGCCGGTGCCGCTGGAGCCTTCGTTCACGCGGGAATCCACTCGCTCGAATGGCTCGAAGATTCGCACGCGATCCCGCGCCGGGATGCCGGGGCCGCGGTCGGAAATGCTGACGATGAGTGTGTCGCCATCGAGTGCGCTGCGGAGTCCGAGCCATTCACCTGCGGCGGCGTATTTCTCGACGTTGCAAATGAGGTTGCCCGCGATTTGAGCGAGCGCGTCGGCGGCGAGATTCACGCCGTCGCCTGCGCCGCGCTGCCATTCGATGCGGATGCTGCGGCGCGTGAGTGTGGGCTCGAATTGCGCGACGACGTCCGCGAGCACGGCGTCCGGGACGCAGGGGCCGGGCGTGAGGGCAAGTGCGCCGCGTTCGCTGCGCGAAAAGGTGAGCACGTTTCCCACGAGCCGGGCGAGACGCTGCATTTCTTCGGTGACGAGCTTCAGCCGCGAGCGTGCGCGGGCGGGCTGCACGTCGAGCGCGTCGTCTGCGAGCGCGAGATTTAGCAGGACGTTCGTGAGCGGCGTGCCGAGTTCGTGCGAGACGCGGTTTACGAAGGAAACGCGTTCCTCAGCGAGCCGCAGCGCGCGGCGCTGCTGGACGAACAGCATCACGCCGAGCAGCGCCAGCAGCGCACCGATGGTGATCGCGACCGCGAGCGTCGCGGGTTCGTATTCCGTGTGAATGGCCACGCGATCCCACGCGGAAACCTCCCATGCGCCGAGCGCGTTCCGCAGCGGCACGGTGAGGGCGATGGGCGCTTGCGGCACGGCGCTCACGCCAGCGAGCACGTCGGTCGTGCCGCGCACGCCCACGAGTTCGCCGGACTCGCGCAACGGCGCGAAGACCGGCGGCATCCACTGTTCGAGGTGCTCCTCCGTGACGCGCCTCACTTTCTCCGCCTCAATGAGCATCACGACGAATCGGTCGCCCACGCGCTGCCAATACACGCGCCATGCGGCATCCGTCGCGCGCAGCCAGCCTCGGCGCATGCTGCCGCTGAAAATTTCCACCGGCACGATCACAGCCTTGGCGTGATTGAGCGGCTGCTTGCCGCCTTTGATGACGACCTCCGGCACGGGCGATTTTTCGCCGCCGTGCAGCGACACGGACAGCGCCGGTGCGGCGGTGCTTTTGCGAAAGATGTGGCACTCGCGGATGCCGACTGCCGTCGCGCACAGCTCGCGCACCTGCCCCGCGTCGTTCGGCTCGGCACTCGTGGCGATACGCGAGAGGTGCTCCTCATACACGTCCACGAGTCGTGCGAGTTCGGCCTGGAATGCGTCCGTGAAATCCTGCAGTCGCACGCGATCCGCTGGAGTGCGCGTGATCACCTCATGCCGCGCCAGCCGCGTCCCGCCGAGGATGGCCACGGTGGCGGCGGCGAGCATGAGGAGGAGGGTGACGTGCGTGCTGCGCATCGGCGCAAGTATGGCAGGGATTTCGCGCCCGTCAGTGCGCAGATTTCTTCGCTGAGTCACCCGATCCGCGAGTGAGCGTCGGTGTGATGAAGCAGAACCACACGTTTTGCTCGCCGCGCTGTGTGACACCATTTCCAAAGACCGGACTCAGGGTGCCAATGAGAAACGGGGAACCGATCGTGAGGGATGTGTTCGTATTGGCTTTCTGCGTTTCAAACTGCGGCTGTTCCACCTCCGAAATTCCCTGCCCCCATTTGTCCCTTCCCACCAAGGCGGTGTGAGTGATTGAAACAGTCAAATCCACGATCTTCGCATCAGGACTAAGGGTTGGTTCCACCTCCATCGAATCGCCAACGTTCCTCGTCTCGAAAGCCGTCGGCGTTACCGGTGTCCCCGGACGGTGCTCCTTGGCCTTCTTTGCGGCAGCGGCAGGATCTTCCTTTTTCGTTCCATCATCCGCGGCTTTCGGATGCTCCACTACATCGCCGGACTGCGCTGGATTAAATTCTGTGGCGAAACGATACTCGGTCACATTCTCGATCACCGCGCGCTGGCCGGGCTTTAGGCGCAGCACGAGAAAGCGCTCCAGTTTTCCATTGGCGACGAGTTCCTTGTAGAGTTCCGGGTCGGACATTCCCTTTCTCTGAATTTCGCCAGCCTTGGCGATGGGGAGCGAGAATGCCTCGTAGGCGAGCGAGATGTTTTTGGACTCCGCGCTCTCGTCCTGCGCCGCAGGAGCTTGAGCGGGGGCCGGCGCGGGTGCTGCCGCCTTGCCTGCTGCGAAGGGATCCTTTGCGGGAGCAGGAGCGGGCGGAGCGGTCTGCGCCGGAGCGTTTGAAATGAACGCCAGCACTAGCGCGGCGACGGTGGATTGGATGAGTAGGTGTGTTTTCATGACGACGCGAATCTTGCACGGCGGCGGAGGCGTTGGGTCAAACGAGTGTAAAAACTCCGTGAGACGCGAAGGCTCGCAAATCGCGCAGGAAGTGCGGAGCGCGGGTGCATCCGCGATAGCGAGGGGTGCGTTTTCGCGATGGCATTAGGGCAAAGGCGTGGGGATGCTTGCGGGTCGTTGCTCTGCCATCTTTGCAGTCACTTTCCCCAACCTCATTCTTGAACACCATGAAACGTCTCCTCACACTCCTCGCCGTCGTCCTGTCCATCGTGAGCGCGCAGGCTGAACCGCTGCGCGTGTTCATCCGCGGCGGGAAAAAATCGCATGGGCCGGAGGCGCATGAGCATCAGCGGTTCCTCGAAAAATGGACACCGCTGCTGACGGAGCGCGGGATGAAGGTGGATGGGGCGCTGGAATTTCCGAGCGAGGCGCAGCTCGATCAGACGGATGTGCTCGTGATGTATGCGCAGGACGGCGGGAACATCCTGCCGGAGCAGCGGCCGCGGTTGGAGAAGTTCATCAAGCGCGGCGGCGGGATCGTGGTGATTCACACGGCTTCGGTGGCGAACAAGCCGGACATGTCGCCGTATTGGAAGTCGATCATCGGCGGTTCGTGGGTGGCGGGGCAGACGAAGTGGAAGGAGGGGCCGATGGATCTCTACTTCACGGAAAATCAGCGGCTCGATGGCGGGCATCCGATCACGAAGGGCGCTTCGAACTTCCATTTTGACGACGAGATTTACTACGACATGGACATCTCGCCGGACGTGCGCGTGCTCGCGACGAGCTACACGCCGAATGTCAAAGATGGGAAAAAGCCGGCGGCGGGTGGCTGCTAGGAATTTGCTTTTCACCGCGGTGTGCCGGAAACGGGTCGGGCGTCGGGCGGTGCCGGGGAGTGAGGGGGTCCGGGGGGAGCGAGGGGTGGAGGAAGGATGAAACGGACCGGCGCTGTCGCTTCGCAGGGCCGGTTTCTGGAGCTGAAGTGCGATCGGCGAGGGATTCATGCGCTCGTTTCGTGGTCCGCGAGCATGGCGCTGCCTTCCGCGCTGCCAAACAGATTTCTTTTGGTAGCGGTTATTTGGACAGTGCGTGCTTTGCGTGCCGGTGGCCTCAGCCGGGGTCGAGCACGAGGGTGTAGCCGTCTTCGCGGGAGATTTCGACCGGCTTCGCGCAGGCGGCGCGATGGGCTCGAAGGTCTCGTTTGCCCGCTCGGCGAAATCTTCTGCGCCGCGATCGTCCGACTCCACGGCGACGAAGCGTTGCCCAAGATCGCCCGTGCCTTCGCCCGGCCCGATGCGCCGAAGAACCTCGAACCCCTCGAACTCTGGCAGGACACGCTCCAGTCTTGCGGCTACAGCCTCGAAGGAGTCCTCGCCGAGTTCCGTCGGACGCTCGATACGCTGGCCGCCGAGGACCGCGCCTTCATCGACGGGCTGCCGCGGCCCACGGCAACGGTCAAACGCACCGCGACCGAGATCATCATTCATGCCGATCCTCGGGAGATCAGTGCCGCCGGGTATGAAATGGATACGCCCCCGCGCCAGCCCGACGGCACCTTCCGCCTTTCGCGTTCACTCTACGGCTACGGCACGTTGAAGTACCAATTGGGTTGGCGGGTCGAGGGAACGCACCAGCCGCTGCTCGACGAGTAGCACGAAGAGCCGCTCTGGCGGTAGGACTCGCCACACTCGAAACTGGACAGACTCGATCCCTCCGGCGTCTCCTGTCCCATGCGCTTCTCCACCCCGCTCGGCGCGCTGCTCCTCTGCGCAGCCCCACTCCACATGGCGGCCCCGGCCGGTGCGTTAGCGCGCTCGCCTGCCGCCCGCATCGAAGTCTTGGAAGTCGCCGGCCGCACCCTGCGTGGCAATCCCCTCGGCGACCCCGTCGCCCGCCGCGTCGCGCTCTTCCTTCCCGCGGAGACCCCGCCCGGAGCGCCATTGCCCGTGGTCTATTACCTGCCGGGCTACGGCGGCTCCTCGGAGGATTTCATCGCGCAAGGGGAACGGTCCCCCTTCGCCGCCGTGGTCCAGCAGTGCGCCAGCGAGGGCGCGCCGCTTCTCATCGCCGTGCCCGATGCCCGCAACCGCTGGGGCGGCAGCCAGTATCTGAACTCCCCCGCGCAAGGCAGCTACGCCGATTACATCGCCGAGGAGATCGTCGCCGCCGTGGAAGCCGCGCATCCCGCCAGCACGCGGATCATCGCCGGCCACTCCAGCGGCGGCTACGGCGCGCTGATGCTCGGGATGGCGCGGCAGAAAGTCTTCGGCGCCGTCGTCGCGCTCTCCCCGGATGGCGACTTCGAGGTCACCCACCGCGGCCTCGTCGAGCAGCCGGAGGTTCGCCGCGTCACGCCGCGCGATATCGACGCCTTCTTCGGCCCGGCCAAAACCGCGCCGCGGCCGCAGGGCGCCGTGGAGCTTGTGCTCGGCCTCTCCGCCGCCTACACCCCCGCCGGCGCCAGCCAGCCCGGCCGCATCCAGTGGCTCTACGACGCCGCCGGCAAGTGGCAGCCGCAGGTCTGGCAGCGCTGGCTCGACCTCGACCCGCTGCTCATCGTACGCGGGAAGAAGGACGCCTTTTCACCCGCGCAACGCATCTACCTCGACGGCTCCGCGCAGGACGAGTGGGGCTTCAACCTCAGCACCCGCAAAATCTACGACGTGCTCCAGCCGCGCGGCGCGCACGTCACTTTCCACGAACCGCCCGGCCACCACAGCGACCGCATCCCCGAGCGCCTCGCCCGTGGCCTCTCCTGGGTCTTGAAGCCGACGCCCTGAGCGCTTCCCGCGCTTCCCCTCCGCCACCGCGCCATCTATACGAGGCGGCATGTCTTCCTCCTCCACCGACTCCATCGGCTTCGCCATCATCGGCACCGGCATGATCGCCGAGTTCCACGCCCACGCCATCGCCCTCGTCCCCGGCGCCAAACTCCTCGGCGCCTACGGCAACGTCCCCGAGCAGCGCGCCGCTTTCTGCCAGAGGCACGGCATTCGCGAATACGATTCGCTGGAAGCCGTAATCGCCGATCCGCTCATCCACGCCGCCACCATCGCCACGCCCAGCGGCCTCCACGCGGCCGTCGCCGTGCCCGTGCTCGAAGCCGGCAAGGCCGTCCTTTGCGAGAAGCCGATCGACGTCACCATCGAAGCCGTCGATGCGATCCTCGCCGCGGAAAAGCAGGGCCACGGCCGCCTCGCGTGCGTCTTTCAGGCTCGCTTCGGCGCCGGCGCGCAGCAGCTCAAAGCCGCGATCGATGCCGGTCGCTTCGGCCGCCTCACCCTTTGCAGTGCCTACATCAAGTGGTGGCGCGACCAGGCCTACTACGGCACCTCCGGCTGGAAGGGCACGTGGAAGATCGACGGCGGCGGCGCCCTCATGAATCAAGGCGTCCACGCCGTGGATCTCCTCCAGTGGCTCGTCGGCCTGCCGGAGGAAGTGTCCTGCTTTCACGCCACCCTCGCCCACACCATGGAGGCCGAGGACACGCTCACCGCCATGCTCCGCTTCCCCGGCGGCGCCCTCGGTGTCATCGAGGCCGCCACGAGTGCGTGGCCCGGTGATGATCTGCAGATCGAAATCTCCGGCGACAAAGGCAGTGCCACCATCGTCAACGACAAAGTCACGCGCTGGGAATTCGCCGAACCCCTCCCCGGCGACGCCGACGTGCTGAAAAACGAAAATGCCGGCAAAATCGGCGGCGGCGCAGCCGATCCCAAAGCCATCCCGGTAGAAGGCCACCGCCGCCTCATCGAGGATCTCGTCGCCGCCATCCGCGAAGGCCGCCCGCCGGTTATCCCCGGCACCGATGCCCGCCGCGCCATCGCCCTCATCCGCGCCTGCTACGAGAGCGCCGCGACGCGCTCCGTGGTGAAGGTCTCGCGGTAGCACCGGTGAATATGGCCATGATGCGCGCCTTCGTCGGCCTGCGGAGGATGCTTACCGGGAATGACCGACTTCCTCGGAAGCTCACCGAGTTGGAGCGCAGCGCCGAACGCCACGATCAGGCCATCAAGTCCCTCTCCAACGTTATCCGCCAGCTCCTGGCCTCGCCTAAAAAACCTCCGCGCGAAAGCGGCTTCCACGCTTCCGACAAAGAGGCTCAGGATGGCGGACCGACGAAATCGACGCGCAACGAAACCCACAACATGAGTATCGAGACCTTCTCCTGCGCCTCGACGTAGCCCCACCCGAGGCTTCACGACGCAACTCCGTTCCTTGAACTTTCCGGTAAGACGGGAAAGCCTCCGGCCATGACTACTGCCACGATCTCCACGAAAGGTCAGTTGGTCATTCCCACCCGATTTCGCAAAGCCCTGCATCTTCAGGCCGGTGACAAGGTCTCGCTCACGTTGCAAGGTGACAAGTTGCTCCTTCAGCGCAAGCAACCGAGGCGTGCCCGGCTCGTTCGCGGCAAGTTCGTTCGCGTCGTTCTCGTCGCCCCGGTGGGAGCCCCGCCCATGACGCCGGAACGGATCAAAGCCCTTCGCGACGAATCCCCGTGAGCCACTTGCTGGACGTCAGCTTCCTCCTCGCCTGTGCGTGGTCTGGCCACGCCGACCACGCCTGCGCCAACCCGTGGCTGAACTCCACGGCGCATTTCGCCACCGCACCGATCACACAAACGGGCTTTCTCCGGGTGAGCATGAGCGGGGCCTATGGTGCATCCTTTACGGACGCGCAGGACGCTCTAGGCGCCATCTTCCAGCTCACATCCCACCGCTTCGTGACCGATGCCGTGCGCGCGGATTCCCTGCCAACCCTTTCCAGCAACAAGGATGTGACGGACGCCCATTTCATGCGATTGGCAGTCAGCCACGGCCTCAAGCTCTCGACGTTGGATGACGAGCTGTGTAAGAAGCCGTGGGCTTCCGGTATCGCCGAAAACCCGCTCTGATCTACGCCCGTGGCCGACCAATTTTCTTACGACGTCTTCCTCAGAGCGTATCCGGAAAGTAGCAAGGGTTATGTTTTGTTAGTCGCTTGAGCATGAGTCGGCACATACAAACGTAGATATGGGACTCGGAGTGATCGACTCGTTTCTCATAATCGCGGGATAAGCGGCGGGACTTGTAAAACCAACTGAAGGTGCG
>Ga0105048_10003751_pt1 | contig 24834 bp, 21 predicted proteins | sample MAT05_FD_78382 | JGI IMG/M metagenome (GOLD analysis project Ga0105048, IMG submission 78382) | Freshwater microbial communities from Lake Fryxell liftoff mats and glacier meltwater in Antarctica - MAT-05 | ecosystem: Environmental > Aquatic > Freshwater > Ice > Liftoff microbial mat | place... | reverse complement strand
TGCTCGACGGCAACGAGGCCAAGGAGCTCACTGATCGCCCTGGATTCGAGGCTTTCTGGCAGAAGTCGCGCCTGCCGGTGATCGCGCTGGTGAAGAGCCTGTGGGTCGCCGAGGAGGCCGAGACCGAGCGCCGCTCGAAGATCGAAGAGGCCTCGCGGATCGAGGCGGCGAAGAACATCACCGCGCGCCCCAGCTTGATCCCGACCATGGCGCCGCCGCCGATGTCGATGGTGCGCGCCGCGCTGCCCGAGCGGGAAGAGATCCAGCAGTTCCTGATCGACGCGCTCGCCGCGCAGACCGGCTACCCGAAGGAGCTGATCGATCCGACCGCCGATCTCGAGGCCGATCTCGGGATCGACACGGTGAAACAAGCTCAGGTGCTCGGTAAGGTGCGCGACAAGTACCAGCTCCGCACCGAGGGCAGCGTGACGCTGGCCGACTTCCCGACCGTCACCAAGATCGTCATCTACGTCGTGAGCCGGCTCGAGGCGCGACAGCTCGAGGCGCCGAAGCCGCAGCGGCCGCGCGCGCCGGTGGTCGACATCACCGCCAAGCGATCGGCGCGTCCGGTCGCCACCTCGCGTCCCACCGAGGCCGCCCCGGCGATGCCGCCGCCACCGAAAGCGATCAGCGCCCCGAACCGGCCGACCGAAGCGGCGCCGCCTCCGGCTCCGGTGAAACAGGCGCCGATCACCGCTCTGGCCGATCCTCCCCCCGCCCCGACGCTGCCGACGCCCGAGCTCGACAGCACGCCGGTCGAGGTCCTGAACCTCTTCGGCACCGCGCGCGAGATGGGCCGCCAGCACGGCGAGGCGGTCCGCCCGCACATCCGCTCGACGCTCGATCGCTACGAGAAGTTCCTCGGCGATCAGCGGCTCTCCGCGCTCAGCGTCCCCGAAGCGACGCGCCTGCTGCCCGCGCTCTTCGATCCCGACACGCTCGCCGAGCTGATGGGCATCGCCGAGGCGGCCAACGTGCCGTTCGAGCACCTGCTCGCGTACAACCTCGACGCCGCGCTCTTCCCCGCTTTCACCGCCGGATGCACCCAGGTCGTGCGCACCGCGAAGGCGAACGGCGGCGTGCTGGTCCACGGCGTCAACGAGGACTCGCCGCTGCTCGTGCACCTCGGCGGCAGCGCGCCGCGCGTGGTCCAGATCCGCCGACGATCCGACGGCCCTTCGCCGGCGCGGACCACCGTCTCTTTTTCGCTCGCCGGACAGGTCGCGGGCCCGAACGCCGCGAGCGACCTCGGCCTCACGATCACCAGCACCACGCTGCTCGACGCGCCCGCGCCGCTCGGCCTCCCCGATGGGCTGCCGCATCCGCAGCTCGTGAAGCGCATGATCGAAGGCGCGACCACGCTCGATGAGGCGATCGAGCTCGCGCTGTCGGCGCGCCGCGCGGGACGCTGGAGCTTGCTCGTGTCATCGGCGACCGAAGATCGCGCGGCGTATCTGGAGTACGACGGGGCCGAGATCATTGCGCGCCGTGCGGTCGACGATGTCCTGGTCACGGCCAATCACTCCATCACCCGTGATCCCACCGATGAGTCGGTGGTTCCTCCCCACAGCCGCCACCGCGAGGCCCGCGCCTGCGCGCTCCTGGGCGGAAAAGACGCACGAACGGCCAGCGAAGTCGGCCGCGCGCTCCGCGATCGCTACGATTTGGCTCGCGACCGGGAGGTCAAGCATCCGACGATGAACACCGTGCGCCGCGTCGACAACGTGATGAGCCTGGTGGTCGAGCCCGGCTCGCTTCGGCTGCACGTCACCGATCGGGTCGAGGCCCCCGCGCACCCCGGCGCCGCGTCCTTCCTCACACTCGACTACTCCGAGTCGCGAAGCGTTCGTGTTAAAGACCCGAAGGTCGCGATGGAGGTCGAGACCGCCCGCACGACGACCGCGCTCGCGCGTCCCAGCCGCATCGGCAAGGACGGCGCAGGCCTCGCGGTGATCGACGAGATCATGCGCCGCAGCGTGGTGCGCGTGATCTCCGAGCCCGCGCCCGCGCCGCGCGAGACCTGGCGCCCGTCGCACGCGCTCATCCTCGGACACGGACCGAACGTCGACGCGATCGCCCGCGGCCTCGTCGCACGCGGCGCCCGGGTCGACACCTGCGCCGACATCGAGACCGCGCTCGCGAAGATCTCGCCGACGCACGACGCGATCGGCCTTGTTTTGCCGCCCCCCTGGACCGGGGCCGACTGGCCCGATCGCCGCCGCACCGCGCTGGAATCGCCGTTCCATCTGCTGCGCGCGTGGACCCCACCGACGAAAAACGCGACCGTCTTCGCGGTCACCGCGCTCGGCGGCGCGCTCGGCTTCGACAACCTCGCCCAGGGCGCAGCCGAGCAGGCCGGCACGATCGGCCTCCTGAAGGCGCTGCGCCGCGAGCACGAAAACGTGACCGTGCAGGTCCTCGACGTGGCGCCGGGTGCGCCCGCCGACGAGGTCACCGGCGCGCTCTTCGCCGAGCTCGACGCCGGATCACCGCACCTCGAGGTGGGGCTCCTGCGGCAACGGCGCGTTCGCCTGGCGATGCCGGCCCGTCCCGCGGACGACTTCGCGCACGGCGCCGATCGGCTCCCGCGATCGTGGATCGTCACCGGCGGCGCGCGCGGTATCACCGGCGAGATCGCCCAGCGGCTGTCGCAGCTCTATCACCCGCGCCTGCACCTCTTCGGACGGCAGCCCTACCCGGCCGGCATCGAGCCGCTGTTCGGCGACGCGCTGGAGAAGGCGAAGAAGGCCCGCTACGCCGAGCTGAAGGCCGAGCGCCCCGGGCTCACCGCGCTCGAGTGGCAAAAAGAGGCTGAAAACTTCGACAAAAACGCCGAGATCGGCAGGACGCTGATCGCGCTCGCGCAGCGCGGCAGCGAGGTCTACTACCACTCCGTCGATCTCTCCGACGAGGACGCGGTGAAACACGCGCTCGACGCGATCCGCGCGCATGGTCCGATCGAGGGCATCATCCACGGCGCCGGGATCGAGATCGCCAAGCCGCTCGCCAAGAAGACCGACGCGATCTTCGAGGCGACGGTGTCGAGCAAGGTCGACGGCCTCGTCCATCTGTTGCGCCACACCGCGCAGGACCCGCTGACGCACATCGTGGCGTTCTCCAGCGTGTCGGGGCGCTTCGGTGGCCACGGCCAGACCGACTACTCGCTCGCCAACGAGGCGATGTCGCGCATGCTCGCGGCGCACCGCGTGGCCCGCCCCGACGTGCGATCGACCAGCATCGCCTGGCCGGCCTGGGGTGAGGTCGGGCTCGCCGCGCGCTCGTCGGCGCGCGTGTTCCTCGAGCGGACCGGCCAGCGCTTCATGTCGCCGGCCGAGGGCGCGAATCACTTCATCCGCGAGCTGTGGAGCGGCCTGCCCGAGTCGGAGGTCACCATCTCCGACGGCCTCGATCTGCTCGACATGGATCATCTGCTCACCCGCGACAGCGAGATGGAGAAGTGGAACGAGCGCGCCATTGCGGTCGCGAATTCGCCGCTGCTCGGGCAGCTGGTGCTCGACACGCCGCAGCGGACGCTCACCGAGTCGACGATCTCTGCCGACCGCCCGTTCCTCGCGCAGCACCGGATGGGCACCACGCCGATCTTGCCGGGCGTGATCGGGCTCGAGGCGCTGAGCGAGCTCGCCGGCCTCGATAGCGATCGCTACACCGCGGGCGAAGTCACCATCTTCGCGCCGCTCAAGATCGTGGACACGGTGCTGGTACGCCTCGATCGCGACGGCGATCGCCTCTCGCTCACCGCGACGACGCGCCGGCCCGACGGCATCGTGCTCGAGGCCGATCGCACCTATGTGAGCGGCCGCCGTGTCGCCCGTCGCCCGCTGCCCTCGAGGACCGCGCCGCGCTGGCCGGTGAACGAGACGGGCATCGCGTATCCGTATCCCGCCGCGCCCGACCAGACGCCGGGCTCGCGCGCGATCTTCCACGGACCGGTGTTCCGCGCGGTCGAGGCGGTGCTCCCGACGGGCTCGGCGAGCGGCCTCGCGCGGCTGATCGTTCCGCCGGTCGAGGCTTTGATCCCTGGATCGAAGGCCGATCGCTGGCGCATGCCGGCGGCGCTGCTCGACGGCGCGTTGCAGGCCACTGGCCTCCTCGCCCGCGTGTTGTTCGATGCGTTCGCGTTGCCGGCGGGCTTCGGTCGCATCGACGTGTCGCCGCGCGCGGTGCTGGCGAGCGGTGAGATCGTGCTGGTCGATATCCAGCTCCGGCGCGAAGGCGAAGACATCGTCGCCGATCTGCTCGGCTTCACCGCCGGTGAGCCGCTGTTCTTCCTCGAGGGCTATCGCGCCCGAGGACCGAGGTCGTCGTGACGAGGATGGAGCTCCCCGAAGACGTGATCGCGGTGTCGATCCCGGAGTGCTGGAACGATCGCGTGCGGCTACTCGAGCCGTTCACGGCGATGGAACGCGGCATATTCGACGGCTTCAAGGTCGAGAAGCGCAAGCAAGACTGGCTGTCGGGGCGCATCGCCGCGAAGATGGCGGTCGAGCGCGCGACCGGCTTGCCGCGCAGCCGCATCGAGATCCGCGTCGACACGGCGGGCGCCACGCGTGGTCGTCCCTACGCCGCGATCCGCGATCGCGAGACGATCCTCGGCGTCCTCTCCATCACGCACGCCGGCTTCATCGCGGCTGCGACGTTCTCCTCCCTGCCGGTGGGGCTCGACCTCGAGCTTGTTTTGCCGCGCGACGAGAGCTTCGAGCACCTCGCCTTCCTCCCCGAGGAGCGCCAGGCCTGGTCGCACCTCCACGGAGACGCTCGCGACGCCGCGGTGACCCGCGCCTGGTGCCTGAAGGAAGCGATCTCGAAGTGGCGCGGCTCGGGCCTCACCGTCCCGTTCTCCGAGCTGCTGTTGCGCGAGGATCCCTCGGTGCTGGTCGAGGACGGCCAGCTCGCGGAGGGCGAGCTCCTCTACTGCTGGGCGCGCATCCACGGACCGATGCCGAAGCAGCCGACCAAGCAGAGCACCGATGATCTGTATCCCGTGCCCCCGATCTCCCGTCCCAGCGCCGAGTGCAAGACTTGATTGATCTCACCGGACAAGTTGCGCTCATCACCGGCGGCTCGCGCGGCATCGGGCAGGCGACGGCGCTGGCCCTCGCGCGCGCCGGCGCCGACGTCGCGATCACGTATCTGAACGCGCCGGAGGAGGCGCAGGACGTCGCCGGCATGGTCCTCGAGATGGGCCGAAAAGCGCTCGTCCTCAGGGCGGATCTGAGCGAGATCGACGACGCCGCGAGCGTGGTCGAGGCGGTCGTCGAGCACCTCGGTCGGCTCGACATCGTCGTCTCGAACGCGGCCGGCGGCGGCTTTCGACCGCTCCTCGAGGTCGACGCCGAGAACTTCGCCTACGCGATGAACCTCAACGTGCGCGCGCTGCTCTTGCTGGCGCAGGCCGCGCGGACGCACCTCTCGCGGACCGACGGCACGCGCACCCGCATCATCACGCTGTCGAGCTGGGGCGCCGAGCGCGCGCTCCCGATGTACGGGGCGATCGGCGCATCGAAGGCGGCGCTCGAGTCGATGACCCGCCACCTCGCGCTGGAGCTCGGATCGAGCGGCGTCAACGTGAACTGCGTGCGCGCCGGCGTGGTCGACACCGGCGCGATCCGCACGCTGCCCGGCGCTCAGGCGGTGCTCGATGCGCGCAAGGCTCGCGCGCTGGCCGGCGATCGCAACGTCACGCCGGAAGACGTCGCCAACAGCGTGCTCTTCCTGTCGAGCGCGCTGTCGGATCAGATCCAGGGGCAGACGATCATCGTGGACGGAGGCACCTCGCTGCACCCATGACGATCGAGACCGACGACGACCTCGAAGCGCTCAAGAAGATCGGCCAGATCGTCGCCGAGTGCCTGCGCACCATGCTCGGCGCGATCCGCCCCGGCATGACCACGCTGGAGCTCGACGAGATCGGCGAACGGTTCCTCCTTTCGAAGGGCGCACGCAGCGCGCCGCGCCTCGACTACGCGTTCCCCGGCTCGACGTGCATCAGCATCAACGAGCAGGTGGCGCACGGGATCCCGGGCGATCGGATCATCCAGCCGGGCGATCTGGTGAACGTCGACGTCTCCGCCGAGCTGAACGGCTACTACGGCGACACCGGCGGATCGATCGGCGTGGCCCCGGTGCCCGAGCTCGCCCAGAAGGTCTGCGTCGCGACCCGCGCCGCCCGCGACCGGGCCATCGACAGCCTGCGCGCCGGCGACCGGCTCAGCGTCATCGGCCGCGCGATCGAGAAGCAGGCCAAGGCTTCGGGCCTCCGCATCGTGCGCAACCTCTGCAGCCACGGCGTCGGCCGGAAGCTCCACGAGCCGCCCGAGGCGATCCTGCCGTACTACTCGCCGCGCGAGCACCGCACCGTGCGCTACGGCGACGTCATCACCATCGAGCCGTTCCTCACCACTGGCCGCGAGGCGGTCGAAGAAGCCAGTGATGGCTGGACCTTGCTGAACGAGCGCGGAAGCTGGACCGCCCAGTACGAGCACACGCTCGTCATCACGCGCGGCCGCCCCCTGATCATGACCGCGTAGCTGGATCATCCCACTTTGGGGTTGACCGACCCTCACACACTCCTTAGGTGTGCAGGCCGATGAACACGCCGCGCATTCTTGGAGCATTGTTGGCCACCACGTTCGTGGCCTGCGCCCAGCCGCCCAGCCCCAGCGACACCGCGATCGATGACGGCACCCTCGACGAGGAGATCAGCGACGAGGCCTCGACCACCGGCTACTTCGTGGCGCGCCCCGACTTCCGTCGCTGCGCGTTCCCGTTCTGCGGCGGCTTCTGGGTCCACCGCGCGAACCAGGCGACCACCACCTGTCCCGGCGGCGCCGGCGCTGCGGCCGAGTGCTACGTCGCGGAGATCGACGCTTCGAACATCGGCGACGACATCAACGTCCACCAGTTCAGCCTCGTGCGCGGCCGCTTCAGCACCCGCCGCTTCGCGAACGGCAGCCGTATGGCCGTCATGAACGCGAGCGAGCTTTGGTCGGCGGCGACGGACGCGACCGCGAGCGGCACCTTCTACGCGCTCGAGGACAACGGCCTCGAGTGCTTCGCGGCGCCCTGCTTCAGCATCGAGGCCTCGCGTCTCAACAGCAGCGCCCGCCCGACCGCGCTCTCCAGCCTCGACCTCACCGGCGCCGCCGCCACTGCGGATCAGGAAGCGGCCGCACAGGCTGCGCTCGTCGATGCCCGCCTGATCGCCGCGGGCGTCACCGCCAACATCCCGAACGCGGGCCCCGCCGGTCGCGGCCGCGTCCTCCGCGCGACGCAGTTCTTCCAGCGCTACGAGCACAACCCGAACAGCTGCACGAGCGATGATCAGTGCGGCTGGTCGAGCCACGTCCGCCCGGTGACCTCGTCCGCCGACTGCTACTGCCCCGGCTGCCCCGTCCCCATGGCCGAGTCGGTGTCCGACGCGAACGCCGCCTCGTGGGGCCAGTTCTGCGGCCACCTGCGCTGCCAGGGCCCGCGCTGCGCGCCGCTCACCCCCGCCATCTGCGAGGCCCAGGGCGCCCAGGGCGTCTGCGGACGCGAGTGATCCGACGCGCGCTTTTCGTTGGATGGATGGCGCTCGCGGGCTGCTGCGCGCAGGACGTCGTCACGCCGCCCGGCCCCGGTGAGGACGCCGCGGCGAGCACGCAAGACGACGCGCGCGCTGCGGGCGATCGCGACGCCGCTCCCGGGATCGACGCCACCAACAGCGACGCCGGAGCGATGTTCCTCGACGCGATGACCGCGATGAACGCCGACGCCGCGATGTCGAGCCTGGCCTGCCACGTCGATCGCTTCATGGTCTGCGAGGATCTGGAGGAGGCGACGAGCACCAACGACGAGGCCAGCGACGCGAGCAACCTCAACGCCAGCAGCCCCGGGTGCATCAATGGCGACAACTTCTCGGCGGGCGGCTTCATGCACACCTCGCGGATCTGCCCCGTCGAGGCGGCCGACTGGTACAGCACCAACTTCGTCCATTGCGACAGCATCACGTACTTCGCCGAGTATCGCCTGCACCCGCTCACGCCGTGCGAGCCGGGCGCGCTCCGGCTCGAGGTCCAGGGACGAAATTGCGCCGATCCCACGGTCCGCTGCACGACGACCGGCGCCGACCAGTCGATCATCTTCGAGGTCCCGCCCGGCAACATGGTCGGCTCCTTCAAGGCCGGCGTCATCCGCGTAGCGACCGACGTGAAGATCGATTACGAGCTGACTTACTCGGTCCGCCGTTGAAGCATGGGAGCGTGTTGCTCCCAGGCCCTCTGACGACCCGCTCCGGTGAGATCCGCGACGCGCTCGATCGCCGCGTCATGCTGCGCGGAGCCAACCTCTCCGGTCGCCACAAGATGCCCCCGTTTCTCGTGTTCGAGCGGGAACAAGAGCTCGATCCGTGGGCCGCGATGGGATGGAACGTGATGCGCCTGGTGATCCCATGGGAGTCGATCGAGCCCGAGCGCGGCCGCATCGACCGCGACCAGCTCGATCGTCTCGCGACGCTCGCGCGCTGGGCCGGCCAGCGCGGCATCCACGTCATCGCCGACTTCCACCAGGATCTCTACGCGCGCGCGCTCGGCGGTTCGGGCGCTCCAGCGTGGACGCTCCTGCCCGAGGACGTGCCCACGACGCCGCCCGATCCCGATCGCTGGTGGTTCCTCAAGTACGCCACCAGCGAGGCCGTGCGGCGCAGCCTGGCGCGCTTCTGGACCAACGCCGACGGCATCCAGGATCGCTTCATCGCCTGCGTCTCCGCGCTCGCCGAGCGCCTCGCGCACGAGCCGGCGGTGATCGGCCTCGCGCCGTGGAACGAGCCCTTCCCCGGCGATCGCGACTTCGACACGTTCGAGATCAACGACGTCGCGCCGCTGCACAGGAAGGCGATGGCCGCCGCGCGCGAGAAGGCCCCGCACTGGCTCGCGTTCGTCGAAGGCACGGTCCTCGCGAGCGAGGTCGGAACCGCGCTCGATCTCAGCGACATCGGTGGCGTGGTCTACAACCCGCATTTTTACGACAAGATCGCCATGACCACCCAGAGCTGGTCGGGCGACCTCGGCGAGATGAACAAAGCCTTCAAGGCGTTCGTGCGCGACGCCGAGCGCATGGGCACGCCGTGGATGCTCGGCGAGTACGGCTGCGCGCGCGACACCAGCGGCAAGGTCGAGCTACTGAAGGCGCACCAGAACGCGCTCCTCGCGCACGGCATCGGCGGCACGGTCTGGAACTACGATCCGAGCGCGCTCGACTGGAACGACGAGCGGATGGGCCTCGACGAGGCGTCACTGGCTGTCCTCGCCCACCCCTACCCGACCGCGATTCACGGCCAGTTCCGCGCGGCCTCGCTCGACGGTGTCTTCACGCTCGACTGGATGTCCGACGGCGTCGCGCAGCCGACCGACGTCGCGCTCCCGGACCTCTGGAAGGACGCCGCCATCGAGTCGAGCGCCCCGTATACCCTCGCGGAGCGGCGCATCCGGATGAGCGCCCCCGCCGGTCCCGCCAGCCTCAGGCTGACCCCGGCGGTCTGATTCGAGTCGGTTGATCGACGCGATAACAGAGGATCGCCAGCACCATCAGCACCGCGACCAGCAAGCTGCCGAGCCAGAGGTGCAGCACCTGGAGCACCGCGGGGAGATCGAACCAGGCGAGCCCGAGACCGGTGATCGGCTGGAGCGCGAGCACCGCGATGGTGATCAGCCCCGTTTTGCGCAAGAGCGGCGCGGGGTGCTGAAAAACGCGCCAGATCAAGGCTGAAACGGCCGCCACCACGACCACCGACATCGTGCTGTGGACGCGATACGCCGAGCCGACGAGCCCGAGCCACGCGTCGCGCGGGACCTGCGGCGAGGCCTTCCCGAGGAGCTGCACCTCGCCGCGGATGATCGCACCCAGCGCCACCTGCGCGAGCGCCAGCACGATCACCGCGAGCGTCCAGCGCCCGAGGTTCCGGCGCCACGCCGGCGCCGGGGCCGCGGGGATCATCGCGCAGACCGTCGCGTACGTGAGCAGACCGCCGATCACGAGCGCCACCGCGAGGTGCGCCGACAGCACGATCGGCGCGAGCTGCGCGGCGACGACTTGCCCGCCGAGCCAACCTTCGAAGCCGACGAGCAAGAACGAGAGCGCGGTGGGCCACAGCACGTGTTTGTCGTTCTTGTGGTGGCGGATCGCGAGGACCAGCGTGACGAAGATGAGGATCCCGACCGCCACGCCGATCAGGCGGTTGGCGTACTCGGTCCAGGCCTTCGCGAAGTTGAAGAGCGCCGGATCGATGTGCTTCGGGACGTCGGCCGCGCTGAGCGGCGGGATCCAGCGATCGAAGCACTTCGGCCAGTCGGGGCAGCCGAGCCCCGAGCCCGACGCGCGCACCAGACCGCCGACGCCGATCAGACCGTAGGTGGCCGCCGTGGTCGCGAAGGCCCAGCGCTGGAATCGGGTGAGTGCCACGGCGCGGGAGCATCCCCGCCGTGTTTGCGAAGGTAAAGCGTCACGATGCCGCAGGGGGCGGGATGGTCGTGGCGCGTACGCGAGAATCGATCACCGCCCGCATCAGCGCGCGCGAGGCGTCGTCGATCGAGATGAGCTCGAGCCCCATGCCCGGATCCGGGCCGTCGGGCGCGTTGACGTGCATGACGCGGGCGAGCCCTTCGATCAGCGTGCGGCCGTCGCGCAGGATGAACTGGATGTGCAGCGTCGCTCCGAAGGGGCGCGGCTCGGTGGTGCGCACGAACATCCCGGTCTCGCTGATGTTGGTGGCGTACTCGACGAGGAAGTCCTCGAACGTGTCCGAGCGGAACTGCACCAGCAGATCGAGCTCGACGCGCGGATGGCGGCGGCGATCAGCGGGATCGGACGGCAGCATCGACGCGTCGGCTTGTCGCATGGCCGAACGCGCAATGAAAGTCGGCGTTTGTCGCCCAGCGCAACGAAAGTCAGCCCAAACCTGGTCCGTCCGCATATCGGACGGTCCGATATTCGCACGGACGACGAGCGAGATCATTGTACGCGCGCGCTGGCACGGCCCTCGCTCTGTCGCGCGGCATGTTGTCCTTCATTCTCGCTGCAGTCCTCTCCTCCACGGTCTCGGTCGATGTGAATCGCGCCTCGCTCGAGCAGCTCACGGATCTCCCGGGGGTGGGTCCGGTGATCGCCGCGCGCATCGTCGAGCGGAGGAAGAAGCGGCCGTTTCGGCGCGCAGAGGAGCTCCTCCAGGTGCGTGGGATCGGCGCGAAGACCCTGGCCCGGTTCAAGCCACGCGTCGTGCTCGCGCCGATCCCCTGAGGCTTTACAGGCGCCCGACGGGCGCGGCATCTGTCGGACGTGCGCGCTTTCGTTCTTGTGGGAGTACCTCGGCGACTACCGGATCATCCACGGCGTGAGCTACGTCTACCCGGATCCGCCGCGCTGCAGCGATGTCATCGGTCGCTGGAGCGCGGGCGCCGTGGTGCGCGTCTCGGGCGAGTAGCTGATCATCTGCTCAATCACCGAAGAGGACGCCGGGGTTCAGGATGCCCTTCGGATCCACGGCGCGCTTGGCGGCCTTCAGCATCGCCGCGAACGGCGCCGGGCGCTCGCGCTCGTACCAGGGGCGATGCGTGCGGCCCACCGCGTGGTGGTGCGTGATCGTCGCGCCGAGGCGGAAGATCGCGTCGCTGGCGGCGTCCTTGAGCTGGCTCCACAGATCGAGCAGCGCGGTCTGATCGAGCCGGCCCGGCGCGAGGAACGTGTAATACGGCGCGAGCCCGTCGGGGTACGCGTGCGTGATCCGGCACGACACCTTGCCCGGCACGCCGCGCGCGCGCAGCTCCGCTTCCACCGACCCGACGATGCCGGCGTGCACGTCGGCGAAGCGATCCCACGTGCAGGCGGTCTCGAACGTGTCGGCGACGACGCCGAGGCTGACCATCACGTTCTGCAGATATGGTCCCTGGAAAAAGGCGTTTTTCCAGCGCTCGGGATCACCGCCCGCTGCGGATGACGTGCCCGGGCCTTCGCTCTTCGCCTCGCCGTCGAGCACGCCGCCGCACTTCGTGGCGATGGCCACCGCGCGCGCGAGGGCCTCGCTCTCGGCGTGATCGCTCGACTCGAACGCGAGCATGAGCACCGCGCGTCCATCGAAACGAACGCCGTGCAGCATCGCCTCGACCGGATCGAGCACGCGGCAGTTCGACGGCGCGAGGCCGGCCTGCACGATGTTGCGCACCGCCTCGGCGCCGCGGATCAACGAATCGAAGCTCACCGCAGCGCGCGAACGCCACTCCGGCCGCGGCATCACCCGCACCCACGCCTCGGTGTTCACGCCGAAGATCCCTTCGCTGCCGAGCACCAGGCGCTCCGGCGAAGGACCCGCGCCCGAGCTCGGCAATCGGCGCGTCTGATAGAGGCCGCTGGGCGTGATCATGCGGACCGCTTCGACGAAGTCGTCGATGCGCGTGCGCTGCGTCGCGAAGTGCCCACCCGCGCGGGTCGCGATCCAGCCGCCGAGCGTGGAGTGCTCGAACGACTGCGGATAGTGGCGCAACGTGAGCTGGTGGCGCGCGAGCTGCGCCTCGAGCCGCGGACCGGTCGCGCCCGCCTCGATCAGCGCGGCGCGCGAGACGGGATCGACCTCGCGCACGCGATCGAGCCGCGTGACGTCGAGCGTGACGACGCCCTTCCACTTCTCGCGCGGAGGCTCGATGCCGCCGACCACCGACGTGCCGCCGCCGTACGGGATGAGCGCGTAGCCCTCCGCTGCGCACCAGGCCATGAGCTGCGCGATATCCGCTTCCGATTCGGGAAACGCGACCAGATCGGGCGCCGCGCCGAAGTCACCGAAGAAGCCGCGCACCAGATCCGGATACGCGCGCCCGTACGTGTGCCGCGCGCGCGAGTCGTGATCGGTCTTCAAAACATGCGTGAGCGCAGGCGGGATCGCGATGCGCGACGTCGCGACACGCGCGCTGTCGAGCGGGACCGGATCACCAATGCCGGGCGGATCGAAGCCGAGCAGCGACGTCGCGTGCTGCCCCATCGCCTGGCGCCCCTCGCGATCGGGAAACCGGTCGGCGAGGCCCCAGCCCCAGTAGCTCCGCACACTCATTCGAGCGCGATGGTACGTGTGAAACTAGTCTCTGAGAACCTTGCCACGGCGGCTGATCGCCATCAGCGCGTGATATCCCACCCGCACCAGATACAGCCCCTCCGGTGCGGCCGGGATCGCGGTCAGGGCGCGATCGCCCTGCTCTGCCAGCTTCACCAGCGCGTCCTCGCCGGCGCCGCCGAGCACCTCGCTCTTCGCGGTCGCGACCAGCACTCGCACCTGGCGCCTCAAAAATCCGTCACCTGCGAGATCGATCCGCACCGTCGCGTCGTCGATCCGCCGCGCCCGCGCTTCGAACAGAGTGCGCACCGTCGGCTGCCCCTTCGGCGTGTCGCGCGCGAACGCGTTGAAGCAGCGCCGGCCGACCAGCGCGAAGAGCATGCGATCGAGCTGACCGGCGTCGACCGACGTCTCGAGGAAGTACGCGTAGCGCCGCATCGACGCGGAGTGCTGCGCGTGGAAGGGTCGCGTCACCGAGCGCACCTCGAGCGCCGCCATCGCGCCGGGCCGCACGGCGTCGATCGCCTCCTCGATCGCCCGCGGATCGCAGGGTGCCTTCGACCAGAACGACACCACCTGGCCGAGCGCGTGCACGCCCTTGTCGGTGCGTCCGCCGACCGACAGGCCCTTCACGTCGGGTGCGATCGGGACGATGGCCTCGAGCAGCGCGCCCTCCACCGTGTCGAGCCCGGGCTGCCGCGCAAAACCGGCGAAACAGTCGCCGCGATAGGCCAGCGTCACGCGGTAGTTGAACCGCTGCATGGCCCGCAGTCGTAGCACGAAGGCGCCAAAAGAGAGCTTCTCAAGCGCGCGCGCGACCGGTACCTTCCCCCTCGATGCGCTTGAAGGACGCCACCAAGGTGCTGCCCACCAGCACCGTCCTCGTGGAGTCCGGCGCGCCGAAGACAAAGGCGCTGCAAGAGCCGAGCACCGCGCCGCAGGGCACCGCCTGGCACGTCCTGAAGAGCACACCGCCGCCCGCCGGCTCGTCGAACGTCATCGGCCTGATGGCCGCCAACAACGTGCAGGCCGTGTCGCTCGAGCCGGTCGACGGTGTCGCGTACGTGAACGCGACGCTCGACGAGATGCGGCGCCTGAAGCGCGACGAGCCCAACACCCGGTGCGTCGTGGTGTTCGATCTCGACAACACGATCTTCGAGACCCGCGCGCGCACGCTCGAGGCGATGAAGGCCTTCGATAGCGCGCACGGCACCTCGCACTTCGCGGGCCTCGCGCTCGAGGACATGGGCAAAAACGGCAAGCACACCGCCGAGCTCCAGGGCCTCGATCCCGCGACCGCGCAGAAGGTGCACGACTTCTGGACCGAGTGGTTCTGGAAGGGGCCGAACTTCCTCTGCGACCACCTGATGACCAAGATGGCCCAGCTCGCGCACGACGCGCACGAGGCGGGCGCCGAGGTCGTGTACCTCACCGGGCGGGTCGATCACGCTTCGACGCTCGCGCAGCTGAAGGCCGCGAAGCTGCCCGACGCGGACGGCGAGCACCTGGTGACCAAGCCCGCCGTCGGCGCGAACACCGGCAAATTCAAGGGCGTCTGGCTCGCCAACCTGCTCGACTCGAAGGACACGTTCCTCGGCTGGTTCCTCACCGAGGGTCGCCGCGACATCGCCACCGTGCAGGAGCACGACCCGCGCATCCCGTGCGTGCGGCTTGGCTACGTGCACGAGCGCGAAGGCAAGGAGAACCTCCCCCATACGCCGGTGCTCCCCGAGTCGTGGAGCGAAGAGCGTCGACCGATCGTATGACCGCGCTCGCCCTCGATCTGCTCCAGCTGGCGGAGATCAAGAACGCGCTCGTGGCCCGCATCGAGGCCGGCCTCGCGAAGGACGGCCAAGAGATCAAGGTGCTGCCGGCGTTCCTCGCGCCGCCGAAGGAAGGCCTCACCGGTCGCGCGCTGGCGATCGACACCGGCGGCACCAACCTGCGCGCAGCGGTGCTGGAAGTGAGCTCGCAAGCGACCCGCGTGATCGAGGGCCCGATCGGCGCGACGGTCCCGAGTGGCCGCGACGGCACGCCGGTCGATCGCGACGCATTTTTCGGCGTCCACGCCGACATCGTGGCGAAGCTGAAGCTCGCGCGCGGCCTGCCGATCGGCTTCTGCTTCTCGTATCCGAGCGCGGTCGAGCCGAGCCTCGACGCGCGATTGATCTCCTGGACCAAGGGCATCGACGTGGAGGGCGTGGTCGGCACGCTGGTCGGAGAGGGCCTGGTCGACGCGCTGAAGAAGCGCGATCTCGCGCCGGGAAGGGTCACCGTCCTCAACGACACCGTGGCCAGCTTGCTCGCCGCATCCAGCCTCACGCCGGCGTCGTCACGGACGATCGGCCTGATCGTCGGCACCGGCCACAACATCGCCAGCTTCTTCGCCGGCGAGCGCATCACCAAACTGTCGACCCAGAAGGTGCCCGTCGCGCACGGCGTGATGGCGGTGAACCTCGAGAGCGGCAACTTCCACCCGCCGTTCCTCACGCCGTTCGACGACGCGGTCGACGCGCGATCCGACAACCACGGCCGACAGCGCATGGAGAAGGCCGTCTCCGGCTTCTATTTGCCGCAGATCTTTGCCGCCGCGATGCCCGGTCGCGCCCACGAGCCCGCGGCGCAGAGCGCCAAGGCGCTCCACGAGCTGGCCTACGGGGGCGGGTCGGGCGCGGACGTCGACCTGGCCCGCGCCCTGTTCGAGCGCTCGGCCGACCTGGTCGCCGCGGCGCTGGCTGCGGTGGGCGCCTTCCACGCCGCCGACGGCGCGCCCATCACGGTCCTCGGCGAGGGCAGCGTCTATCGCTCCGATCCTCGATATGCCGCACGGATCGAGGCCCGGCTGAGCATCCTGGCGGGCGCAGGGCGCTTCCGGCTGGTCTCGGCGCCGGACGCGAATCTGTCCGGGTCAGCCTGGGCCGCGCTCGGGTAGAAATGTCCCACCCCGTCGTACGATAAGCGGATTCGCCGTCCCCCGTTTTCGCGTATAGGAAGGAACCACCATGTCCGGAAGCTCCGTCGGTAAGCTGCTCACCAACGCCACCCTCCCCACCTCGCTGAGTGGAGCCAAGATCTCCAAGGACGAGATCGTCAAAGCATGGAACGAGGCGAACAAGCCGGAGGGCGGTGATCCCGCCGGAAAGCCGATCCAGATCGCCGAGGCGCAGCTCTTCCAGGACCTCATCGGCAAGCCGATGACGGCCGCCGCGAAGAAGTTCCTGCAGACCGAGATCCTCGCCAAGATCCCGAACCTCATCCAGGGCGGCGGTCCCTCGACCGGGCCGAACACCCCGATGTCGCCGACCGGCGCCGCGAAGCCGGTGTTCATCAACGCCGAGGGCTGGGCCGTCTCGCAGAACAACCTCGCCGGCATCCCGGCCACCAACCAGGCCGAGGAAGGCATCTACCGCCTCGCGCTCCAGATCTCGAACGCCGGTCAGACCGGCAAGCGCCTCGACGCGCTCGACAAGCTCCGCTCGCGACGCGCAGCAAGCTCGTCGACAACGCGCTGATCCTCGCGAAGAAGTCGCTGAGCAGCCCGACCGTCGACGGCCTCTCTGCCAACAAGACCAACCAGCTCCGCTCGAGCGCGTTCACCGTGCTGTGGAGCCTCGCCGCCGGCCTGCCGAGCACCGGCCCGACGTCTCAGCTCCAGGCGCGCATCCACGGCGAGCTGGTGAAGATGGTCGACGCCGAGCCGCAAAAGTTCCTCGCGAAGAACATGGCCCGCATGCTCGATCGCCCCGACTACCAGAAGAACCTCACCGCCGATCAGAAGACCGACGTGAAGGAGGTCTTCGAGTCCCGCCACCCGCAGAAGTTCGACGTGAAGAACCTGCTCGACGCGAAGGGCAACATCTCGTGGGAGCACGCCTGCGGTGAAGGTGAAGGCTTCTTCGAGTCGTTCAAGGCCAACCTACTGAAGGAAGACCTCGGCGGCGCCAAGTTCAAGAAGGTCACCAGCGGGTACGGCTACGCCGACTTCGAGCTCAAGTTCAGCCCGCCGCGCGGCGAGAACGGCGAAGTGAAGGGCATCAGGATCCGCGTGCGCGAGTTCAACGACGATATGTACGCGAGCGTCGGGCAGAAGAAGGGCTTCAGCTACGGCGGCCACTCCAACATCGGCGAGAACCAGGAAGCGTCGATGATCAAGGCGCTCTCGCAGGGTCTGAAGGCCAACCAGCCGCAGCTCGCGATCCTCGATCTGTGCGCCGGTCTCGACAACCTCGACGATGCGCTGGAGAACCTCGGCGATCTCGAGGTGCTCACCACGTTCGGCTCCTCGTACTTCTGGAAGGGCCAGATCACCGGCGAGAACGGCGAGACGTTCGAGGGCGTGCGTCAGTCGGAGGGCATGCAGACGTTGATGGCGACGTTCGAGAGCCTCTCGAAGAACGAGAACTACGAGCAGATGCGCACCCGCGTCTCGAACGAGATCTACAGCTACCAGCACATGCGGAACCCGAACGTGGTGTTCCCGACGCTGCAGGACTATCGCGAGGTCCGCTGGCAGCACCTCGACGGCGACGGCGACGGCCGCATGGACGCCAACGATCTCCTCTACCAGTTCGGCCTGAAGAAGCTGACGGTGACGCCGGACAAGGAGTTCGCGCTCAAGGACAACGGTCCGATCGACGAGCTGACCGGCGAGGCGCCGAAGAACGCGATCCTCGATCTCAACGTCGCGTCGCACTACAACACGACGACCGAGCACAACACGAAGGTCGAGCACAACTTCAGCTCCACCGGCTGGTTCGAGGCGAACGGCGCGGCCGACCTGGTGCGCTTCACGCCGGGCACCAACCACGACGGGAAGAAGAACATCGAGGTGTCGTTCAGCTCCGGTCTCGCGCACGTGTCGCGCGAGGCGCTCGAGGCGCTGACCCAGTACTCGGCGATCGTGCAGCTCGCCGACTCGGGTCAGATCAGCGGCCTCAGCGAGGTCGACAAGAAGCTGATGGGCCTCACGTTTGCCGCCTTTCGGCTCAACTACGATGGTCAGGGCCGGATGAACGATCAGCGCGTGTGGAAGCAGCTCCTCGAGGTGATGCGCCTCCCGTCGGATCTCCCGTATGGCGCGCTGACCACGCTCCTCGACGCCGAGCACCACAACTACTCGGGCAACATGGATATCGTGAGCAAGTACAAGGCTCAGCTCCCGGCCGCGACGCTGAAGGCGCTGGAAACCAAGAGCATCGGTCGCCCCGGCGACGGCGTCCCGGGTGGCCCCGCCTAGCATCTCGGCCGCTCTTGAGCCGATAATCCCGCCGTGACGTACGCGCTCTGCCTGGACTACGAACGCGAGGTCCCGGCCCTCCGCCGCATCATCGACACGTCGATCAAGACGCAGTGGACTCTGGCAGACATCGACTTCGAGCAGAAGCTCTCCAGCGACCACTACATCCGCATCCTCGAGTGGCAGGGCGCGCTGCGCTCGACCTACGTTCGCGGGCTCTCCGACAAGAAGAAGGAGCAGCTCTCGCGGCAGTTCGTCGCGTTCGACTTCTCGCAGATCCTGCACGGCGAGCAGAGCGCGATGATGCTCGCGGCGCAGCTCGTGAACTGCGTCGAGGATCTCGACGCGAAGATCTACGCGTCCACCCAGGTGAAGGACGAGGCGCGCCACGTCGAGACGATCCGCAAGGTCATCCGCCGGATCGGACCCATCTACGACGTGGGCCCGCACCTCCGGCAGACGATCGATCACCTCATCAACTGCCACCTCTGGCCGAAGCAGGTGCTCGGATTGCAGCTGTTCCTCGAGGCGCGCGCGCTGCTCTCGTTCCGCCAGCACCTGTTGTTCGTGAACGACCCGGTGTTCATGGACTCGATCCAGAACATCGAGCGCGACGAGTCACAGCACGTCGCGTTCGGGATCCAGTACATCGCGCGCGGCATCGAGGCGATGACGCCGGAGCAACGCGAAGAGCTCGTCACGTACGGCGTCTGGCTGGATCGCAACATCTGGTCGATGACCAAGTCGGCCGAGTATCGCGCCATCTTCGAGGAGTGCGATCTCGACTTCGACGAGTTCGAAGCCGGCTACGAGAAGATGAGCTTCCTGCGCCCGAGCACGCAGGGCACAGCGCAGTCGATGAAGAGCATCGACGCGATGCACGACACGTTTCATCGGTGGTTCTACACCGCGCTCCATCGCGTCGGTCTCAGCGAGGTGATCGAGCGACGCCTCGGGCGAAAGCTCAACGAGGCGGAGATGGCCGACTCGAAGGCGATCGCACCGGGCGCGCTCCCGTGGATCAACCACGACTACAGCGTGATGCGACCGACCGAAGGCGCGGAGCGCGTGACGATCAAGAAGCTGCACGCGGCGCCCTCCAGGAAGAAGGCGCCGCCCGCGAAGAAGAAGCGCTAGCTCGGCAGCGGCTTGTCCGACCACTCCTTCATCGCCTGCTCCCCCGGGCGATCCACGTGGACCTTGTCATCGACCGAAGTCACCCAGTCCATCGGGATGAAGTGGTGCTTCCCGCTGTCGTCGCGGGAGAGCTTGATCTGGTTGGTGCCCTCGATGTGATCGACCGTGGCGAACTGGCCGTTCTCGGAGCAGACGACGGGCATGTGGGGTTTGATTTGCTGCGCGTTGATCATGCGCTCGCAACGTGCGGGATGTGTGCCGTCGCGGTGCTCTGAAGTCGGCGCACTCGCGCGTGCCGCTGTGCCTCAGGGTGAGGCATCGCCGCTCACCTGAGCGGCCCCGGAGCCCTCATATCTCGTCGAGGCTGACTGTCCCGACCATGGCGACCGCTTCGGTCCTGCTGCGCGCGCCAAGCTTGTGCAGCGCGGATCGCACGTGAGTGCGGATCGTCCCTTCGCGCAGGCCGAGCTGCTCCGCCATCTGCCCGTTGGTGAAGCCGCGGCCGGCGAGGCCGAGCACCTCGCGCTCGCGGCGGCTCAGCGCGATGTGTCGCGATCGCGTGAGGCCGAGCGCGGATCGGATCTGCTCCAGGAGATCCTCGGGTGGTCGCTGCTTGCTCACCACCGCGCGGACGCCCCCATGCTGGGCCTCGACGATGCGCGCGTGGTCGGCGTCGAGCGCGGTGAACATCACGACCGGCGCGATCGCGACGAGCTCGGAGACTCTGACGTTGGGCATCGAGAGATCGGTCGAGATGATGTCGGGGGCGTGCGCGCGCGCGTGCGTCAGCGCGGAAGGACCGCTGTCGGCCTCGGCGATCACGGCGAATCCAGACCCGTGAGCAGGCCCCCGCAGCCCGCGCTTTTCCCCATCCAACGCCACTGTGCGCGTGGTCGAGCGAGACTGCGCTCCGTCGTATGCTCCTTGACAGGCTTTTCCAGCCCCGGCTTGTGGAACCGTTGCGTATTACAACGCTCAACCTGAACGGGATCCGTTCGGCGGCGAAAAAGGGCTTCTTTTCGTGGGCCCGCCGCCAGAATCCAGACGTTTTGTGCCTGCAGGAGACCCGCGCGCACGGTCACCAGCTCCCTCGATCCATCGCTCGACCGCGGGGATTCCACGCGAGCTACCGTGAGGCGGTGCGCCCTGGGTACAGCGGCGTCGGCATCTGGTCGCGACAGGCCCCGGACCGGGTCATCGATCACCTGGGCGACGAGACGATCGATCGCGAGGGCCGCTACCTACGCGCCGACTTCGGGAAGCTGTCGGTCATCTCCTGGTACCTGCCCTCCGGATCGAGCAGCCCGGAGCGGCAGATCGTGAAGCTGGCGGTGATGGAGACGTTCGCCGCGCACCTCCGCGAGCTCGCCGCCGAGGGACGCGACTGCGTGGTGTGCGGCGACTGGAACATCGCGCACCGCCCGATCGACCTCACCAACTGGCGCGCGAACCAGAAGTACTCCGGCTTCTTGCCGGAAGAACGCGCCTGGATGGATCGCGTGCTCGGCGAGGTGGGCTGGGTCGACGCCTATCGCGCGGTGCACCCCGAGACAGTCCAGTACACCTGGTGGTCGAACCGCGGGCAGGCGCGGAAGAAGAACGTCGGGTGGCGCATCGACTATCAGATCGCGACGCCGGGCCTGGCGAAGAAGGCCCGGGGTGCGAGCGTCTACACGCGGACGTGGTTCTCGGACCACGCGCCGATGACGATCGAATATGACCTCGGGTAGGGTGATTTGGTGCGATCCGCGCTGATTGTGGTGCTCTTGGCGGCGAACGCCGCGAACGCCGCGCCGCTCGAGGTCCAGGTGGTCCTCGATGAGGGGCTGGGCGTGCGACCGCCCTACAAGAACGGCGAGCCGAAACCTCCGCTCGAGCTTCCGCACGAGGTCCGCACCGAGCTCGAGGCCTTCGAAGCGGCGCTGCGCGCTGCCGAGCCTGAAGTAGGCTTCTTCGTGCGGTCGGCGTGCGGGCGCGAGTCGAGCTCCGCTGGCTTCACGGACGTCGGAATTGCGGACCTGTTCGCACAAGACCTCGCTCGAGGCGGCAATGCGTGCGCGCGCTCCTTGCGCCTGCCGAAGTGGAGCGAGGGGTCGCGGCGACGAATCCTGTTCATCGGTCCCGCGGGAAAGGTCCTGAGCAGCCAATACACGGACATCGAGTCGGTGATGCATGGATACGAGCGCGGCGACGTCGTCGTGCACACCGCCGAGATCATGCGGCCGGTGGACATGGCTGCGCGGAATGACGCGGGCCTCGGGGAGCTCGCCGACGATCTCGAACGATTCCTCGAGCGGCCGAGCGAGCCCCTGGGTCGTGTGTCCAAGACCGCCCGGCACGCCGCGCTCATCAACGGCGGGGCGTACCACCTCGCCATGCTCGAGCCGGAATCGCGCTATGCGCGCCTGCGGGTGCCCGCTTTCATGGGGCGTGTGCTCGCGCGCGACCGCTGCCGCGCCGCGCTCGCCCGCGCCTACGGCCCGGGCACACGGGACGGCTCCGACGCCCTGACCGCGATCGTCGAGGGGCGAAAGCGCCCCAACGAGACGTCGCCCGAAGAGCTTCCGGTCGCGCTCCGGGACATCAATCTCGAGCCCCTGCTCGACACCGCCTGGGACTTCGTGGACGCCCGCAGAGCCGCCCGAGAGGCCCTCGACTCGATGGCAGGCCCGAAGCCCGGCGTCTTCGGCGCACGGATGGCCGAGCACCTCCGCAAGCCCCGCCGCTGGATGCCCTCGCGCCGATAGAGGTTCGTGGACTCTCCCGCGCCGGCCGGCTATGCCTCCGCGCCATGGCCAAGGATACGAATGTGCAGATCCTCCCGCCCGTCGAGGCGCACTTCCCGAAGTCGAAGAAGCTCGAGCTCGGTGAGCTGAAGGTCCCGGTCCGGGAGATCGCACTGGCCGGTGGGAACCCGTCCGTTCGCGTCTACGACACGACCGGGCCGCAGGGCTTCGATCCCAAGCAGGGGCTGCCGAAGCGCCGCGCCGCGTGGGTGGCCGAACGCGAGGCGCGCGGCGACGCCAACTTCTCGCAGATGCACTACGCGCGAAAAGGGATCGCGACCGAGGAGATGCAGTTCGTCGCGCTCCGCGAGAACGTCGACGTCGACTTCGTCCGCAGCGAGGTCGCCCGCGGCCGCGCCATCATCCCCGCCAACAAGAAGCACCTCGAGCTCGAGCCGATGATCATCGGGCGCAACTTCCTCGTGAAGGTGAACGCCAACATCGGCAACTCGGCGATCCGCTCGTCGATCGAGGACGAGGTCGAGAAGCTGCAGTGGTCGATCCGCTGGGGCGCCGACACGGTCATGGATCTCTCGACCGGCGAGGCGATCCACGAGACCCGCGAGTGGATCCTGCGCAACTCACCGGTGCCGATCGGGACCGTGCCGATCTACCAGTGCCTCGAAAAGGTGAAGGGGCGCCCAGAGAACCTCACGATCGATCTCTTCCTCGAGACCCTCGAAGAGCAGGCCGAACAAGGCGTCGACTACTTCACCATCCACGCCGGCGTGCTGCTCCGCTACATCCCGCTCACCGCGAAGCGCACGACGGGCATCGTCTCGCGCGGTGGATCGATCATGGCGAAGTGGTGCCTCGCGCACCACGAGGAGAACTTCCTCTACACGCACTTCGATCGCATCTGTAAGCTGATGCAGAAGTACGACGTCAGCTTCTCGCTCGGCGACGGCCTGCGTCCCGGCTGCATCGCCGACGCGAACGACGCCGCGCAGTTCGGCGAGCTCGAGGCGCTCGGTGAGCTGACCACGATCGCGTGGGAGCACGACGTGCAGGTGATGATCGAGGGGCCCGGCCACGTGCCGATGAACAAGATCAAGGAGAACGTCGATCTCCAGATCGAGAAGTGCCACGAGGCGCCGTTCTACACCCTGGGACCGCTCGTCACCGATATCGCGCCCGGCTACGACCACATCACGTCGGCGATCGGCGCCGCGATGATCGGCTGGTGGGGCACCGCGATGCTCTGCTACGTCACGCCGAAGGAGCACCTCGGCCTGCCCGATCGGCAGGACGTGAAGGACGGCGTCATCGCGTACAAGATCGCCGCACATGCCGCCGATCTCGCCAAGGGGCACCCCGGCGCGCAGGCGCGCGATGACGCGCTCTCGAAGGCGCGCTTCGAGTTTCGCTGGCACGATCAGTTCAACCTGTCGCTCGATCCGACCACCGCGCGCGACTTCCACGACGAGACGCTGCCGGCCGACGGCGCGAAGATCGCGCACTTCTGCTCGATGTGCGGGCCGAAGTTCTGCTCGATGGAGATCACCAACCAGGTGCGCGACTACGCCGCCAAGCAGGCGGCCGAGAAGGGCATGGTCGAGAAGTCGCGCGAGTTCGTCGCGGGCGGCGCCGAGATCTACCGGACCACTTGATCGCGCTCGACGTCCACTACGGCGAGGTCGTGCGCGGCGCGGCGGTCGCGTTCGCAGATCCGGCCGGCGCCGAAAAAGCGGACTTCGAGATCGTCGAGACGTTCGACGGCACGGCCGAGCCGTACGTGCCGGGTGAGTTTAAGAAGCGCGAGCTGCCGTTCCTCCTGAAGCTGCTGGGGAGCGCGAAAGAGCACGCCACGGACGTGGTGCTGGTCGATGGGTATGTCCAGCTCGGGGAGGACCGGCCGGGCCTCGGAGCGCATCTCCACGCCGCGCTCGAGGGCCGATGCGCGGTCATCGGCGTGGCAAAGACGAAGTTCAACGGCGCGACCTCGATCCGTATCGTGCGCGGCGCCAGCACCTCGCCGCTCTTCATCACCGCGATCGGGATGGAGCCGAAGGCCGCCGCCGAGCTGGTGCGGACGATGCACGGACCGCATCGCATCCCGACCTTGTTGCGCCGCGTCGATCAGCTCAGCCGCGGACTGTAGGCCCAAGGCGTACCTGCGTTTTTGGACAACGGCCGGACCCGACACACCGATACCAAAGCGTGTAGCCCGCACCCCTCAGGGTGCGGCGAGGAGACGCATGACTGGCTTGGGACCCATCAACGTAGGTGCAACGGTCGGCCCGACGGGTATTTGCGGCGGCACAGATGTCCTTGGATCACTGATTGGTGATCTGAATGGGCCATTTGGTGACCAGGCCATGACGCTTCTTGCGCAGGAGATGAACGAGGCGCTCGGCAAAGACCCGCAGAAGACCGCTCAGGCGATGCAGCAGCTGAAGCTGATGCAAATGCAGCAGCTGATGATGCTGCTCTCGCTGCTCGATCCCGAGGTCCAGGAGGCCATCCGGGCCGCCATGGGCGTCCAGGCCCCACGCGCAGGCGGCGGTGGCGATGGTGGCGGCGGCAGAAGCGGAAGCGGCGGCGGCATGCGCGTCCCGAGCGCGGGCACCAACGGTCGCAGC
>Ga0105048_10003749_pt1 | contig 24848 bp, 15 predicted proteins | sample MAT05_FD_78382 | JGI IMG/M metagenome (GOLD analysis project Ga0105048, IMG submission 78382) | Freshwater microbial communities from Lake Fryxell liftoff mats and glacier meltwater in Antarctica - MAT-05 | ecosystem: Environmental > Aquatic > Freshwater > Ice > Liftoff microbial mat | place... | reverse complement strand
CTGGAAGACCTGCAAGAGCGCCGCGTTTTGGCCGAGGCCCGTTTTGAAGAGCTGGACCAGCAACTTGCCGACACCCAAGGCCGTCATGCCGAGCTGGACGACAGCGTAATCAGCGCCGAGCGCAAACTGGCCGACTGCCGTGAGCAGCAGCGCAGCCTGGAGCGCCAGATGCAAGAGGCCAGCTTTGCCCTGCGCAGCCTGGGCGCACGCCGCTCAGAGTTGTCACGTGCTATTGAAACAGCAGCGCAACAGACAGACTCTATAAGGGCTGAGGCCCAAAGAGCCCAAGATGAATTACTGCGCCTGAACGATGCCGCAGCACAAGGCGGGTTGCAGCAGGCGCTGGCCGTCAAGCTTGACTGCGAAAAACACCTGGGCGCGCAGCGCAGCCAATACGATGACCTGACCGCCAAATTGCGCGCCAGCGACGAGCGCCGTCTGCAGCTTGAGCGCGCCTTGGACCCGCTGCGTGCCAGCATCACCGAGTTCCAGCTCAAGGAGCAAGCCGCTCGACTCGGCTATGAGCAATACACCCAGTTGCTAGCCGATGCGCAGGCTGATCTTGCAGTGGTTGAAGCGTCCATCGCTGCTGACTCGGTCAGGCTGGCTGGCCTGCAAGCCGAAATTGACCGGCTTAACCGCGAGATCGCTGCGCTGGGCGCCGTCAACCTGGCCGCGCTGGACGAGTTGGCGGTGGCGCGTGAACGCAAAGAGTTTCTGGATTCCCAAAGCGCTGACCTGAATGAAGCCATGGCCACGCTGGAAGACGCCATTCGCAAGATCGACGGCGAAACCCGCGAGATGCTCTCGGGCACTTTCAACACCGTCAACGAGCACTTCGGCAAGATGTTTCCCGAGCTGTTTGGTGGCGGCAATGCGCGTCTGGTGATCACTGGCGACGAAATTCTGGACTCAGGTGTGCAGGTCATCGCCCAGCCGCCTGGCAAAAAGAACCAGAGCATTGCGCTGCTCTCAGGTGGCGAAAAGGCACTGACCGCGATTGCGCTGGTGTTTGCCATCTTTCAGCTGAATCCGGCGCCGTTTTGCTTGCTCGACGAGGTGGACGCGCCGCTGGACGACGCCAACACCGAGCGTTACGCCAAGCTGGTCAAAAGCATGAGCCGCGAAACCCAGTTCCTGTTTATCAGCCACAACAAGATTGCCATGGAAATGGCACAGCAACTCATTGGTGTCACCATGCAAGAGCAGGGCGTCTCGCGCATCGTGGCAGTCGACATGGACATGGCCATGAACCTGGCCGATCAAGAGGAATTGCTATGAGCCCGTTACAACTCGGTCTGGCAGCGGCTGGCGGCGCGCTGCTGCTAGCCATGCTGGCCTACTATTTTTGGCTGGCAAGTAAAAACAAACCGCGCCAGCCTGACGCTGTGCTGCCCAGTGATGCTGAGCCGTTTGACCGAGAACCCACGTTGGATGACGCAGCCCTGAGTGGCGGCGTAGAAGACGTCGGTTTTGCCATTCCCGTGCCTGAGAAAAAACCCGGCCTGGATGCGCTGATCGACGTCATCGCCCCGGTCGCGCTGGACGCAGCCGTGTCGGGTGATGCGGTGCTCGCTGCGCTGCCGCCCACGCGCCGGGTGGGCAGCAAGCCGTTTGCCGTGGAGGGCCTCAACACGGAAACCCAGCGCTGGGAAGCGGCGCTACCCGGCCAGCGCTACAGCCAGTTGCAGGCTGGTGTGCAGCTGGCGAATCGCTCTGGCGCGCTGAACGACATTGAGTTTTCGGAATTTGTCATGAAAGCCCAGGGTTTCTGCGACACCCTGGGCGGTACGCCAGACTTTCCCGACATGCGCCGCGAGGTAAGCCGCGCCCGCGAGCTGGACCAGTTCGCCAGCGACCACGACGCGCAGATCGGCTTTATGCTGCGCGCCCGGCGCTCCGCCTGGAGCCCCAGCTATGTACAGCAGATGGCGGCGCGTCAGGGGTTTGTGCCAGGTTCCATGGCTGGGCGCATGGTGCTGCCCGGCACCAGCGGCCCTGTCCCTGTGATCAGCTTGAGTTTTGATACCCAGGCAGCGCTGGCGGAGGATATGTCGCAGTCGGCCTTGCGCGAGCTCAATATGTCGCTGGACGTACCGCAGGTGGAGCGCACCGAGCGCGCCTTTACCCGCATGTGCGAAGCGGCTCTGGCGCTGGCCAAGGAGATGGATGGCATCGTGACTGACGACGCGGGTGTGCCGCTGCCCGCCGAGGCCATGACGGCGATCGCCGCTGACCTGGAGCAGCTTTACGACACGCTGGACCAGCGCGAGCTCTCCGCCGGGTCGGTGCTGGCGCGCCGGCTGTTTTCCTGAGGCACCGCACCCCATGCACACGCCCGATCTGTTTGCCCCGCCGCCGGACGAGGCCCAGCCCATCGCCCAGCGTATTGCCGCGCTGCGCCAGACACTACACCACCACGCGTACCTGTATTACGTGCTGGACGCGCCTAGCCTGCCAGATGCCGAGTACGACCGCCTGCTTCGGGATCTGCAGGCGCTGGAAGCGCGCCACCCCGAACTGGTCACCACCGATTCACCCACCCAGCGTGTGGGCGGGCGGGCGCTGGACCAGTTTGCCCAGGTGCGCCATGCGGTGCCCATGCTCAGCATCCGCACCGAGACCGACACCACGCCTGCCGGTGCCGAGAGTTTTGACGCCCGCATCCGCCGCGAACTGAGCCTGACCGAATCTGACCCGCCAGTGCAGTTTGTTGCCGAGCCCAAATTTGACGGGCTGGCCATGAGCCTGCGTTACGAGCACGGCGTGCTGGTGCAGGCCGCGACCCGCGGCGACGGCGAAACCGGTGAGGATGTGACGCAAAACATCCGCACCATCGGCCAAATCCCCCTGAGGCTAATTGCCCCCACGCCCGGCACTGGCGTGTCCTCGCTGCCCCCCGAAGGCGAAACCTGCCCGCCCGTGCCCGCTATGCTGGAAGTGCGCGGTGAGGTCTACATGCGCCGCGACGACTTTGAAGCGCTGAACGAGCGCCAGCGGCAAAAGATCGCGGCCGGTGCCAAGGGCGAAAAAACCTTTGTCAACCCGCGCAATGCTGCTGCGGGTGCAGTGCGCCAGCTTGACCCGGCCATTGCCGCGCAACGGCCTTTGAGCTTTTTTGCCTATGGCCTGGGTGAAGTCTCGCCGCCAGACGCTGGTGGGCCGGTGTTTGCCACCCACTTTGATCTGTTGCAAACCCTGAAATCATGGGGTTTTCCGGTCTCAGCCCTTGTCCAGAAAGCGCAAGGCGCTATTGAATTAGTAGCGTACTACAACACCATCGCACAGCAGCGCGACAGCCTCGGTTTTGACATTGACGGTGTGGTTTACAAGGTCAACAGCCTGGCCCTGCAGCGTCAGCTGGGTTTTGTCACCCGTGAGCCGCGCTGGGCCGTGGCGCACAAGTTCCCGGCGCAAGAAATGCTGACCACCGTGCTGGCCATCGACGTGCAGGTGGGTCGCACCGGCAAACTCACGCCGGTGGCCAAATTGGCGCCGGTGTTTGTTGGCGGTGTCACCGTGACCAACGCCACCCTGCACAACGAAGACGAAGCGCGCCGCAAGGACGTGCGCGTGGGCGACACCGTCATCGTGCGTCGCGCGGGCGACGTGATCCCCGAGGTGGTGTCGGTGTTGCTCGACAAGCGCGCGGGTGAGCCAAAGGTTTTCACCATGCCGCGCATCTGCCCGGTGTGCGATAGCGCCGCAGTGCGCGAGGAGGGCGAGGCCGACTACCGCTGCACGGGCGGGCTGTTTTGCAGTGCGCAAAGGACGCAAGCGCTTGCGCACTTTGCCAGTCGTCAGGCGATGGACCTGGATGGCTTTGGTGATGAATACATTGAAAAGTTTGCTCAGGTGGGCTGGCTGAAGACAGTCGCTGACTTTTACCAATTGAAAGATAAACCGCTCCTGGGGTTTGTGATTCGTGAAGAGCCGTTCACTTATAAAGACGGTCAGACAAAAACCAAACTGGTCCGTGTTCGAAGCGACTTGGCGGCTAAGTTGATCGCTTCTGTTGAAGCATCTCGCACGCGGCCCTTGCGCCGTGTCATTTTTGGTCTGGGCATCAGGCACGTTGGAGAAGCAACCGCTAAGGATCTGGCGCGTTTTTTTGGCTCATTGACAGCATTGTCCAAAGCTGCGCCAGAATTGCTTTTGCTCATTGAGAATCTGGGCAAAACAACCTCGGATTCGATCGTTGGCTTTTTTGCTGAACGGCACAATCAGGGCGTCTTGAGCGAGCTTGCAACGGCGTTGAACACCCCACCTCAACCGGACGCCGACCGCGTGCGGACCCTACCGTTTGCGCGCTTGCTCGGCAACCTTGACATCAAAGGTGTTGGCGCGGTGTCGATGGATCGATTGCTACAAAGGTACCCGACCCTTCAAGTTTTTTTGCAAGCGGGTCGGGCAGCCCAGCTTGAATCCGGTTCAGTGGATACAAGTGTTCACGAGATTTTGTGTTCAGACAGTTGGCGAAAAGCGCTTAGCCAAATCTCTGAACTTGGAATTGCCTGGGACAGCGATGCGCCTCCAGAGGGGCAACAGCCGCGACCATTTTTTGGGAAAACTGTGGTGATCACCGGTTCGCTGGAGAAGTTGTCGCGTGATCGAGCCAAGGAGTTGGCTGAATTGGCTGGCGCAAAGTCGGCTGGCTCGGTATCGCGCAATACGGACTTGGTGGTGGCCGGGCCGGGTGCAGGTAGCAAACTGGCTGAAGCTCTGAAACTAGGCATCGAAGTGATTGACGAATCTGAATACATCAAGCGGTTAGCGGCGTCAGGAGTCACCATTGCATAAGCAATTTGCTGTTGCCATGGCATCGGACGCCAAGCCATGAAACCCCGCCGTTCTCCCGTGCTTTTTGCCCTGACCACCATTGCTGCGCTAACGGTGCTTGGCATGTCAGGGCACGCTGTGTGGCGTATCAAGCAATCGGCAGAATTGGCACGCCAGAGCGAGCCTTTTGAGACTTCGCCCGCACAGCCCGTGGCAACGTTACTGGTCGTCGGCGACAGCACCGGCGTCGGCACCGGGGCTTCTTCACCACCGCAGAGCCTGGTGGGCCTGATCGCCAAAGACCATCCGCGCTTGCACATCGTCAATCGCGCCAAAGACGGTGCAAAATTCGCCGATATCGCCAACCAGTTGGTGGCGTTGGGCAACCAGCGTTTTGATGCGATTCTTGTCTTGGGCGGTGGCAATGATGTGATCCGATTCACTAGCCAAAAAGCGCTGGAGCAAGCCGTGGTGCGCACCGCGCAACTTGCACGCGCGCACGGGAACCTTGTGATCATCATGCCCTCGGGCAACGTCGGCAATGCGCCCTTCTTTTTTGCGCCCTTGTCCTGGCTGATGTCACAGCGTTCGCGTGACTTGCACAAGCTGGTGCGCAAAGCCGCTGCGGACAACGGCGCGCTATATGTCAACCTGTACAAGGAAGAATCCGAAGACCCCTTTGCACAGCGGGCAGATGAACTCAATGCCAAAGATGGCCTGCATCCCAGCGATGGGGGCTACCGCATCTGGTATTCAGAACTCAATGCGCAGGTGGGTTTTTCAAACTGGCTGGCCGCACACGCGCACTGAGGCTGGCGCTGACGTTGGTGTTGGCGTTGGAACCAGCGCCAGGGCCACGTTGAGCGCGCATTTGCCATTAGTATGGGGGCCTCGGATTTCACTGAAAGGGCGCCATGTTGATCCTAAGATGGCTGATGGTTGGGTTGCTGGTGTTGGCAGTTGCGGCCATGGCCGCAGGCCAGGCGGGCTTGCTGCAGGGCAAGGTGCCGACTGACCTTGGCGTTCATCAAGGCAAGCTGAAGTCACCGTCCGCAACGGCCAACAGCGTCAGCAGCCAAGCTTCGCTGTACCCCGATCATCCGCAGCGCGGTTATGCAGACGTCGCGCCTCTGGCGTTGCGCGGCGACGGCCCAGCCACCATCGCCCGGCTCCAGCGCCTGGTGGCCGCGATGCCTGGCGCCCATATAGTTGAAAGCACCCCCGGCTACCTGTACGTGCAGTACACGACAAGCATCATGAAGTTTGTCGACGACGTGGAGTTCTGGTTCGACCCAAAGGCGCAGACGATTCAGGTTCGATCGGCATCGCGTGTTGGTGAAAGCGATCTGGGCGTCAACCGAAAGCGGGTCGAAGCCGTGCGCCAGGCGCTTGCCGATCAACCCTGAGTCTTGCCCCTACGTCGCGGCTGACGCGCACGTAGGGCCGCATCGTCAATTAAAGCGCTTCAGCAGTGGCAGTGGCCTTGCGTGCGACGCGGCGCGCCACATTCGAGGTCTGCATGGCGGTCGCAGCGATGGCTTTGCTGACGCGCTTAGCTGGGGCCTTGATGACCTCTTGCTCAACTTGCTTGGTCACACGCTTGCGCGTGACGGCAGCTTTGTGTGTGATGGCACTCAGTTTATTGCTAGCCACCGCCTTGGCGGGCATCTGATTGCCAGCCGCGCGCCTGACGATAAAGCTGCTGCCAGCTTCGATGCGCTCAGCGACCTGGCCGACCACAAGCGCTGCGGGCATGACCACGCGGTTAAGCAAAGGCAGGGCATTCAAATGGACTGCCTGATCCAGACGCTCGGCATTGGTCGCCACCAAGCTGACGCTCTTGGTAGCCAAATCGACGGCCACACCGACCACGGCTTGCGCACCGTCAGTGCCCATGTGCAGCGCCTTCACGCCGACATTGCTGATGTGCTTGCGGCGCTGGGCCATACGTGAGCGGATGCTCTTGTTGAACGGCGCTGCGCTGCGCTTCACGGCCATGGTGGCGTTCTCGTCGACATAACCCAGCATGCGCTCGCCGCCGAAGCGGGTGGTGTTGATGACGTTGGTCGCGGTGATGCCGTAGGCGTGGATGACGTCAGTGGCAACGGTTGAAAGGTTTTTGTTGGACATGGTGATCTCCGGTGGTTTGAACATAAAGTGCTGAGTGATAAGTGGGGCGCTATGCGACCCAACCTGCTACAAGCTTACCGATATGCCCTAGAGGGCGCACCCCAAAACCGGGCCTATTCATAGTGCGGGCTCTCTATTGGACGGTTACCCTGCACCGCGCAGCGCGTGTCTGCGTACCCCCCATTCCATGCGCTCCCGCCACTGCTGTTATGGTGACAGCTGTCTTGACTCAGGAGCCACGCATGTCCAATAGCAGTAACGACCAAAGCCATCGCGAACATCACCCAGGCCGCTCTGGCCACAGCGACCAAATCTTCGACGCCATCATCGTCGGCGCGGGTTCGGCCGGCCTGGCCGCGCTGCGCGAGGTGGCCAAGCGCACTAAGCGATTTCTGATCATCAACGACGGCGCCTATGGCACCACCTGTGCACGTGTGGGATGCATGCCCTCCAAGCTGCTAATCGAGGCGGCCAACGCCTACCACCGCCGCCACACCTTCGAGACCTTTGGCATTACCGGCAGCAACGCGCTGGCCGTCGATATTCCCGCTGTGCTGCGCCGCGTGCGCCGTCTGCGTGACGACTTTGTTGCCGGCACCGTCAGCATCACCGACGAGCTGGGCGCGCGCAGCGTCTCGGGCCGCGCACAGCTGCTCAGCAGCACGCAGGTGCAGGTCAACGGCCAGACCTACAGCGCCAAGGGCATCATTCTGGCACCGGGCTCGAGTCCCATACTGCCCCCAGCCATGCAGGCACTGGGCGCGCGGGTGCTCACCACCGACACGCTATTTGAACAAACCACGCTGGGCCCACGCATGGCCGTGATCGGCATGGGGCCGCTGGGCATCGAGATGGCGCAGGCGCTGGCGCGGCTGGGCGTAGCCGTGCACGGCTACGCCACCAAGGACATGCTCGGGGGCATCAGCGACCCTGACGTCAATGCCGAACTGCGCCAGGCGCTGGAACGCGACATCACCCTGAACATTGGCGCCGAAGCCAGCTTGCACGCGGTGGAAGGCGGCATTGAAGTGCGCAGCGGTGCGCACCGCACTGTGGTTGACCAAGTGCTGGTGGCCATTGGCCGCAGCCCGAACCTGCAAGGCCTGGGGCTGGAGACGCTGGGCGTGCCGCTCGACAAACATGGCATGCCACCTGTCAACCCCAACAACATGCAGGTGGCTGATCTGCCCGTGTATTTGGCGGGCGATGCGCACAACGACCGCCCGCTGTTGCACGAAGCCGCAGACGAAGGCCACATTGCCGGCCTGAACGCGATGGCACCCACGCCGCAATGCTTTGAGCGTCGCATACCTCTTGCCATTGTGTTTTGCGACCCCAACGCCGCGGTGGTGGGCCAGGGGTTCAGTGCGTTGCAAAGGCAAGACGGCTTGCAGTTCGTGACGGGCAGCGTCAACTTTGTCGGCCAAGGTCGCGCACGCGCTGGCCAGCGCAACGAAGGGCGCGTGAGTGTCTACGCCGATGCCGCCAGCGGCTGCCTGCTGGGCGCCGAGCTGTGCGCCCCCGCTGGCGAACACCTGGCTCACCTGCTGGCTTTGGCCATGTCGCAAAAGCTCAGTGTGGCGCAGGTGCTGGGCATGCCTTTCTACCACCCGGTGCTGGAAGAGGGTCTGCGCACAGCATTGCGCGATGCCGCACGGCAACTGCCCGACGCTGTCAGCTCGGACCTGGCGCACTGCGGCCCCATTGGCGCGCTGGCGCTGGACTGACTGCCCCTGGCCGAAATTTAACCGGTGCCCATGTCAAAATCTTTCCCGCGCCCCCACTGAAGCCATTGCCCTGCAGTTGCAGGACGACCGGGCGCAGGCGTGCTATTGGAGTCAACATGACTGTGCGAGATATTCTGAAAATGGGCGACCCGCGCCTGCTGCGTCTGGCCCAGACAGTGACGGCGTTTGATACCGACGAGCTGCATTTGCTGATCAGCGACCTGCTTGACACCATGCGTTCGGCCGATGGCGCCGGGTTGGCGGCGCCGCAGATTGGGGTGGATTTGCAGCTGGTGATTTTTGGCTCGGGCCAGCCCAATCCGCGCTACCCACAGGCGCCTGTGGTGCCCCGAACCGTGCTCATCAACCCCACCATCATCCCTTTGCCGTCGCTGGCAGATGGCGCGGTCAACGACGATCTTTCTGCTGGTGCGGCCACTTTGAGCGTGACCATGCCGCAGATTGTTGAAGACTGGGAGGGCTGCTTGTCGTTACCCGGCTTGCGCGGCAAAGTGCCGCGTTTTGCGCGCATCCGCTACACCGGGTTTGATCAGTATGGCGATCCGATTGACCGCGCGGTGGATGGTTTTCACGCCCGCGTGGTGCAGCATGAGTGTGACCACCTGATTGGCAAGCTCTACCCGATGCGGGTGGCTGATTTCACGCAGTTTGGCTTCAACGCGGTGCTGTTCCCGGGGCTGGATCAGCCTGACGACTGAACAGTAACCACGGGAACACTATTTTATTTATAGCTACTAGCGCTTGTATTTAAAGGGCTAGAGGCCAAAAATGCTTCAAGGATTTGGGCAGTCTAGGCCAGCGCGGCGAGCAGCTCAGTCTCGATCTCGATCTGGTCGCGGTTGTACTGCAGCGCTGCGCCCTGGATCAAAAAGGTGTCTTCCACCCGCTCGCCGAGCGTGTTGATCTTGGCCAGGTTCAGGTCCACCTTGTGGCGCGCCAGCACCAGCGCCACGCTGTAGAGCAGGCCAGCGCGGTCGCTGGCCGAGATGTTGAGCAGCCAGCGCTGCGCTTTTTCGTCGGGCTTGAGGCTGACACGCGGCGTGATCGGGAAGCTTTTCACCCGACGCGACACCCGGCCCCGGCTGGGCTCGGGCAGCGGTGCCGCGGTGGCAATCACCTGGCTCAGCGTTGACTCGATCATGTTGACCAACTCGCGGTAGTGGTCGGTGAGGTGGGTGGCTACCACCTGGAAGGTGTCAAGCGCGTAGTGGTTTTGCGTGGTGTGGATGCGTGCGTCCAGAATGCTGAAACCGCTGCGCTCAAAAAAGCCGCAGATGCGGGCAAACAGGTCGGACTGGTCAGGGGTGTACACCAGCACCTGCAGGCCTTCGCCCACCGGCGAGGGGCGGGCGCGCACGACGGGCGCTTGCTTGCCCAGTTGGCGCGACAGCATGCGTGCGTGCCAGGCGATTTCAACCGCGTCATGGCGCATGAAGTAGCCCACATCCAGCGTCGCCCACAGCGCTTTGTGCGACTCAAAAGGCTGGGATAGCAGGGCCAGCTCGATCAGTGCGTCGCGCTGGCGCTCTTGCACCTCGGCGTGCACATCGGGAGCGTGGCCACCCAATGCGCGCGAGGTGGCGCGGTACAGGTCTTCCAGCAGCTTGCCTTTCCAGGCGTTCCAGACCTTGGGGCTGGTGCCACGGATATCGGCCACGGTAAACAGGTAGAGCGCGGTCAGCGCGCGTTCACTGCCCATCTGTTTGGCAAAACTGGCAATCACGTCGGTGTCACCAAGGTCGGACTTTTGCGCGATGCGGCTCATGGTGAGGTGCTCGCGCACCAGAAACTCGATCAGCTCGGCGTCGGCACCGGCAATGCCGTGGTGTTTGCAAAAGCGTCTGACTTCCAGCGCGCCCAGCTTGGAGTGGTCGCCGCCACGGCCTTTGGCAATGTCGTGAAACAGCGCCGCTGCGTAAAGAATCCAGGGTTTGTCCCAGCCGCTGGCCAATTGCGAGCAAAACGGGTACTCGTGGGCGTGCTCGACGAGGAAGAAGCGCCGCACATTGCGCAGCACCATCAGGATGTGCTGGTCCACCGTATACACATGAAACAGGTCGTGCTGCATTTGCCCGACGATGCGGCGAAACGCCCACAGGTAGCGCCCCAGCACCGAGGTCTGGTTCATCAGCCGCATGGCGTGCGTCAGGCCGGTTGGGCACATCAGGATCTGGCGGAAGGTGGCGCGGTTGACCGGGTCGTTCCGGAAGTCACTGTTCATCAGGTCACGCGCGTTGTAAAGCGCGCGCAGCGTGCGTACCGATAGGCCCTTGATCCCGTAATAAGTCTGGTACACCAAAAACGTCTGCAAGATGGCGTGAGGCTTACGTCGGTAGAGGTCATCACTGACCACCTCGATCATGCCGGCCTTGTCCATGAAATGATCGTTCAGGGGGCGCAGCGGCCGCGTGGTGTGCATCAGCGGGTTCAGCCGCTCCTCGATGTTGAGCAGCAGGATCTGGTTGAGCTGCGTCACCGCCTTGGCGGCCCAGTAGTAGTGGCGCATCAGCTTTTCGCTGGGGCGCACGGAGGCACGTTGGTCGGCGCTTGCATTGGGCGGCTTGTAGCCAAATGACTGTGCAACGCTGTTTTGCAGATCGAACACCAGCCGGTCTTCGCGCCGGCCAGACAGCAGGTGCAGCCGGGCCCGGATGAGCCGCAGTACCGCTTCGTTGTGTTTGATCTGCTTCACTTCAAACGCGGTGGCCAGGCCGGCCTTGGCCAAGGCGTTCCAGTTGGCACCAAAACCCGCCGCCTTGGCCACCCACAAAATCGCCTGCAGGTCACGCAGGCCACCGGGCGACTCTTTGCAGTTGGGCTCCAGCGCATAGGGTGTGTCGTCATACTTGTTGTGCCGCTGCTCCATCTCCAGAGTTTTGGCCACAAAAAAAGCGTGACCGTCAAGGGCCCCGAAAAAAGCCGTCTGAAAGTCGGCAAACAGCGCCGCGCTGCCAGTAACCAGGCGCGCCTCTAACAAGGCAGTTTGCACTGTGACGTCTTTGGCAGACTCATCCAGGCACTCGCAGACCGAGCGCACGCTGGAGCCAATTTCCAGCCCGGCGTCCCAGCAGCTGCCTATAAACCCCTCAATACGCGCCTTCAGGGCCGGGTCGGCATCGGGCGACTGGTCGTCGGGCAGCAGCACCAGCACATCCACATCAGAGTGCGGATACATCTCCTGGCGGCCAAATCCGCCCACCGCCAGCAGCGCAAATGGCGCGCTGAAGCCCGCTTGCTGCCACAGCCGTATCAAGGCTTCGTCGGCCAGGCGCGACAGGCCCAACAAGGCGGGATTCACGCTACGGGTGGAGGCGCCGCTGGCGGCCAGGGCGTCCAGCAGGGCGGCCTTGTCGGTGCGGTACTGGCTACGCAGGATTTGGCTGGTGGTCATGTGGCAAGCCCGTAGGTTGGAAAGACGGCGGTTCAGGCGGAAGGGGTCACAAATGCCGGAATCGGCGGGCTGTTGGCAGACAGGGTGAGCACTTCATAGCCGGTAGGCGTGACCAGCACCGTGTGCTCCCACTGCGCGGACAAGGTGCGGTCTTTGGTGACGATGGTCCAGCCGTCGCCCATTTCCTTGATCTCGCGGCGGCCGATGTTAAGCATGGGCTCAATGGTGATGGTCATGCCGGCTTTGAGCTGGTCCAGCGTGCCGGGGCGGCCGTAGTGCAGCACCTGTGGGTCTTCATGAAACTTGGCGCCAATGCCGTGACCACAAAATTCGCGCACCACGCTCAGGCCCTGGCCTTCGGCAAACACCTGAATGGCGTGGCCGATGTCGCCCAGATAAGCGCCTTCGCGCACCTTCATGATGCCCTTCCACATGGCGTCATAAGTCAGGTTGCACAGGCGTTTGGCGGCTACCGAGGCCTCGCCCACCATGTACATGCGGCTCGAATCCCCATGCCAGCCATCCTTGATGACGGTCACATCCACGTTGACGATGTCGCCTTTTTTGAGTGGCTTGTCATTCGGAATGCCGTGGCACACCTGGTGGTTGATAGAGGTGCAGATCGACTTGGGGTAGGGGTCGTGGCCACCCGGCGCGTAGTTCAGCGGGGCCGAGATGCCGCCTTGCACCTGGGTGGTGTAGTCATCGGCCAGGCGGTCGATCTCGTTGGTGGTGACGCCGGATTTGACGAACGGAGCCAGGTAGTCGAGCAATTCAGCGGCCAAGCGCCCCGCCACGCGCATCCCGGCAATGCCTGCAGCATCTTTGATAGTGATAGTCATGGGCCGGATTATCCCATTGACGTTTTGGTTGCGATGTCTGTAGCGGTTTTACGCTTGGGGCCTGCGCGTGAGATTGGACGGTGACGCGTCGTGTCGTAAGTCGAGTTGAAAAGGCGGGTTTTGCACACTCAACCCCGGACCTGACCAGGGGTCTTGGGCCTGCGCCCAGTTGACCGGCGTGACCGATACCCCACAGTTGGTGCTGAATAAACGTCTGCGAACACTTGCCCTATAGAATTTCAACGACACACCGTGATCCCCCATCTCGCTCGGCACACTGCTGACGCCATCAGGAAAACCCCCATGACTGACTCAACGCCCCAAGCAAACCCCTCATTTTTCCAACGTATTCCCCTGGCCATTCAGGCGTTCTTCCAGGTGTTGTTTGCCAAAACACCGCAGCCTGTGGCCGAGACGCCCGCTGCCGCTGCACCAGTTTTACTCAAAGAAGCCTCGCCCGACGCTGCCCTGCAACTGCTGGGCCTGTTGCAAAAAGAAGCGCGCCTGATCGACTTCACGCAAGAGAACCTGAGCACTTACTCTGACGCAGATATCGGCGGTGCCGCACGTGTGGTGCACGAAGGCTGCGCCAAAGTGCTGCGCGAACACTTCACTATCAGCCCGGTACGCCCGGAAAACGAAGGCAGCCGCATCACCCTGCCAGAAGGCTTTGACGCCAGCGCCATTCGCCTGACCGGCAACGTGGTCGGCCAGGCACCGTTCAAGGGCAGCCTGAGCCACCGCGGTTGGCGCGCCACACAGACGCACCTGCCCAAGCTCACCGCCAGCCACGATGTGACCGTGCTGGCGCAAGCCGAGGTGGAGCTATGAGCACGCCCCGCTATGCCATTGGCATTGACCTGGGCACCACCCACTGCGCCCTGGCCTATGTGGACATGGACGCCAGCGATGGCGAAACCACCAGTTATGGCGTGCTCGACATTCCGCAGCTCGGCGCCCCTGGCGCGGTTGAATCTCAGCCCCTGCTGCCCTCATTTTTGTACTTGCCGCATGAGGCCGAACTGGCTGCGGGCGACCTGAACCTGCCCTGGTCCAGCACGCAGAGCTTTGCCGTGGGTGAGTTTGCTCGCAGCCGGGGTGCGCTCACGCCGATTCGCCTGGTGTCAAGCGCCAAAAGCTGGCTTTGCCACGCGGGTGTTGACCGCCGCGCCGCGATTTTGCCGTTTGATGCCCCGCCTGAGGTGGCCCGCATCTCGCCGTTGGACGCCTCCACGCGCTACCTGGCGCACCTGCGCCTGGCCTGGGACCACGCCCACCCCGAAGCGCCTTTTGACCAGCAGGATGTCACCGTCACCATTCCCGCCTCGTTCGACCCGGCGGCACGCGAACTCACCGCCGAGGCCGCCCGCACCGCCGGTTACAACAACCTGACCCTGCTGGAAGAACCGCAGGCTGCGCTCTACAACTGGATTCAAGGCAGCAACGGCGGCTGGCGCAAAGAGGTCAAAACGGGCGACATCATTTTGGTGATTGACGTCGGCGGCGGCACCAGCGACTTTTCACTGATTGCGGTGCTGGAGCGCGAAGGCAACCTAGAACTGCACCGCGTGGCAGTCGGCGACCACATCCTGCTCGGCGGCGACAACATGGACCTGACACTGGCGCATATGGTGGCGCGCAAACTGGCCGCTGACGGCAAAACGCTGGACCCATGGCAAATGCGCGCACTCACTTACGCTTGCCGCGCTGCCAAAGAAACCCTTCTAAGCGATGCCACGTTGGCGTTGCAATCGATCGTGGTACCCAGCCGCGGCGCCAAGCTGATCGGCGGCTCGATCCGCACCGAACTCACGCAGGCAGAAGTGCGCACCACCATTTTGGAAGGCTTCTTCCCGCAAGTCGATGCTGCCACCCGCCCAGCCAACCGCGCCCGCGCCGGTTTGACGCAGCTCGGCCTGCCTTACGCACAGGACGCCGGGGTGACGCGTCACCTGGCCGCGCTGTTGGGCCGCCAGGCCGGGGCGACGGCTGAATTGGCAGGCTTTTCTGGCAAGGTGAATGCCGATGCCAGCTTCTTGCACCCCACCGCGGTGCTGTTCAACGGTGGTGTTTTCAAATCCAACACATTGTCAGAGCGCACCCTGGGCACGCTCAACAGCTGGCTGCAAGCTGAGCAAGCCGAACCAGCACGCGAACTCGCCGGGGCTGATATGGACCTGGCGGTGGCGCGTGGCGCTGCCTACTACGGTTATGTGCGTCGCGGCCAGGGCGTGCGCATTCGCGGTGGCACCGCCCGCGCCTACTATGTGGCGATCGAATCCTCCATGCCCGCCGTCCCGGGGATGGCACCGCCGGTGCAGGCCCTGTGCGTGGCGCCTTTTGGCATGGAAGAGGGCATTGAAACCGATGTGCTGGCGCAGGAATTTGGCCTGGTGGTGGGTGAGCCAGTGCATATGCGCTTTTTTGGTTCGTCGGTGCGACGGCAAGATCCCCTGGGCACCTTGCTTGACTTTTGGCAACCCGACGAGTTGCAGGAATTGGACGAAATTCAGGTCACGTTGCCCGCCGAAGGTCGCGGCATTGGCGAAATCGTCCAGGTCAAGCTTCGCGCTGTGGCATCAGAGACCGGTACGCTGGAACTCACTGCCGTCGCCACCCAGGGCGGCGAGCACTGGAAGATCGAATTTGACGTGCGTGGCAACACCTAGTGTCTGAGCCGTTGAGCCAGTACCTGATTGGCATTGACCTCGGCACCACCCATACGGTCGTGGCCTATGCGCCAGCGGCCAAGCCGCCAGGCCGTGGCAAGCGCGCTGCCGAGTTGCAGATCAAGTTATTTGAGATTGCGCAGCTGATTGCTCCGGGGCAGGTTGCGGCGCGGCCCCTGCTGCCCTCTGTGCGCTACCACGCGGCAGACGGCGAAATTGCCCCCGGTGACCTGCAATTGCCCTGGCCCAGCAGCGAAGCGGCTGCGCCGACTGCGGTGGTCATGGGGCAATGGGCGCGCCAACTCGGCAGCCAAGTGCCGGGCCGTTTGGTGAGCAGTGCCAAAAGCTGGCTGTCGCATACCGCGGTGGACCGGCAAGCGCCCATCCTGCCGTGGGGCGCGCCTGCTGAAGTTCACAAAGTCTCGCCGGTGGACGCCAGCGCCAGTTATTTACGCTACGTGCGCGCCGCCTGGAACGCCCAGTTTCCCGACAGCCCGATGGAGCGCCAAGACATTGTGCTGACCGTGCCCGCGTCATTTGATGAAACCGCGCGCGCCCTGACCCTAAGCGCCGCACGCCTGGCGGGGCTGCCCAAACTGCGCTTGCTAGAGGAGCCACAAGCCGCGTTTTACGACTGGCTGTTGCGCCACCGCAACCAGCTTGCTGAAGAACTGGCCCAGACCCAATTGGTGCTGGTGTGCGATGTGGGCGGCGGCACCACGGATCTGAGCCTGATCAAAGTCGAGCTGGTGGATGACGAGCCGCAGCTGACCCGTATTGGTGTTGGTAAACACTTGATGCTGGGCGGTGACAACATGGACCTGGCCCTGGCGCACGCGGTGGAGGCCCGCCTGGCCAAAACCAGCAGCGAAGCGGCTGCCCCGCAACTCTCAGCGAGCCAATTGGCCCAGTTGATGGAGCGCTGCCGCACTGCCAAAGAGCTGCTGCTGGCCGCAGACGCACCTGAGCAAACCCAAGTCACCTTGCTTGGCAGCGGCGCGCGGCTGATTGGCGGCAGCCGCTCGGTCACGCTCACCCGCAGCGAGGTGCTCACCCTGCTGGTGGACGGTTTTTTTGCGCAGGTTGAGCGCAGCGCGCAGGCCAAAGAAGGGCGCAGTGGCATCGTGGCGTTTGGCCTGCCTTACGCCCGTGACCCCGCTATCACCCGCCACATTGCCGACTTTTTGCGCCAGCACGCGCACGCCATGCCCGACACCTTGCTGCTCAACGGCGGTGTGTTTCGGGCCGATGCACTGGTGCAGCGGTTAACGCAAACACTGGGTGACTGGCGCGGTGTGCCGCTGCGCCTGCTGAACAACGACAACCCCGATGTGGCGGTGGCACGCGGTGCTGTGGCCTACGCACTGGCGCAGCACGGTCTGGCACCCAAAATTGGCGGTGGTTCTGCGCGCAGCTATTTTCTGCAGCTTGATGACGCGCCCAACCACACGGCAGACCCGGCGACCCGGCGTGGCATCTGCCTGTTGCCGCGCGGTACCGAGCCTGGCGAAGTGGTTTTGCTCAAAGACCGCAGCTTTGCCTTGTGCCTTGGACAGCCCGTGCGCTTTAGCCTGTTGAGTGCCACCGCCGAGGCGGCTCACACGCCGCCCCAAGCCGGTGACCTGGTACTGCTGACTGAGGGTCAGTTTGAACCCTTACCCCCAATTGCTACGTTTTTAGAAGCTACTAGCCAAAGCGCAACAAGGGCTAGAGCGCAATTTGACAAAAAAAACATGGTTGTGCAGCTGACCGCCTCGCTGACCGAAGTCGGCACCCTGGAGATGCACTGCGTCAGCCTGGCTGAACCCAGTCAGCGCTGGCTGCTTGAATTTGACCTGCGCCACACGCCGAGTGGCACCCCCTCTGCAGACGCCAGCAGCACCGACAGCCAAATGAGCGTCCGACTGCGCCAGGCCATCACCCAAATCGACCGCATTTTTGGCACCGGCAGCCAGCCCGCCACCGCCAAGGAAGTCAGGCAACTGCGCGCCGAGCTAGAGCGCGTTTTGGGCGAGCGCGAGCGATGGGCCACGCCTGAATTGCGCCACTTGTTTGATGCCCTGTGGGCCCGCGCCCGCAGTCGCCGCCGCTCCGCCGAGCATGAACGGGTCTGGCTCAACCTGAGCGGTTACTGCCTGCGCCCAGGCTTTGGCGAGCCGATGGACGAGCGGCGCGTGCAAAACCTCTGGACCCAATTTGCGCCTGGTGTGCAATTTGCCAGCGACCAGCAGGTGTGCGCCGAATGGTGGACGCTGTGGCGCCGCGTCGCAGGCGGCTTGGCCGCGCCCGAGCAACTGCGCCTGCTGGATGATTTCGCCTACAACCTGCAGCACAACGAACGCGGCAGCGAGGCCGCAGTCAGCAAACCCGTCAAGGGCAGCGACGAAGACATGCTGCGCCTGGGTGCCTCGCTGGAGCGCATTCCGGTGGCCTACAAGGTGGAGATTGGTGAGTGGTTGCTAGGGCGCCTGAAAAAAGCCCAGGCCGCAGCCGCAAAAGGCCGCAAGGGGGGCGCAGCCAGCGACACCCACGCGCTTTGGGCGCTGGGTCGACTTGGTGCGCGCCAGCCTTTTTACGGCAACACCCACGACGTGGTGCCCGCCGAGACCGCAGCCGTGTGGATCGAGGCGCTGCTGGCGCTCGACTGGAAACGCCAAGACAGCGCCGCCTTTGCCGCCACGCAACTGGCCCGCATGACCGACGACCGCACCCGTGACCTGCCGCTAGACTTGCGCGAACGCATCATGGCGCGCTTGCAAAGCGTCAACGCACCGCCAGCCTGGATCGAGATGGTTCGCCACAAGGTGACGCTGGACGAAGCCACTGAGCGCCGTCTGCTCGGCGAATCGTTGCCGCCAGGGCTGAAGTTGATCGTTTGAAGCCTGCGCGGTGAGCGGCCCGCACGCCCGAGCCAGGCGGCTTCTCGTTCTTGGGCAGGCTTCGCAGGGCAGGGCCATTGGCGCGCAAAGCGGGCAGGTAAAATTGAGTCGACTGCTGGGCCTTTGACACGCCCATCCCCAGGCAACGCATCATTCATCTGTCAGAACTTCAACAGGCCCCCACCGTGACCCTGCATCTCACCCAATTCGAGGGCGGCAGCGCTCTCAGCGCGTTTCGAGTCCAACAGCTTTTGCCCCAGCTTCAAACCGTGCACAACAAGATCAGCGGTATTGCCGCCCGTTTTGTGCACTTGGTGGCGTCTGACCAGGCGCCTTCTGCGCAACTTCAGCAACAGCTGGCAGCCTTGCTGACCTATGGCGACCCCTACACCGGCGCGTCAGACGGTGCGCTGATCGTGGTCACGCCTCGTTTTGGCACCGTGTCGCCCTGGGCTTCCAAAGCCACCGACATTGCGCACAACTGCGGTCTGCCCGTGCACCGGGTCGAACGCGTGGTGGAATACCGCGTCACCCTGAAAAGCGGGCTGCTGTCCAGACCCGCCTTGTCCGCCGCTCAGCTGGCCCAGGTCGCCGACCTGCTGCACGACCGCATGACCGAGAGCGCCATGTTTGAGCGCGCCCAGGCTTTGGGCCTGTTCACCGAGCTGCAACCCGCCCCCATGGCGCATGTGGATGTGATCCAAGGCGGCAAAGCTGCGCTGCTGGCGGCCAACACCGAGTTTGGCCTGGCGCTGGCTGACGACGAGATGGACTACCTGGTCAATGCCTTCACCCAGCTGCAGCGCAACCCCACCGACGTGGAGCTGATGATGTTTGCCCAGGCCAACAGCGAGCATTGCCGCCACAAAATTTTCAACGCCGAGTTCACCATCGACGGCGTGGCGCAGCCCCACAGCCTGTTTGGCATGATCCGCCACACGCACCAGACGAATCCGCAGCACATGCTGGTGGCGTACTCCGACAACGCCTCGGTGATGACCGGGGCGCAGATTGAGAGGTTTAGTGCCAAATCGGCCTCTAGCCCAAGTGGAATAAGCGCAGCCAGCTATGAAAAAGAAAGCGCCCTCCAACACATTTTGATGAAGGTGGAAACGCACAACCACCCCACCGCCATCTCGCCTTTCCCCGGCGCGGCCACTGGTGCCGGCGGTGAGATTCGTGACGAAGGCGCCACTGGCCGGGGCTCCAAGCCCAAGGCAGGCTTGACCGGTTTCACCGTCTCCAAACTCTGGGGCGGCACCTATGGCAAGCCCGATCACATCGCCAGTCCGTTGCAAATCATGATTGACGGCCCGCTGGGCGGCGCGGCGTTCAACAACGAATTTGGCCGGCCCAACTTGCTGGGTTACTTCCGCGAGTACGAGCAAAGTGCCACCAGCGATGTCGACACCATGCAGCGCGGCTACCACAAGCCGATCATGATTGCTGGCGGTTTGGGCGTGATTGACGCCACCCAGACGCACAAGATCGAATTCCCCGCGGGCAGCCTGTTGATCCAGCTGGGTGGCCCGGGCATGCGCATTGGCATGGGCGGCAGTGCGGCCAGCTCCATGACTTCGGGCGCCAACGCCGCGCATCTGGACTTTGACTCGGTGCAGCGCGGCAACCCCGAAATCCAGCGCCGTGCGCAGGAAGTCATCAACCAGTGCTGGCTGCAAGGTACAGGTGGCGGCCCCGCCGGGCGCGGCAACCCGATTCTGGCGATTCACGACGTGGGCGCGGGCGGTTTGAGCAATGCGTTCCCCGAGCTGACCAACGACGCCCAGCGCGGCGCGCTGTTCGATTTGCGCAGCGTGCCGCTGGAAGAGTCCGGCATGGCGCCCAAAGAAATCTGGTCGAACGAAAGCCAGGAGCGCTATGTGCTGGCGATTGCGCCCGATTCATTGGCGCAGTTCAAAGCCTTGTGCGAGCGTGAACGCTGCCCGTTTGCGGTGGTGGGCGTGGCCACCGAGGCACGCGACTTGATCGTAGGCGATGTCGATTTGTCTCTGCCAGAGGCACCAGACGGGCAGGATGGCGCGCGCCGCGCCGGGCCGCCCCAAGCAAGCGCAGCCCCCTCGGGGGGCAGAGAGGACACGCCAGTGCCGAACGTGGGGGCTGAAACTCGCCGCGCCGGGCCGCCCCAAGCAAGCGCAGCCCACTCGGGGGGCAACGCAGTACACACAGTGACAAGCGTGGGGGTCGCAGTTGACATGCCGATGAACGTGCTGCTGGGCAAGCCGCCCAAGATGCACCGCGATGTAAAGACGGTGGCGCGCAAATTCGCCCCCGTTAACCTGACCGACGTCACTTTGCAGCAAGTGGCCATCGACGTACTGGCGCACCCAACCGTGGCCTCCAAGCGCTTTCTGGTGACGATTGGCGACCGCACCGTGGGCGGCCTCACACACCGCGACCAAATGGTTGGCCCCTGGCAGGTGCCGGTGGCTGATGTGGCCGTGACGCTGGCTGATTTCAAAGGCTTTGCCGGTGAAGCCATGGCCATGGGCGAGCGCACGCCGCTGGCCTCGGTGAACGCACCGGCCTCAGGCCGCATGGCGGTGGCTGAAGCCATCACCAACTTGCTGGCCGCGCCCATTGAGCTCGACCGCGTCAAGCTCTCTGCCAACTGGATGGCCGCTTGCGGCGAGCCGGGCGAAGACGCCGCGCTGTATGAAACCGTGAAAGCCGTCGGCCTGGAACTGTGCCCGGCGCTGGGTATTTCGATCCCCGTGGGTAAGGATTCGCTGTCTATGCGCACGCAATGGACTGAATCGACGAGCCCCTCCGGTAGCGGCGGCGAAGCCAAAAAGATCACCTCACCCGTTTCCCTGATCATCACCGCCTTTGCCACGCTGGCCGATGTGCGCGGCACGCTGACGCCGCAGCTCAACGCCACGGACGACACCTCGCTGATCCTCATCGACCTGGGCCACGGCCAAAACCGCATGGGCGGCAGCATCCTGGCGCAAACGCTCGGCCAGATGGGCAATGTGGTGCCTGATTTGGACGACGCGAAAGACCTGATCAACCTGGTCAACGCGGTGAATGCGCTGCGTGCCAGCGGCCACATCCTGGCCTACCACGACCGCAGCGACGGCGGCCTGTTTGCTGCTGCCTGCGAGATGGCGTTTGCCGGGCATGTGGGCGTGAGCCTGAATGTGGACATGCTGGTCACCGAGGGCGACGGCATTTCTGACAGCCGCATGGACGTCGGCGACAGCAAAAACTGGGCAGGGCAGGTGGGCGCACGCCGCACCGAGCTGACGCTGAAAGCGCTGTTCAGCGAAGAGCTGGGCGCACTGATTCAGGTGCGCACCGCAGACCGCAGCGCCGTCATCCAAACCCTGCGCGAGCATGGCCTGAGTCTGCACAGCCACGTCATTGGCAAAACCCGCCCGGCAGATTCAGCCATTCAGTCTGGCGTGGGCGAGCTGCAAATCTGGCGTGATGCCAAGGTGATTTTCAGCGCTACTTTGTCTGACCTGCACCAGGTGTGGGATGCCACCAGCTGGAAGATTTGCCAGCAGCGCGACAACCCCGCCTGTGCCGATGCCGAGCACGCCAGCGCTGGTGTGGCGGCTGATACCGGCATGCATGTTTATATGCCAAATCAGGCGCTAGCCCTTATGGAACAAGCGCAGGCAGATATTAAATCTGTAGCGGCACCGGCCATTCTTCTGGCCCGGCCCAAGGTGGCCGTGCTGCGTGAGCAAGGCGTCAACTCACATGTGGAAATGGCCTACGCCTTCACCGAGGCGGGTTTTGAAGCGTTTGACGTGCACATGACCGACCTGCAGAGCGGCCGCGCGAATCTGGCCGATTTCAAAGGCCTGGTGGCCTGCGGCGGCTTCAGCTATGGCGACACGCTGGGCGCTGGCATTGGCTGGGCGCGCTCGATCACTTTCAGCGAAGCACTGGCCGATCAGTTCAAAGCCTTTTTTGGCCGCACTGACACCTTTGGCCTGGGTGTGTGCAATGGCTGCCAGATGTTTGCCGAACTGGCCGACATCATTCCCGGCGCACAAGACTGGCCACGCTTCACCACCAACCAGAGCGAGCGCTTTGAAGCGCGGCTGAGCATGGTTGAAGTGCTGGAATCACCCTCGCTGTTCTTTGCAGGCCTGGCCGGCAGCCGCCTGCCGATTGCGGTGGCGCACGGCGAAGGCTACGCCAACTTTAAGCACCGTGGCAACGCGGCACGCGCCATCGCCGCCATGCGTTTCACCGACAACCAAGGCGCCGCCACCGAGGCATACCCCTTCAACCCCAATGGCAGCCCCGGCGGCCTGACCGCGGTCACCACGGCAGACGGCCGCTTCACCGCCATGATGCCGCACCCCGAGCGCGTCTTGCGCAACGTGCAGATGAGTTGGACCAACCAAGACGTGTCAGCGTTCAGCCCGTGGATGCAGTTGTGGCGCAATGCCCGCAAATGGGTGAGGTAGAGGTTGCTGAGCTGGCTGCGATCATTGTCCTATGGTGATAATCTTCAGCCTCTTTTAACGCATCCAACAACCATGCACACCATCATCGAATACACCGACGCGGTTCACCGGCGGCAAGTGATTGCGTTGTGGGAAACCGTCTTTGGCTACGAAGACAGCCACAACAAGCCGAGTCTGGCCATTGACAAGAAGCTGGCGGTGCCCGATGGCCTGTTTTTTGTGGCCGTGACGGACGGCACGGTGATCGGGACAGTGCTCGCGGGTTATGACGGGCACCGGGGCTGGTTGTATGCGGTGGCGGTGCATCCTTTGCACCGTAAGCAGGGTTTGGGCAAGGCGCTGGTCCGGTTTGCTGAGCAGGCACTCATCACACTCGGTTGTTTGAAAATCAATCTGCAGATCATTGCTGGCAACGCGTCGGTGGCGTTTTACGAGGCACTTGGGTATGCGGTCGAGCCGCGCGTTAGCATGGGCAAAAAGCTCAGACAGAACCTTCCCTAGGCGACGTATCCGTCCTAAACTGAAAAGAGGCGTCCGGGATAGGCTACTTTTTTTCAACCGAAGGAGGTTCTATGGCTACCATGATGAAAGCTGCGGTGTTTGTTGAAGCGGGTCGGATTGATGTGGTTGACAAACGCATCCCCGACGTTGGGCCAAACGACGCGCTGGTGCGTATCACCACCACCACCATCTGCGGCACCGATGTGCATATCCTCAAAGGTGAGTACCCGGTGGCCCGGGGGCTGACGGTGGGTCATGAGCCAGTGGGCGTGATCGACAAGCTGGGTAGCGCGGTGCAGGGCTACCACGAAGGGCAGCGGGTCGTTGCCGGTGCCATTTGCCCCAATTTCAACTCCTACGCCGCACAGGACGGGGTAGCGTCGCAGGACGGCAGCTATTTGGTGGCCAGTGGCCGCTGTGGCTGCCATGGTTACAAAGCCACCGCCGGCTGGCGTTTTGGCAACCTGATTGACGGCACCCAGGCGGAGTACGTGCTGGTGCCTGATGCCCAGGCCAACCTGGCACCGATCCCTGACGGACTGACCGACGAGCAGGTGCTGATGTGCCCGGACATCATGTCCACCGGCTTCAAAGGCGCCGAAAACGCCAACATCCGCATCGGTGACACCGTGGTGGTGTTTGCCCAGGGGCCGATTGGCCTGTGCGCCACCGCAGGTGCGCGCCTGATGGGTGCCAGCACCATCATTGCGGTCGACGGCAACGATCACCGCCTGGGTATCGCGCAAAAAATGGGTGCAGATGTGACACTCAACTTCAGGAATTGCGATGTGGTTGAAGAGATTTTGAAGCTCACCGGCGGGCGGGGTGTGGATGCCTCCATTGAAGCTCTGGGCACACAGCAGACGTTCGAGTCGGCACTTCGGGTGCTCAAACCCGGCGGCACGCTGTCGAGCCTGGGGGTGTACTCCAGCGACCTGACCATCCCGCTGTCGGCGTTTGCCGCGGGCCTGGGTGACCATAAGATCAACACTGCGCTGTGCCCCGGTGGCAAGGAGCGCATGCGCCGGTTGATGAATGTGGTGCAGTCGGGCCGGGTGGACCTGGGCGCGCTGGTCACCCACCAGTATCGGCTGAACGATATCGTGGCCGCCTACGATTTGTTTGCCAACCAGCGCGATGGTGTGCTCAAAGTGGCCATCAAGCCCTGATAGAGGGCGCTTGTGTGGCCAGGCGCACGGTGAAAGTGTCAGAGTGGGGTAACCTCCCGGTATGAGTACCAACGATACAAAAAAACCTTTTTCGATGATTCGCGAGTTCACCCTGGCCGACTGGTTCACGCTGGGCAATGCGGTGTGCGGCATGGGGGCGATGTTTTCGATCATGACCTATTTGCAAAACGGCGCGGTCATCCACGTTTACTTTGCCTGCGCGCTGGTTCTGGCGGCCTTCATTTTTGACGTGCTGGACGGCCGTATTGCCCGCTGGCGGCAAAAGACCTCG
>Ga0105048_10003747_pt1 | contig 24853 bp, 24 predicted proteins | sample MAT05_FD_78382 | JGI IMG/M metagenome (GOLD analysis project Ga0105048, IMG submission 78382) | Freshwater microbial communities from Lake Fryxell liftoff mats and glacier meltwater in Antarctica - MAT-05 | ecosystem: Environmental > Aquatic > Freshwater > Ice > Liftoff microbial mat | place... | reverse complement strand
TCATAAAACTGTTTTTAAAATGAAATAATGTTTTTTTTTAACCGCATTTCTGTGCGAAATGATTTTGATAAAAAAATATTGCTTACTCTTTAAGGTTTTCAGCTTACTCCCTTGTATGCATACTAAATTTTGATATTAAATAATGGCGGTAAAGTTTGATCCAGCAAATAAAGCCCAACAGGATATTAATGATTAGGTGTTGAGTCCAGCTTAGAGCTGCAATGATACCGCCGCAGGAACAGGGCAGGTGAGGGGCAAATAGTAACATCATGGATACATAGATGCTGAACCCGCTAAGAAGCACTGCACATAGCCACCAGCCAATGATTTCGGTTTTTTGAAACGCTAAGGCAATACCCGCTGCAATTTCAATAAGTGGAATAAAAATGGAAATAAATCCTGCCATTTTCTGCAGAAAAATAATATCTGACAGTTGACTCAGAAAAAGGTAATATCCAATGAACTTGCTTACTCCTGTATAAATGAACAATACAATAAGTATGTATCTTGATATTTGAAAAATTACATTATACGTTCTCATTTTTAGAAAGGGTTTAGATTGTGAAGAATATCTAAAAAGCTAACATTAAAAATAATTCCCGATAGGAATGCTGCTGCACGCTCCCCGGATTTAATCAGCCAGGAGATGCTGCAGGCAACGAACAGTATGCACTTTCATTAATGAAAGATAACTGCACCACACAATGCTTATTATTTATCTGCTGATAAATGACGGCTGACTTAGAGCCTGCTCAGATTTTTTAGGGGAGCACAGCGATAGATCTGCCGGGAGAAGCTACAGCCAGCAAACAGGATGCACTACCATTAATGAAAGAGCAGTAACTGCCAATGATCATCATCTTCCATTTTTTATTATAGTTCAAAAGATTTATGTAAAACTAAACTGAATTCAAAGGCTTGATATAGTAACTTAAACTGAATTTAACTACGTGGTTTTTCACGGGTGCCCCTGCGTTATTTCACGTATTTTTTATAGTCATTTTATTTGTTGCTTTGATACGTGATTCAGCGTAGCTAACAAGTGATAAATGAGGTTATTTTTGAAAAATGACAACGATTGATGAACCGCTGGTGCCTGTACTGAATGTGCTTATTGTAGACGATCATGCGATGCTGCGGGAGGGGTTAAAAAACATACTCTTCTCTTTTAAGAAAGAACTGGTAATGATTGTAACAGAAGCCGCTGATGGAGCAAAGGCTTTACAGAATATGGCAAAAAAACCGCCTGATCTCGCCATTGTAGATTATAAACTAAATGGCATGCCTGGCCCTGAATTGATTTTGCGGATGCTGCGGTTTCAACCGCAGCTTAAGATCCTGGCATTGTCTAATTATAATGAGTACAAAGCTATTATGGCCATGATGGAAGCTGGTGCGCTGGGGTATGTACTTAAAACCATTTCGCCGGAACAATTGCTGATGGCTATTCGTACCGTTATGGAAGGAAGAAATTATTACTGCAATGAAGTTGCGCTGGTATTGTTAACGGAAGCAACAGCCAATGCCGGTGCTAAAAAAGCAGCGCAGTATAAGCTAACTCCCCGGGAAATCGAAATAATGTTGCTCATCGCTGATGGGATGAAAAACGAAGACATTGCAAAAAAACTCTTTCTGGCGAGGCGTACAGTAGATACGCACCGGCAGAACCTGATGACCAAACTTAAAGTAAAAAATACAGCAGGTTTGGTCCGGTTCGCCCTGGAGCTTCGCCTTCTTAAATAATAAAATTTCCGCTATGATAACAGCTATCAGGGAATTGCTGTTAGTTACGCAATCATCACTGGATGATATTGAACAGCAATCACAAACGCAGGTAGAACAATCCGAAAGAAGCCTGGTTGTACTAAAACAGGCACAGGAAAAAATGATGCTGCTGGTGAATGCCCATTGCTTTCACACGCCGGAAGAAGAAGTCTGGTATTTTAAAGAAGCAGCTCCCGCACTCTTTTCCAATTTAATTTATTTTAACCAGCTCTATCGTTTCGAGAGCCGCCGTGCAATAAAGGGTACAGAACTGGAACGAAAGCAATTACAGGACATATTGCAGCATATAGAACACTTCATCACTGTAAACGCCGATTTATACAGTTATTATCATTCAAGGGGAAATGATTTTGATGAATTATTTTTTACCCGTGCAAAGCCGCAACTGTATCTCCTGGAAGATGATGAATCCATCTTGCTGGACTCACGGTATTGCACAGCGGCAGGTTTTAAAATGGCAAAATTTACAGCCTATGAGCGGCTACAGCGCTATTTGTTACCAAATACCGATGGGGGAGTAGGAGTGGCTCCGGAAGGAAAGAAAGTTTTGTGGACCGATCAAAAATCGGCCCTGATAGAGTTGGTTTATGGTCTTTATGCCACCCGTTCCATCAACAATGGTAAAGCCACTTTAAAGGACATTGCAACCATTCTTGAAAAAGCCTTTCATACCGATCTTAGTAATTACTATCGTGCCATGCAGAATATGCGTATAAGAAAAATTAACCGCACAAAATTTCTGGATCTTTTGAAGGAAAATTTAGAGAAGCTGATGGATGCTACGGATGAGATGGAGAGATAGAGAGCGCAAGCTGTTTTTGCATTATGCAGGTACAAGATCCTTGTGAAAATTCGATAACGGTGATGTATTAAGAATCTTACAACAGATACCAGTTTGGATTGGTCTACTGCAAGAACAGAATATCCATTTTCAAGTCCTGCTGAATTAACCCCAGGTAATTTGCATTGTGCTTAACGCCATGTGTTGTTATCATGGTTAGAAACAGGGTCTTCCTTGTCTTTGTCCTGGCTTGAAAAACTTCCCGCTTATTTTTTAGTTCTGCTGAATAGGCAGGGTCTATGCTGAACTCGCCTGTAGAAAATTTCATCTCACAAATATTGATGCAGTTGTCCTGCCTGTCTATCAGGAGGTCTATTTGCGCTCCTTTTTCTCCTTTGCCGGAAATATACCTCCACACAGATTCCTGTGTGTTGACTGCTGCAATGCCCAGTGCATTTTTTACCTGGGATGTATGCTTTAAACAAATATTCTCAAAAGCAAAACCGCTCCAGCTTTTCCAGGAAGTGCCCGTGCTCATTTTCAGCCAGACACTGCTCCCGGACTGAAGACGGCCCATCATGAATTTGAGGTAGAAGAGGGAATATTCATCGGTGAGTTTATAAATGCTTTCTTTCACGTCTTTTTTAAAGGGTATATAGGCTGCTATAAAGCCCGACTCCACTAATTCTTCGATAAGCCTGGTAGTAGTTCCGCCGGAAGAAAGGGAGCATGCTGCAATGATCTCATTGCGGTTAAGCCCGCTGGTCTTCGTTGCCAATGCTTTTATGACGTTGATATGATGATCAGCCTTATCAAACAGTGACCGGTACAGGTTTTCGAATTCATTTCTTAGCAGGCCATCCTTGGTAAAACAAAGTTCATCAATGGCAGCGGCAGCACTTTGGCCCGGTTTAATATTTTTCAGATATTGGGGAATGCCCCCGATCGCCATATAAACCTGGAGGATCTGGTATTGGTCAAGATTTACATGGTTGCTTTTTAAATATTGCTCCGTTTCATAAAGGCTGAAAGGTAGTAACCTGATCTTTTGGCTTATCCGGTTATGCAAACCAGCTTTGTTGTTAACCACATTACGGATCATCCATGCCGCGGCCGACCCGCAGATAACCACTACCAGGTTGTTTTGCTTCGTACACCAACTGTTCCAAAAATGTTCAAAGGCTTCCAGGAAACCTGATCGTGCAGAATGGGCCCACGGAAATTCATCCAAAAAGATCACAGACCTTCCCTTTTTCAGCTTAGGTTGTAATATTCCCTGTAGCTGGTGAAATGCCTGCACCCAGCTGCCGGGAACTGCTAAGACAGCGGCACTGCCTGCAGCGGTTTGCATACTATTGGTAAAGTTCTGTAGTTGAGTGGCCAGGGAGGCTGAATGGATACCGGAAAATTCAAAAACAACATGCCCGGCATATGCTGTTCTTATAAGAAAGGTTTTTCCAACACGCCTGCGTCCGTAAACGGCCACCAGCTCCGGGTTTCCGGAGGCGATTACAGTTGCCAAAATATTTTTTTCTGCCTGCCGGCCTGTTAAAACTTCCATAGATCGCTTTTTAATTCAGCCAAAACCTATAAAAAAATAGCGTTTTGGACAAATAAAAAAATATATAATCAGCCAAAAGGAATAAAAAAAACCGGTTTTGGACAAATATAAAAATATATAATCAGCCAAAACGAATAAAAAAAACCAGTTATGGACAAATATAAATAAATTAATTCAGCCTGAATGGTAGTATAAAAAGAATTCAGTTGAATAGTCGCTATGAAATAGCCCGTTCTTCAAAACATCGTTGTAATCAGGATTACCCCCAAATTTATCCCGGAGGAAAAAGATGAAAAATAATTTCTGGTAGCTACCACCTAGGTGTCAAAAGCCGCTTTTCGTTGACCCCATCTTTGTGTTGTAAAAAAATATCACAACATGTTCTCTTCTATTTCCTGGACAGATTTTATTGTTATCATTAGTACAGCAACGCTGTTATATTATTTTGTTATAGTATCTCTCTACTTCCGCAGGGATATCATTGCTGCTATTGAAAAATACAGGACAATGCATTCGAATAGTCAACCGCCACAGGATGATCCCGGTTACCTTGAAATTTTGCTTGATCGCACCATGATTGTTTGTGATCAGATCCGGACCTGTCTCCAGGAGGCCGGCATTGAAAAAACCGAAAAGGAAATCTGTGTCAATGAGCTAAAAGTAATCGTTGGACAATTTATGATGTTAAAGGATACGCCATTCATGGTCACTATCAACAACCTTATTTTAAAAGAATCAGAACGGAATAACATTACATTCCTGCCGGTAGAGGAGGTGGATGCTTTGTGGGTAAAGGCAGGGTAATCTTCGCCACCCCCGTCTCTTTTGACGGGGTGACTGGCGAAGATAAAATGGCAATCAATTTAAACTGAACATATGCAACAGACGAACAATTCAAAAACAAAACGTTATCTGGCTGAGACAGGGATCGCCTTTTTTCTAATCCTGGTTTCGCCTCTACTCTTTGCCCAGGATGGTAACGCCGGTATTAATGAGGCCAATACAAAAGTGCGGAGCTATTTTGCTTCCGGAACAAACCTGATGTATGCAGTAGGTGCAATTGTGGGTTTGATAGGTGCCATCAAAGTTTATCAAAAATGGAACAGCGGCGACCAGGACACTGGAAAAGTGGCAGCAGCCTGGTTTGGAAGTTGCGTCTTTTTAGTAGTTGTGGCAACTGTAATACGGTCTTTCTTTGGCGTGTAAAATATATTTATAATGAGCAACAGCGTTTATCAAATCAATAAAGGCATCAATAAGTCCATTGAATTTAAAGGACTAAAAGCACAGTATATCTGGTGGCTGGGCGGAGGTCTTGTAGTGCTATTTATTTTCTTTGCTGTTATTTACATCATAGGGCTAAATGTTTTTATCTGCCTTGCTATAATTGTAAGCCTCGCTACAGGATTGTTTATGTATGTATATAAACTGAGCCGGACTTATGGCGAACACGGGCTAATGAAAAAGATTGCAAATAAAGCTGTGCCCAATGCCATTAAAAGCTATTCACTTATTCATTTAAGAAAGCAGTTACAACATGAAAAACCTGTTTGATATATTGCCGTTGTATGCTGTGGAGCATGATTGCATCTTGTCAAAGATGGGTGATATAACTGTGGGCTTTAGGGTTGAACTGCCGGAGCTGTTTACAATGAGCAATGACGAGTATGAAGCATTTCATCATGCTTGGATTAAAGCGATAAAAGTTTTACCGGTACATTCATTGATGCATAAGCAGGATTGGTTTACCGAAACGAAATATCGTGCTGATTTTTCGAATAATGATACCAGTTTCTTAACCAGGAGCAGCGAACGTTTTTTTAATGAAAGACCCTATCTTAATCATGAGTGTTTTATATTTTTAACGAAGAAGCCTTTAAACCGGAAAGCTTCTTCCTCCGTATTCTCCAGTTTGTTGAGGAGGACGATTGTGCCGGAGGAAACATTGCAGCCCAAACATTTCCATGATTTTTTAAACCACGTGGGACAGTTTGAAAAGATACTATCCGATAGTGGATTTATTACATTGAAAAGGCTGAATGATGCAGAGTTGATTAACGTAGTGATTCAGTATCTCAACCTGCAGACGGATGGCGAAGTGATACGGGATATTGAATTTAAACCGGAGTGGATGATCGGTGAAAACCACTGCCAGTTGTACACGATGGCGGATGCTGAATTTGTGCCGGCTTTGTGTGGTTCAAGAATCAATCACGATAAATATTCAACAGATAAAACAAAGTTCAGTGTAGGGTTTGCTTCTCCAATCGGCCAGTTACTTTCCTGCAACCATATTTACAACCAATATGTATTTATCGGGGATGTTCAAAAGACCATGCAGAAACTGGAAGGAAAAAGATTAAGGCTTCAATCGCTGTCTGCCTATAGCAGGGAAAATGCCATAGCCAAAGATGCAACAGATCATTTCCTGAATGAAGCCATTGCTGAACAAAGATTACCGGTAAAGGCACACTTCAATCTATTGGCCTGGACGGATAACCGTGAGGGTTTAAAAAATATCAGGAACCAATGTTCATCAGCACTTAGTCAAATGGATGCCACGCCTAAAATGGAAACGGTAGGAGCGCCGCAAATTTTTTGGGCAGGCATACCGGGCAATGCGGCAGACTTTCCGATGAATGATTGCTTTGATACTTTTTCCCCGCAGGCTTGTTGTTTCTTTAATTTGGAAACAAATTACCGTTCTTCTGTGAGTCCAATCGGTATCCGGCTGGGAGACCGGTTGAGTGGCAGGCCGGTGCATGTGGATATTTCTGATGAGCCCATGGAGAAAGGAATCTGTACCAACCGTAATAAATTTATCCTTGGTCCTTCTGGTTCAGGCAAATCCTTTTTCACGAACCATATGGTAAGGAGCTACTATGAAAAAGGTACACATATAGTATTGGTAGATGTGGGTCATTCTTACAAAGGACTGTGTGATATGGTGAAGGGCTACTATTTCACTTATTCAGAAACCAATCCTATTAAGTTCAACCCGTTTTATATTGGGGAAGCGGACACACTGGATACAGAAAAAAAGGAAAGCATAAAAACCCTGTTGCTTGCCCTTTGGAAAAAAGACAACGAAAGCTTTAACCGAAGCGAGTACGTTGCCCTTTCCAATGCCTTACAGCTTTACTTTGATAAAGTCAGCTTAAACAAAAAACTGTTTCCTTGTTTTGATAGTTTTTATGAATTTCTAAAGGATGAGTTTGTTACCGTGTTGAAAACTGATAATGTAAAGGACAAGGATTTTGATGTATCCAATTTCCTTTACGTGCTGAGACCCTATTACAAAGGAGGTGAATTTGATTACCTTTTAAATGCCAGGGAAAATCTTGATTTGTTGCAGCAGCGTTTTATTGTTTTTGAACTGGATAATATCAAAGATCACCCGATACTATTTCCGGTGGTAACCATTATTATCATGGAAGTATTTATCAGCAAAATGAGAAAGCTGAAAGGCATAAGAAAGATGATTTTAATTGAAGAAGCCTGGAAAGCAATCGCAAAAGAAGGTATGGCGGAATATATAAAATACCTGTTTAAAACTGTAAGGAAGTTTTTCGGTGAAGCCGTTGTTGTAACGCAGGATGTGGAAGATATTATTTCCTCACCAGTGGTAAAGCAGGCAATCATAAACAACAGTGACTGTAAAATATTATTAGACCAAAGCAAGTACCAAAATAAGTTTGACCAAATACAGGAACTATTAGGTTTAACGGAAAAAGAAAAGGCATTGGTACTGTCAATTAATAAGGCCAATGACCCAACAAAAAAATATAAGGAAGTATTTATTTCATTGGGTGGCGTATTGAGCAAAGTGTACAGAACAGAAGTATCGCCACAGGAATACCTGGCTTATACCACGGAAGAAAGGGAAAAGGTAAAAGTGCAGCAGGCTGCTGCACAATTTGGCAGCATTGAAAAGGGTATTATTTCTTTAACCTCCTAAATAAAAGATCTTGAAAAACATCATCCTTCCAATCGTCCTGCTGCTGGCCACCTGTAGCACCCGGCAGAACCCTTCGGGAATCGGAGGTACTTACACGGCCTTCTTTGAACATGAATATGGCAGAAATTTCGATACACTCGTATTGGATAAAGTAAATGATGGCGAGGATGTTTACCAGGCCAGCAGGCGCACCGGCTTAATTAAGAAACTGAAAGGAAAAGAATTTCCTAAAGAACTCAGCACAGAGACATGGATCTTAATTTATGATTCTGAACAAAAAATTTTCAGAGAACAAAAGGAAGGAAAAATTATTTTGTGGGATCAGGATAAGGGTACAATTCAACTTGGACATCGAACATATAAAAAACTGCCTTGATCCAGGATGGTTAATAATATTATTTAAGTGGAATGAAAATGTGTGTATGAAAAAGATAATAACAACCGCAGTAGTCTTCGTTTTCTTTATTGTATTGCGAGGCGAAAAAGCAACAGCACAGATACCAATTGCAGATATCATTAAGGCCGGCGTTAAAAAAGTGATCAAAGCCGTTGACCTGAAAATTCAAAGGCTGCAGAACAAAACCATCTGGCTGCAGAATGCACAGAAGACCCTGGAGAATGAACTTTCTAAATTAAAGCTGCATGAAATAGGCGACTGGGCAAAGCGCCAAAAGGAATTGTATGGGAATTATTTTGATGAACTCTATAAGGTTAAATCAGCCATCAGCCAATACCAGGCGGTGAGGGATATCATCAGCAAGCAATCCAGCCTGATAAATGAATATGCAGCCGCTATGCGGCTTTCCAGACAGGACCGGCATTTTACGGCAGCCGAAATTCAATACATGGAAGATGTATATGCAGGCATTTTGGAAGAAGCCGTAAAAAGCATAGAACAATTACAAATGGTGCTTACGGCATTCAGCACGCAAATGACGGATGCAAAGCGCCTGGACATTCTGCATACGGTGGCAGACCAGGCAGATGAGCAACTTGCTGACCTGCGACAATTTAACCAGCAAAATATACGCATCAGCCTGCAGCGTGCCAAAGTCCAAAACGATGTAAGTATGCTAAAAAAACTATACGGGTTGTAATAATTATAATTGGTGAAACAGTAAACAGTGAAGAATGAAAAAATTACTCCTGGTAACATTGATGTTATCGCTTAAAACTTTTTTGATGGCTCAGACAAGTGCAGAATGGTTGCGTCAAAAAGCCACACAAAAAAAATACCTGTTACAGCAAATTGCCGCATTGCATGTGTACGGTGATTATTTATCAAAGGGCTATTCCATTGCCCGGAATGGCCTCCAGGGTATCAGCGAAAAAAAGCAGAAGGATCGTGACCAGCATGAAGCACATTTCCATGCGCTGCGTTTAGTCAATCCCGCTATCAGGCATTATACTAAAATTGCGAACATCCTTGCGCTGCAATTAAGTATCGGGAATGAAGCAACACAAGTCATACGTATTTGCAGGCAATCAAGACTGCTCAATGATCTGGAGTTGGTATATATCAGGGAAGTGTTTAATAAGCTTGGAGATGATTGCCTGCATGATCTGGATATGCTCCTCGCCATCATCAGCGATGAGGAGGGTTCCTTGACCGATGATGAACGATTGATTCGTATTGACAAGCTCTACAGGGACAGCGTGGATAAACAGGTTTTTGCCAGATCATTTTCCGGCCAGGTAAAGGGCTTGTGTATTCAAAGGAAACATGATAAAAAGAATATCAATATTTCAAAAAAAATAAACCGGTTGCCATGAAAAGAATTGCTTTAATGTTTTTACTCAGTTGCCATTTATTTTATGGGCGATCACTGGCACAATCAGCCGAAGCCCAGCAGTTACTGTTGAATGTTGAAAAGCTTGCACAGTTTAAAAAGATCCTCAGCAACATGAAAAAAGGTTACCAGGTAGTGAGCAAGGGATATAACACCGTGAAGGAATTATCACAGGGAAATTTCAACCTGCATGATGCTTTTCTGAATGCCCTGCTGGAAGTGAGCCCGGCCGTAAAGAAATATCAAAAAGTAACAGGTATCATTCAAGCCCAGGCCAGTATTTTAAGCGAATACCGGTCGGCTTTCCGTCGTTTTAAATCCTGCAACCTTTTTAATGTTTCCGAACTGCAATATATGGAAGCGGTGTATAGAAATCTTTTTAAAAGCAGCCTGCAAAACCTGGATGAATTAGGCCTGGTGATAACGACCGGAAAGCTGCGTATGAATGATGAGGAGCGACTGGCCGCCATTGACCGGATCTACGGGGAAATAACAGACAAACTTATTTTTTTGAGAAATTTTAATAATGAAGGAAAGGTCCTGGCCATTCAAAGAGGAAGGGAACTGGTGAACACCAGGCTATCTAAAAAAATGGCCGGCTTTTAATTTAACATTGAAAAAAGTGTGTATGAAAAAGTGGAGTAAAGTTATAATGCCGGCAATCTGTTGCCTGCTCTTACCGGCCGGGTTGTTTGCGCAAGGAGATTTGGCAGATGAAATGAAAAGCATGCAAGTTGTGCTGGAACAATTGTATACAGAGATGCTGCCGCTGTGCAGTAAACTGGTTGGGGTGGGCCGCGGCATTGCAGGCTTTGCAGCCACCTGGTATATAGCCAGCCGGGTGTGGCGGCATATCGCCAATGCAGAGCCCATTGATTTTTATCCCTTGTTCCGGCCTTTCGTATTGGGCTTTGCCGTCATTATTTTTCCTTCTGTAATTGCAATGATCAATGGAGTGATGCAACCCACGGTAACCGGTACGTCCGCCATGGTAACCGATTCCAATAAAGCCATCGCCGTGCTCTTACAGAAAAAAGAAGAAGCCATCCGCAAGACAGATATATGGCAGATATATGTGGGGGAAAGTGGAAGTGGTGACCGTGACAAATGGTATAAATATACCCACCCAAAAGGAGAAACAGATGATGAAGGAATGTTTGAGGGCATAGGGAATGATATCAAATTTGCTATGGCAAAAGCCTCCTACAATTTTCGTAATTCTATCAAACAGTGGATGAGTGAAATATTGGCTGTACTTTTTGAAGCAGCTTCCCTTTGTATCAATACCATCCGCACATTCTACCTAATCGTGCTGGCCATATTGGGCCCGCTGGTATTTGGCATCGCTGTCTTTGATGGTTTTCAACATACATTGACGGTGTGGCTGGCCAGGTATATCAATATTTTTCTCTGGCTGCCGGTGGCCAATATCTTCGGCAGCATCATTGGCAAGATACAGGAGAACATGCTTAAAGTAGATATTAGCCAGGTGCAGGAATATGGAGATACATTCTTTTCCCCGACAGATACGGCTTACCTGGTATTCATGATCATTGGTATTGTAGGCTATTTTACCGTGCCCAGTGTGGCCAACTATATCGTGCATGCCGGTGGCGGCAATACCTTACTTTATAAGGTTACCAGCCTCACTTCAAATAGTTCCCGGAGTATGATGAATTCTGCTGCTTCCGGTGCAGGCATGATGGCAGATGCTTTTGGTAATTCAAAATCCAGCACTACAGGCAGCATGGCTTCTTCCGGGTTGAGTGGGGGATATTTTAAAGAAAACGGGGAACAGTCCGGTGGATATATGCGGGATAAATTAGCTGGCAAACCTTAATCCATGTTTACGCAGATGAAAAATATAGATACCGCTTTCAGGCATATAAAAAACTTCAGCCTGCTGTTGCTGCTGGGCTGTTTCATGCTTTGTGGTTTTGTACTTTATAAGAGCTATGAACTTAATGCCAGTGTGCAGGATCGTATCTATGTTCTCTCCGGCGGAAAAGTAATGGAAGCTTATGCAGCGGGGCGAAAAGACAATATAGAAGTGGAAGCACGCAGCCATGTGAGCATGTTTCACACAGACTTTTTTACACTTGATCCTGATGAAAAAGTTATAGAATCCAATATCAAAAAAGCCTTGTACCTGGCCGATGCTTCGGCAAAAAGACAATATGATAACCTGAAAGAGACTTCTTATTACGCCGGTATTATTTCAGGTAACATCAGCCAGCAAATATTTATAGACAGCGTGTCTTTGAACATGAATACTGAACCTTACCGATTCCATTGTTTTGCAACAATCAAAATCATCCGGCCAAACAGCATCGTTACCCGTAATCTAATAACACAGGGCTTCTTACGAAATGTTGCCCGGTCAGATCATAACCCACATGGGTTCCTGATTGAAAGATGGGAAACGCTTGAAAACAGGGATATAAAAACTGAAACACGATGAAAATGCTGAGCAGACAAATTAACAAGGATTCAATATCGGATAAAGCTGCCAGTGGTATTGCTAAAGGTATTTTAAAATCGCAAAGTGGCTTTGCAAAATACATGCAATCTTTCACGAAAAGCTGGAAAAAAAAACAACAATGTATTTTTCTTTATCTCGTTTGCCTATGCTTTGGAGGATTGAGTATAGTTGCCATTGTTAATCCGTTTAAAACAAGTAATACAGACAGTGCTATAATGCCAAAGTCTATTATTAGTACAAAAAATATCCATACACAAAACAAAGGCTTCGCAATTACGGCGTATGAATTTCAGCAAGTGCAGGAATTTAAAATGAAGTATCCAAACCTGGTAAGGGAGCGGCCGGAACTTTTTGACAGTCTAAGTCTGATTGAGGAACTATATTATTTACAAAAAAAATAAAGAAATGGAAAACAAACATTCAGAGAAGTTTTTGCGGCAGCGGAAAATGATGGTAGTATTACCACTGCTGGTACTTCCATTTATTACAATGGCCTTTTGGGCCCTTGGAGGTGGAAAAGGAACCGGGAATGATAGCGGCAAAAGCAAAGTAACGGGTCTCAATCTGCAATTACCAACTGCAAATTTGAAGTCTGATAAAAATGAGGATAAGCTATCTTTTTACTTAGAGGCAGAAGCCGATTCATTAAATAGAGCTGAGCTTCTTAGAAGTGATCCTTATTATAAAGATTCTGTGCAAACGCAGGTTTCCTTAATGGATGCAATGCAAAATTTATCCAGCCCGTATACTCAAAAAAGTGGTTTGCCTGCATCTTACCATAATTCAGGTGCTGATGCCAATGAGCAAAGGATCTCCAAAAAAATAAATGAGATAACCAGGCAAATTAATGAACCTGAATCAAAAACTTCCCATTTAAATGATCCTTCTGCACTTTATCAGGACACTGATCAGTTTACCAAGGATGTTGACAGAATGCATAATATGATGCAAATGATGGATAATACGGAAGGAGGTGACCCTGAGATGAACCAGTTGAACGGAACGCTGGATAAGATTTTAGACGTTCAGCATCCGCAAAGAGTTAAAGACAGATTAAAGGAGCGTTCGCCGGAACATAAACAAATACTGTTTGCAGTTTCAAAAAATTCTATACAAGATAACGTTAGTCTTTTGGATACAATTAAGCATACAGTAACATCAATAATAGGATTTTACAGTGCAAATGAAAATACAAACTCTCCTGATGAAAGTAATGCTGTAGAAGCGGTGGTTCATGCAAATCAAACACTCGTTAACGGAGCCATTATCAAACTGCGGTTGTCTACGGACATCTACATAAACGGGATATTAATTCCAAAAGGAAACTTCGTGTATGGTGTAACATCCCTAAATGACGAAAGATTAAAAGTAGAAATTAATTCTATCAGGTCCGGCAGTTCTCTATTCCCTGTAAAACTGGAAGTATATGATATGGACGGCCTGCCGGGCATCCATATCCCGGGAGCCATCACCCGTGAAGTTGCCAAACAATCGGCCGATAACAATTTGCAGTTAATGGAGCTTTCTTCTGTTGATCAATCCTTAACAGCACAGGCCGCTGCTGCCGGAATCAGCACTGCCAAAGGACTGCTAAGCAGAAAAGTTAAGCAAATAAAAGTGATGCTTAAAGAAGGCTACAGAGTACTGCTTAAAAGCAAGGATATTCAACATTAATTTTTAACAGCTAAAAACAATTTTATGAAACGATTCGTGTGGTTGATATTGACAAGTCTGTTCTTCGTTTCTCTTAAAGCGCAAACCTCACTTTGCATTTCAACTGAAAAAACGACCAGCCTAGTATTTCCTTTTTCCATCCTTCATGTGGACAGAGGAACCCAGGCAGTGCTTGCACAGCAAGTTAAAGAATCTCCAACTATTTTATTGGTGAAAGCGGCTGCAAAAGGTTTTTCTGAAACAAACCTAAGTGTAGTAACAGAGGATGGCAGCGTATACTCGTTTGTGGTATGCTACGATAACAACCCTGCGATATGGGTCTATCATTTACCCATAAACAAATCTGCAACCCTGGCAACTTACGCAAATGGAATTTTAGATAATCCACGAACGATGCATGGGATTAAGCATAAAAAATGGGATATGGAAGCAATGGTATCCGGCATTTATATCAAAGATGAAATTATTTATTACCAGCTCTCTATTACAAATAGAAGCCCTGTTGACTATGATATTGATGTACTCCGGTTTTTTATCAGGGATAAGAAGAAAAGTAAGAGAACGGCGATCCAGGAAACTGACCTGAAGCCGCTTCATGTTGCAGGCAACAATAAACAGGTGAAGTCGAATAGCACATCCACACTGGTTTTTGCATTGGATAAGTTCACTATCCCGGATGCTAAATACTTGGCGGTGCAGATTATGGAAAAAAATGGTGGCAGGCACTTGTCTATGAAAACAGGAAATAAGAAAATAATGAAGGCAATAAAGTTGCCTGATTTAAAATGAATACCGGGCATCCCATATCGGATGAAGTGCTGGACCTTGTTGAATTGGCGCTGTTAAAGGGCAAGCATTGGATGGCATACAACAATACAATTTATTTTATCGATAAAAGCGACGTTCATTTCTTCGATTTTGCGCATGATGCTAAGGATTTTGCCAAAGATAATGTCAGTGACAGGGATAGCTATTCTGTGATTCATATCAATTCTGTAAAGGATTTATACGAAAAGATTACATACGGTTTTACACCAAATCCTAGTCTGATGAAGAATCCGGATGTTAACGGTTTATATAACCATGAGGGTAATGCATTCACAGATGCATTGATAGACCATTGGGAACAACAATCTTTATTTAATTCACAATTAAAAACAAACGTTATGAACCAGGAAAATTTTCAGTACCTGAGCGACAATCTCAAGTACATGGGTTTCGGAGAGAACCTGAAACCGGAATTGGAGAAAAATCTGAATGAAGGAAAAGGCGAGTTTCAGTTACATTACAAGGCAGAGATTAACAAAAAGCCTTTAGAAGTAACAATGAACTTTCGCAAGTCTGATTCATCAGATATGTATTTCTTCAATAATTATCATGCTTCGCTGGAAAAAGGAAACGGCCAAAAAGAAGAACAAACATTTTATCTGAACAAGGGTAAAGGTGTTACCGGTAAAGAAGCTTTCAATTTACTGGATGGCAGATCAGTTCACAAGGACCTGGTAACAAAGGAAGGCCAGCCCTATAAAGCCTGGATTCAGCTTGACTTTGAGAACAAAGACAAAAACAACAATTCTGAAGTAAAGCAATTCCATGAAAATTATGGTTTTGATTTAAAGGCTGCAGTGGAAAAGTTTGCAATAGCCGAACTAAAGGAACCGGATAAGGAAAAGGCTTTAATGCAATCTTTGCAGAAAGGAAATGTTCAGTCAGTTACTATTGAAAACGATGGAAGCAGCCACAAAATGTTTATTGAAGCCGATCCTCAATTTAAGAAAGTAAATCTGTATGATTCCAATATGAAACTGGTGACAAAAGAATCACTTGATCAGTATAAAACTGGTATTGACAAAGGAACAAAATCCGTTAAGGAAGATGTGGGAGAAGATAAAAAAAAAGAACTGAAACAGGACAACAAACCTGAAAATGAAAAGACCGTTAAGAAAAATGACAAATCTCTTTTGCCAAAGAAAAGGGAAGGTAAAAGTAAAGGTTTAGGAGTTTCATAAACTCCTGAACCTAAATTTAAAGTAAAAAGCTGATCCAATGAATATTCAAAATATTGCAGCGTTGGCAGGCAAGCTTGAGGAACTAGGGTTTGGAAACATGGGCTACTTGCTTTTGAAGAAAATCTCATTTAGACCAGAAAGTTTTTCGCTTCCGGTTAAGAATGGGCAATCAAATAGTCCTTTACGTTTCCAAATCTTTATTCAAAGAAAAGGTAAAAGCGGTGAATACGAGTTGATGTATTATGATGCATTTCTTCAGCCTGATTCAATAGAGATGAAAAGTTTGATTACAGGTGTAGATATTAGTGTATTGAGGAATGCAATGACTAAAATAGATTGGAGAAATGCTTTTGATTTTACAGCAGGTAAGCATTTGTCAATAAATGAGCAATCAAATTGGGAAACAGAACAGGAAATAGAATCAGTTATCGAACAATTAGAATCTCTGGAGAAATCTGATGACGGCAAAATAGTTTCCACCACTTTAAAGCTGGAGTTTTGGTCTGGCCTTCCATACCAGGAATTATTTGGGAATATCACACCCGTTAAAAACAAGGATGATATCTGGCAAAGATTTTATTTTGCAATGGGGCAGCCAGGTATTTCAGTGGATGAAGCTTATCGTTTTTTGCAAAGCAGGCTTTTAGAAAAACAAATACTACTAAGAAAAAGGCAGCCTGACAATTTGGAGGCAGAAGAAAACAGTGATGGTAGTCAGGCTTCAACAGGAAGTGGATTGTTAAGAAAGAAACGAATCGCTGGAAAAGGAAATTCAAAGAAAAAAAATCAATAAAATTCATAGCATTTATGGAATTCTTTCAACCGTTTGTGATATTTTATGAAGCTTTCGAAAAAGTTGTCAGGATTAATGATACCAATATTAGACATTAAATGGCTTTGCTGTAACTATTGAATATCGAGGGCGGAACTAACTTGTGATAATAGTAAGGGCAAGCATAGTGAAGACTGCAAAGATAAATGCCGTTTCACATATAATCAATGAATCAATAATCTGCAGGAATACTTTTATATCACCTATAATCCTTCATTTAACCCTTTTGTTAATGGAAAGGTTTATTTAAAAGAATTGTAAAAAAGACTAAATCGTAAATATTATTTTATGGAAACATTGTTTATACCAAATGAGAATGACTTTAAGCGTTGGATAAAGGAAGTTGTGGTAGAGTGCTTTCGTGAGGCAGTACAAGCCAATAAAACTCTTAATGAAAACCAGGACGGTTTATTAAATAGGAAGGAAATTGCAAAGTTTCTCAGAGTTTCTTTACCTACGTTAACAGACTGGATAAAACGGGGCCTGCCCTCGCATAAACAAAGGGGGAGGGTGTACTTCATGAAATCAGAAGTATTGGATTACATCAAAGAAAATAAAATGGGGCAATTCAAATTTGGAACAAGATTGCAGCAATTAAGAAAGGAGATTGCATAAAATCGAATCATGGAAATAATCAATTAGCCTGGCAGATTTTCTGTACAGGCTTTTGTTTATAAGTTTCTGTCCAAATTCTTTAGACAAATATTTAACTTCACAGTACATTAGTTCTTTTACTTTCCCGGCATAGTTTGCAAACGCAATAAACCGCTTTTTAAATCCCGTTTGTTTGCAAATTGTTTGCAAATCTTAAAAAGGGGAGATTTTTGAAGCAAAAGTAAACAGTCAAGTTTCTAGAAAAATTACAAGTTTAATGTTGATAAAACGAAAAGAGATTGACTTGTTTTTCCAAAGCAATCTCTGAGCAACAAACTGAAAATCAGTAACTTCAAAAGTGATAATTTCAAACTCTATTAAAAAGAAAAGCCTCACAAAATTGTGAAGCTTTATTTAGTGACCGCGTTAGGATTCAAACCTAAAACCTTCTCATCCGTAGTGAGATGCTCTATTCAGTTGAGCTACGCAGCCATTTAATATTTTCAATCGTAACTCATTTCCTAAAACCTTCCCGACCCTTGGCCGGGATGCAATATTAAATTGAGCTATTCAGCCATTGCTTTTATTGGACGGCAAATATACAGGTTTATAGCTTTACAACAAACTACAAACCCGATAAAAATTGTGAATGAATATATTCCACTACATTTTCAAGGCTATTGGTTTCTTCAAATACTTTTAACTGTCGGTCGGCACCGGTGCCTTCTTCCAGCATTTTGTGCACATGGCTGATGGCATGCTGGCTGCCCAGGTGAGGAATTACGTCATCTACAAAATCCAGCAGTTCATAAATCAGCACCCTGGTATTCACTTCTGTTTCTTTACCAAAATCAATCATATCACCATCAATTCCATAACGGCTCGCTCTCCATTTATTTTCGTTGAGCAGCGCACGGCTATACATCATAAAGTTTAGGTTCTGGCTGCGAAGTTTATATAATTTGGCACAGATAGCCTGAAATAAACCGGTAATAGCAATGGTTTCTTTTACTGTCATTGGTATATCGCATATCCTGAATTCTACCGTATTAAAGAATGGATGTACCCTAAGATCCCACCATATTTTTTTACCGTTGTCTATACAGTTTGTTTTTACCAGCAACTTAATATAATTATCATAGTCTTCTATGCTATCATAACAATCGGGAATGCCGGTTCGGGGAAATTTGTCAAATACTTTTGTGCGAAAAGATTTGTAACCTGTTTTTCTTCCTTCCCAAAAAGGAGAGTTGGTGCTGAGTGCAAAAATATGTGGCAGAAAATAACGGGCAGAATTGGCTATATGTATGGCCATTTCCCGGGTTTCCATACCCACATGTACGTGCAAACCAAAAATAAGATTGCTCCTGGCTGCTTCCTGCAGTTCGTTTACAATTTCATTATAGCGTATATGTTCTGTAATTAACTGACGTTCCCAATGGCTGAAGGGGTGTGTACCGCTGGCTCCAATCCAAAGCCCCAGTTCATCTGCAATGCCACTGATGGTTTTGCGCAAGGTAGACACATCCATAAATGCCTCATCCACATCGGCACAAATATCGGTGCCCACTTCTACCACAGCCTGGTGCATTTCTGCTTTTACTTTTTCCTTTAAAATTTTATGGCCTTCCTCTACAATTTTTTGTTCGTGGCTTTTTAATTCCTTTGTATGAGGATCTATAACCATGTATTCTTCTTCTACCCCTACCGTAAATTTTTTATAGTCTATTGGTCCCATGTTGAAAATTGATAGTTGAAAATTGATAATGGAATAAATGATAATTGATAATTAATGTTGGTTCTAAATTTTTTTCATTATCCCATTATCAATTATCCATTAGATAATTATCCATTTGTTAATATAGTTTTTGATGACTGCTGCTTCTTTTGATATACTCGCCCCAAGTAAGATTATCAGCACCCTCTATATGAGCCTGCGCTCTTTCAATGGCATAGTTGGCAGATGTTTCTACCACCCAGTCAAAATTTTCCTGTCCCACACTTGTTATTTCTGCATCGGGGGCGGGGTTACAAAAATCGATGGCATATGGAACACCATCTCTTAAGGCTAATTCTACTGTATTAAAATCGTATCCCAGGTATTTGCAAATTCTAAGTACAATTTCTTCCATTTCTTTATGGCGTTCCGGAGAAGGAGAGAAGTCTGCTACATACCTGAGATGATGTGGATTGCGGGGTTCGTAAGGCATAATACGAACATGTTCTCCACCTATACAATAACAACGGTAGTATTCATCAAATTTTATTTCTTCCTGCAACATCATTACCAGTTGTTCGGTTTCTGCATGTTTTTCAAAGAATTCATCCAGGCTGTTTAATTGGTACACACTTTTCCATCCTCCACCAGCGTGTGGTTTCATGTAGGCAGGGAAACCAATGTATTTAAATATGCCATCCCAGTCTAAAGGATAAGCAAGATTGCTGAATGAATCGGCAGTGGTATCTGTTGGTAAATCTCTGGAAGGCAATATTACAGTTTTGGGAACGGGCACTCCAATTTTTGTGGCCAGGCAATTATTAAAAAATTTTTCATCGGCGCTCCACCAAAAAGGATTGTTGATAACTGCTGCACCACATAATGCTGCATTTTTTAAATAAGCCCTGTAAAAGGGTACATCCTGAGATATGCGATCAAAGATAACTGCATATTCTGTAGGCTCTCCCTGCATCACTTTATCAATTTTTACCGGTTCGGCAGATATGCCAGCAATATTTTTGCTGTTTATTCTTGCTACTAAAGCATCCGGAAAACTTCTTTCTTTACCGTGCAATACGCCAATTTTCTTCATATTGTAATTATTTTATTATTGAGGGATGAGATGATATTTACCGTATTCAAATATATTTTTAAGCAGTCAATAAAACAAATTATGTTTTTGGTAGATTTTGGGAAGTTGATTATGAATGGGTTTTCCTAATTTTGGCGCTTATGCCTGCTGAAAAAGTTTCTGTGATAAAAGTTGATCATCATCTACTGCATTCTTCCCATCTTCACCGTGTGGTAAAGGTGGATTGTTACATACCCACCAGCATTACAGCATTCAGTGATGTAAATTTATTGTTGATAAATGATGGACAGGATTTGGTGAAAATGGTTTTTAAAGATTTACTAAATGACCTGTTAAGTGATGATGTGATCGAGCCACTGTTTTGCGTGGGTATTCATTGTGCGGCTGATAGAAAAAATGAATATGGTACGGCCAATATCCTGGATTATAAGGGAAGGGGAGCCAAAGCATTTTTATATACCAAATTCATTATCCAGGAACTGATTCCCTTTATCAGGAAAAATTATGTCATTGAATCTTTCCGTGAAAAAGCCTTTGCAGGGTTTTCACTGGGCGGTTTGTGTGCACTGGATATCGTTTGGAATTATCCGCATGAGTTTACAAAAGTTGGGGTGTTTAGCGGTTCTTTTTGGTGGAGGGATAAAGACCAGGATGATGAAGACTTTGATGAAAATGAAAACCGGATTATGCACCGGCAGATAAGGGATGGCCATTATGCTTCGTGGCTTAAATTCTTTTTTGAGGTGGGTACAAAAGACGAAACTGCCGACCGCAATAACAATGGAATAATAGATGCCATTGACGATACGCTTGGGTTAATTGAAGAACTGGTGCAAAAGGGCTACGATCCGGGAAAAGACATTTATTATTTAGAGTTGCAGGATGGCCGCCATGATGTACCTACGTGGGCAAGTGCATTTCCTGATTTTTTAAAATGGGGATGGGGAAAAAAAACATAGAGGCTTAAGCCTGAACTTTGCCATCATCTGATGATTGCTAAATAGAAAAAGGCTGCTCAAAGTAAAAGAGCAGCCTTTTTTATTGTAACAATCAATATTAGTTAAAGCTATATCTTATGCCAAACTGGCCTTGCCATCTTGAACCAAAACTTGTACTCCAGGGTTCTTTTACTGGTGTAAAGTTGTAACCTTTTCCAATAAATGCCCCTGTGGTTCTGTTGACTGTTGCTAGAAGATTATAAGCCTGGTTACTTACAAAATATTGTCTTCCCCAATCATTATTCAACAAATTAGTCAGGTTAAAAATATCGAAACTAAATTGCAGATCATGTTTCCGGTTATTTACAGAAAGAATGAAATTCTGCGCTATCCTTGCGTCAATTACGTGCTCCCAAGGTGTACTTCTTCCGTTTCTTTCAGTATACTTTCCTCTTGTTTTGCTTAAATATTTATCCTTTTGAATGAAGGACTCAAATGCAACGGCTTGTTCGGCTGCAGTTGATACAATAGCACTGTTCGTGTTGTTAAGCCTGTCTACAAATTTTATTTGAGATGCATCAAGAGGCACGTAAAGTAAATCATTACCAAACCTGCCGTCACTGTTAAGATCACCATTTACGAGATAGGTAAACGGCTGTCCTGAATTACCATTGTAAAAGAACGACAAAGAAGTTTTGAAGTTTTTTGCATAATTAATATCATAGGTGAAAATACCGGTAATTCTGTGCTTCAATTCGTAGTTAGAAGTTGCCAACCCTGCAGCGTTAGGATCGCCTACTACCTGCACAAACTCCCAGTTAGATAATGCAGTGGAACTTGCGCCGCTGTTTACGTCATTTGCAATGTTGTAATTATATGCAGCCTGGGCAAAAATATTTTTCCATTTTTTATTTACCGTAGCCCCTACATTAAAGGAAAAACCCTTATTGGTATTGGTAATTAAAATTGCATTTGTAATGATTGGATTCTTCCTTCTTGCGTTGTTTGAACTGCCAAATGCAATGCGTTTATCAAACCCATTATTAAACACAGGATCTGCCACTCCGGTTGGGGGATTTAAATTTACATCCTGGTAAAATACATTGTTTAGTGTTTTGGAAAAAATACCTTCAAATGTAAGATTGACATCGCCTGGCAATTTTTTATCAGTAGCAATGTTCAATCTTAAAACCTGTGGTAATTTAAAATCTTTGTCTATCAGATTTACTTCAAAGGATGGCGCTCCAGTGCCAATGTTACTTTGCTGATCTACGTTAGGATTAAATCCGTTTCCACCGTTCACATCAAAAGGAGCAGTGGTTGGAGTGTTATCAACCTGGCTGGTAGTCTTAAGCAACAACCCTGTATTTGAAAATTGATTAGATATCCAAACAAAAGGTACACGGCCAGTAAATACACCTATGCCACCTCTTACGATGGTTTTTTTATTTCCTTCTACATCATAGTTAAAACCAACCCTCGGAGAAAATAGCAATTGCTTGTTTGGGATATTCTGTGTATTGTATTGCCCTGCAAAAGTAGAATCAACAACTTTGTTATATGCCGGTTTAGTATCAATGATTGGCATATCAGCTCTTAAACCAAAAGTCAATCTGAATTTAGGGTTAAACTGAATTTCATCCTGAGCATAGAAACCAACCTGGGCAGCCTTAAATGTGGCAGAAGGCTTTGCATCAACTCCTTTATTGGCAGAATAAGTTACATCAAATTGTCTGGGAGAATTACTATTGAAATCTGCAACACTGGCAAAACGCCAGCGGCCATTAAGATTATTAATAAACAGGTTTCTAAATTTGAAAAATTCGTTGTGAGTGCCGATTGTAATCACATGTTTGTTTTTAAAAATTTTAAGATTATTTGTAATCTCAATAATATCCTGATCAAGTTCATTAGCTGTAGAACTTCTTTCCGATCCCAGTTGAACCGTACCGCCACCTTTTGTAATTTCTATAGAAGGAAACAAAGAACCATAGGTGGTTCTAAAGTCCCTGATTTTATGAAAACCCACAATAAGGTTATTTGATAAAGTATTGCTGAATTTGCTTCTTAATTCTGCAACGGTGATATTTTGTTTATTGTTAAAACGATAAGTATTATTTCCAAACCGGAACTGGTTAGCAGACCTGGAAATATTATCATCGTAAGCTGTTATATAATTATGCCTTACCGTAAGTCTGTGAGCCTGGGAAATGTTCCAGTCCACCCTGGCAAAAACTTTATCGCTCTGCGTTTCTGCATCGAAGGCATCAAAACCTCCTACATTGTAATTGTATCTCCTGGCAAGCGTATCAGCCAAAGACTGAGCTTCTGCTGTTGTTAACAATGAATTTGATTCACCAGCATTGAAAATTGTAGGTGCATTTCTTCGGGCGATTTCACCATTTAAAAAGAAGAACAACTTGTTTTTTATAATAGCGCCGCCAAGTCTCATACCGTATTGTTTATCGGTAAAGTCCGCGGTTTTAGCTCCAGAAACCGGGTCATTGCCAACAGTATTCTGATTTCTAAGGAAATAATACACAGATCCTTCAAGATTATTAGTTCCGGATCTTGTAATGGCATTAATACCGGCCCCTGTGAAATTGCCCGAAGTAATATCATAAGGTGCGAGGGAAACTTGTATTTCCTGTATTGCATCTAACGATATAGCGGTTGTACCCGCCTGCCCACCGGGAGTGCCGGAACCAGAAAGACCAAACACATCATTGTTTACTGCCCCGTCAATACTTATATTATTGAAACGATTGCTCATTCCTCCGAAAGAATTGCCATTAGCCTGAGGTGTAAGACGTGTAAAATCTTGAATACTTCTGCTAAGGGTAGGAAGAGTAGCAATTTGTTGTTTGCCAATGTTGGTAGAAGCTCCGGTTTTTCTCCTTGCCGCACCGCCACTAACAAGAGTCACCTCAGTTAGTTCAGTGTTAACGTTAGTAAGACTAACATCTAATGTAGTATTTTCGCCCAAGGGTAGAATTATGTTATCTTCTTTAAAGCTGGTAAATCCAACATTAGTAACAGTTAAAGAGTAAGGCCCTCCAGGAATTAAGTTTACCAGGTTATAACCACCCTCTTTTCCTGTCATCGATTTATACGAAGTACCTGTGGGGACGTGGATAAGCAAAATAGAGCTTCCTGATAGTTTATCTCCTTCACTTTTTTTCACAGTTCCCGAAATACTACTCGTAGTAACCTGGGCAATCATAAAAAACGGTAATGCTAACATAGCAATTACCATTGGAATCATTTTTTTTAAATGCATATTAGTTCTGATTTTTTACGGTGCAAAGAAACATAATAATTGCTGAATACTATCCAATTATTATTAACAAATTGTTAGGCAAATTTTTAGATTTGATTGCTGCATATTGTTTTTTATATTTTTTTTACTACATGTTTATAATTTAAAATATGTTTTTTCGATAAGCGAAAACTTGTAATTAGGGAAGGGTAAACCTTATTAACTTTGCGATGAAAAACAAACATTAAAATGCTTAACAGAATAGAAGATGCCCTGGAAGACTTGAAAAAAGGAAAATTACTGATAGTAGTGGATGATGAGGATCGTGAAAATGAGGGAGATTTTATAGGTGCCGCACGCAATGTAACCCCGGAAGTGAT
>Ga0105048_10003746_pt1 | contig 24855 bp, 16 predicted proteins | sample MAT05_FD_78382 | JGI IMG/M metagenome (GOLD analysis project Ga0105048, IMG submission 78382) | Freshwater microbial communities from Lake Fryxell liftoff mats and glacier meltwater in Antarctica - MAT-05 | ecosystem: Environmental > Aquatic > Freshwater > Ice > Liftoff microbial mat | place... | reverse complement strand
CGTTCATCTCGTACTTGTTCGTCTCGTACCCTTTGCTCCGGAGGACGTACGCTTCGAGCTTCGGCCGCACGGCATCGAATCCGCCCAGGTTCAATTCCGCGTAGATCCGCTCCATACCGCCCACGATGTCGCGGACCAGTTCCTCGTAGCGCACTTCCACGAGCCGGCCGGGGGGAATGAGGCCCTTCGCTTTTTCGTAGGCCTCGTGGATCGTGCGGAACTCGCGGAAGACTTTCTCTTCGAGGGACGGACCGCCCCGCGGGGTTTGGAAGCCGTGTTTCTTGCCCATCGAGAGCCAGAGATTCATCGTCGAGGCGTAGAGCGTATAAGGGTCGCGCACGAGGTGGACGAACTTCGCCTCGGGGAACAGGTCCAGGAGTGCGGGAACGCGAGCCGTATGCGGCGGCGACTTCAGCACGGCCGGCCGCGGGTCTTGCACGGCAATCGTCTGCACGAACCGGTAAAAGGTCCGCTTCCATTTTGCAAGTTCGGGAGGGCTCAACCCCGAAAGGTCGAGCGACCCCGGCGAAAGCGGCGGGTGGTTCGGAAACGCCACGTCGGTATACGTGCTCGGTTCGCCGAGCAAGGCGAGCGCGAACTCTTCTTCTTGTGGCCGGTCCCACCCCGCGGGCATGTTGTCCATCGGCCGCTTCTTCGGCATCGCGAACGCCAGGTACTTCCGAATGAACTCCGTGCTCAGCAAGAAGTGGCAGGGCATGAAGCACTGCAGCGTCGTCGGCGAGGTGAACCGCTCGTCCAAAATCAGGAGTTCGTGGAGTAGGGTGGTCCCCGTTCGCCAGTGGCCCAGCACGAAGAGCGGCGTCGGGGGCTTCGTCGAACGGATTCGCTCGCCGAACTGGCCTTCCTGCATCCAGCGGAAGAACGTGTTCGCAAACGTGACGCAGGAAACGATGGCCGCGATGTACCAGTACGGCGGAGCGACCGCGAAGCGGTTGCGGATGAGCAAGCGCAACCACGCGAAGTAATCGCACCCTTCCCATAAGCGGGGTGACCACTCGCTGGGCTTCTCGGGCTGATCGGGCGTTTTCATTAGCTGTGTTTGAAAACCGTGGCCAGGTAATTGATCAACCCGAGGCAGATGACGGTGAGGAACAGAATGATCCAAGCGCTGAACGCCCACCGGTACGACGGCGACTTCTCGTCGCCGGGATAGCGGTGCGTGGGCTCGCTCGGTTCCGTCGGGGGGGGCACGGCCACGGTCAATCCTCTCGCTCGGGCAACACTTCTATCATCGAACTTTCGCCTGCCAGGAGCCAGAGGTGTCTCAGGGGATCGCCCGCGACTCCGCTCGGAAAGTCCCGTTCTTCGGGAGGGTCGGAATTTTCGTGAACCCGAGAGGCGGTTTGAAAGGTACAATCTCCGAAAGCCCGAACGGATCGACCATCAACACGGATGGATATCCGGACGAAACTTGGGCCTCCTCCCCGGCTACCGGACGGTTATGGATACGGAATCGTCCCATCAACTCGCTTCAGCGTTGCGCGACTGCGGCCTGTATCCGAACGACGCGGTTCTAGCCGCCGAGGCGGTCTTGGCCGCGGGCGGAGACGATGCGGCCCTCGCGGAGCATCTGTTCGCCCTCGGCGTCGTCACGTCGTATCAACAGCGCAAAATCCGCGTCGGCCGAATCCACGAAATCCTCTTCGGCTCCTTCCTCATCCTGGACAAGATCGGGGAAGGGGGCATGGGCAAAGTCTACCGCGCCTATCAACTCCGGGTCCGGCGAATGGTTGCCCTCAAGGTCGTGCGGCCGCAGTTGATGTCGAACAAAACGGTGCTCCACCGCTACAAGCGCGAAGCCGCCGCGGTCGCCGCGCTCGACCATCCGAACATCGTCAAGCTCCACGACGCGGACGAGCACCAGGGGCGCTACTACCTCGAAATGGAGTTCATCGACGGAATCGACCTGGCCCGGCTGGTGAAGGAGTTCGGCAAGCCGCCGACCATCGGGCTTGCGCAGGTTTCCGAAGCCTGCGAGTACGTTCGCCAAGCCGCGCTCGGGTTGCACCAGGCCCACGAGCAGCGGCTCGTCCACCGCGACATCAAGCCGTCCAACCTCTTAGTGAGCGGCCACCGGGCTCTGCTCGGGACCGACGGCAAAGCGATCGTGAAAATCCTCGACATGGGCCTCGTCCGTTCGCTCGAAGTGGACGACGAGGACTTCCGGGCCGACCTCACCCGCGACGGGACGGTGGTCGGCACTCCGGACTACATGTCTCCGGAGCAGGCGAAAAACTCGAAGACCGTGGACGGTCGCGCGGATCTCTATTCGCTCGGCTGCACGCTGTACTACCTCTTGAAGGGACAGCCGCCGTTCGCCGAGGGCAATCCGATCGAGAAGCTCTTGAAGCACCAGGTGGATCCCGCGCCCAACCTTCGGAAGACTCGCCCCGACGTCCCCGAGGGCGTCGCAGCCATAGTCGATCGCTTGCTGCAGAAGAAGCCGGCGGATCGGTATCAATCGGCCGCGGAGGTGGCGGTCGCACTGCTGCCGTACTCGACGGCCGAGGGTGTCACGTTTGCTCCCGCTGCGCCGCGGTCGGGGCGAATGCCTGCCCCCGAGCCGTTCTCCTTCACGGATGAATCGACGCTGGCCCCGATCGAACCCCCGTCATCGCCCGGGGTCGTTCAACCAGCCGCGCCACCCTCCTTCCGTTTGCGAGCGATCCATCCGCCTGCGGCTCCCGCCCCGAAATCCGTTCGAGCCGTGGCGGTTCCTCGGGCCGTCAGCGCCGTTCCCATTCAACGCCCCGAGGCCCCGCCGAGTTCGCAGAGCTTGCCCGGCGCCTCGACGAAGGCGACATCCAAGTTGGTCAAGGCCGAAACTCCGGTCTCGACGACTTCGCGGCCGAAGTCGAAGAAGGCCACGGCTCAACTCCGGCGAAAGCCCGAACGCGGGGCGATGATCTACGTCGTGGCCGCCGTCGTCGGTGCCGCGGTCTTGCTCGGGATCGCCGGAGCGGTGATCGCGTTCGGGACTCAAAAGGACTCTCCGCCACAGCCGGCGCCGGATGTTGTTCAGAAGCCGAGGGTCGAACCCCCGGCCAGTAAGCTGGTCCCCATTCGAGAAATCCTCCCCGAGCGGACGACCGCGGCGTTGGTGATTTATCCACGGCCCTACTGGCAGCGCGTGACCTACCAGCCCGGCGGCGACCGGGCCACGACCGACGCGCTGAAAGCCCTCGCCGAAAAGACCCGTTTCGACCCTCGCACCTTCGAACGGGGGACGTTCGCGTTCGTGGGCCGTTCGAATTCGTGGATCGCCATCGGAGAAGGATCGTTCCTAACGCCGTCCTGGATCGACAAACTCGACGAGTTGCGCGCATCGAAATCGACGAAGTACCACAACCAAAAGGTGTACTCTTTTTCGCCGTGGAGTTACGGACCGCACCATTCGGCAGTGCTCGGCGGACGGGCTTACGGCCTGAGCAACGACGCCGAAGCGCTCGGTTCTCTGAGCTTCAACGCGACCGCCGGAAAGGTGAATGGCACCCTTCCGTCCGGGGTTTCTGAGGGATTGAAAGGCGCGGAAGCCGACGCCGATCCGCCGATGCTCACCTTCGCTGCGTCGGACCAGTGGACGTTGCCGGACGGCACGTCGCTGCGCGAACACGGAATTGTGAAGGCGACGGTCACGGCGAGGCTCGTCGGCGAAGAACTCGCAACGCAGTTCGTTTTCGTGGGCCGAAATCGACTCAAAATGAAGGCCTTCGTTCACGAGTACCTCGGCCTTCGGCTGCCGGAACTTTATCCCGGCGTCGCTCCGATCGCGAGCCTCGTGGCCCCGCTCGATCCCGTCTTCCACGAGACCGGCGACGGACCGGAGATGGTCCTGTCCGTTCAAATTCCGTGGAAGACGGTGCGCGAGTGCCTCGAAAAGTTGTTGGCACCGAGCGCGGCCGATCCGAACAGATAGCCGATGCAGTTACTTTCCCACGTGGTGCACCGTCAGGTAAACGGACCCGGTGACCGGGGTTCCGTCTGCGGCTTTGACGTTCAACCCCACTTGCATTTGCATGACCTGCTGCATTTTTCCGACGACCACATGCACGGTTTTCCCATCCGCGGAGAGGCTCGCTTTCGTCACGAGCACGTCATCTTGGCCGACGACGTTGATGCCCGAGGGCTTGTAGCGGAACGAACCGTAATCGCCGGACCATTTGTAATCCCACCACGCCGCCCGGTAGTTTTGGACGTCTTCGACCGCGGCTTTATCGAGCGGCTGCGAGAAGGTGAACTTCACGCCGTCGGGTACGACTTCCATCTTGATCGGAGCGTGGATCGGCTTGCCAGTCGCGCGAACTCGCTGCAGGCAACCGTCCGCCTGGGCCGCGGTCTGCCAACCGTTGAGCCCGCAGACGTAAAGGTGGCCGTCCGCCCCAAACCGACCCCGGCAGGTGCCCGAAAGGAATTTCCAACCGAGATCCCAGACGCCACCCTGCACGCCCCCCTCGTACTGTTGACGAAGGAGTACGAACGCCTTGCACCGGCCGTACGAGAGGTGCAGGGGCAAACCTGCGAGCGGCCCGAACGCCTTCTCGGGCACCCAGACCTGGCCGCCGGCGGAGTTGTCGACTTCGCGGGGCAACCACAGCAGCGGGTTGTCGTAAGTACTCGGCGGCGTCGTGCGGTGGTGGGCGCGCATGTCGCCGTAGAAGCCGCCCTTCTTGTACTCGTCGATCCGCGTCGCGGGCATCCAGTTGCCTTCTTGATCGGCTCCGGTGAACACGCCCGAAGGCGAAATTCCCATGCCGATCGGGTGGCGGAAACCGGTCGCGAAGACTTCGGTCTTCGAGCCGTCCTTCGAGACTTTGAGAAGGCAACCGCCCGTGGGGAGGTGCGGATCGCCGGTTTTGAAGAAGTAGAAGTTCCCTTCGGGATCGGTCTCCAGACAGGTGTCGTAAGAGTGTTCGCCCGCACCCGTGTCCCAATCGTTCGCTACGCATTCGTAAAAGTCCGCTTCGCCGTCGTCGTTGTTGTCGTGCAGCCGCGTGAGTTGGCCGCGCTCGAGGACGACGACTTTCCCATCCACGACCTTGAGGCCGAGCGGGTGGTACAAGCCCGCGGCGTGGCGTTGCCAGCTAACCGTGCTTTCTTTTTCATCGAACTTTGCAAGCCAGACATCCCCGTGGCAAGTACACATCGCAACGCGGCCGTCCGGCAGGAAATCGAGCCCCGTGCAGAAGAAGAGCGCCTTGTGCGGGTTCTCGTAGGGAAGGGTGAGCGTGTCGATCGCGAACGGACCCGCGTCGTTTCCTCGAACGAGTTTGGTGACGAGCGGCTTGCCCCAGCGAGCGGGGCCGGGTTGCGTATGGCGCGAGGGTGAATCCTCGAGTTGTTTCGCCTGCCCATAAGCACGCACGCTCGTCAAGGGTGCGTCTTTCGGAACGAAGGTCACGAGTTCGCTCGATGGACCGTCCGGTCGCCAAAGGATCGGCGTCGTACCCGGAGAGACGACGACGGTTCGGACCGCGGATACTCCGTCGGACTTCAACGATTCCAGAACTTGGCGGTCGCCGACGGTGTAGGCGAACACGACGCGGTCGCCGTGGACGTAATGGCCCCGATACCGTCCCCAGGTTTTCGGAAGAGGACTCGTCGTACCCGCGCCTTTGATCGCCCAAGCCCCGTCCGGACTGGCCCAGGCGGCACCGCTCGGCGTGGCGAACGAGATCGTGCCGACCGGCGCTGGCGTGTTGAGCAATCCGAACCGGCGGTCCGAATGGTTGATCCACCCGCCCGTCCAGATGCAAGCGACTCGCAAGGTATTGCGATCGAAAATGACACCGGCTTTCTCGCCGAGTTTCACCGCGGTGCCCTTGTAGACGATCTCTTTCGTCTGGCCGAGCGGGTACTGAAACGTGGCGTTCAAAAACGGCCCCGTGTTCATTTCACGGAAGCGGGGATCGGTCCATTCCTTATCGGTCGCCTTCTCCCACGGTTCTGCTTTTCCCGTCGCGGGCCGCGGCGTCCAGTCGGCGAGGTCCGGCGGCACACCCTTCGGATCGATCGGCGTGGCCGGGGGCGTCGCGGGAGGTGTGGTTTGTGCAAAGAGCGACGGCGGAATCACGAGCAGCAGTGCGAGCGTAACGGCGCGATACCACATGGGCGGAGGCTCCGCGAGAGAGAGTGCGACAGGGCCGCATCATCGCATCGCGGAAGGATCGGTGCAACGCGAAGCGGAGGCGGTCGAGATTCCACCTCCGCGATCATTTCGCCGGCTTCGGCTCCAGGATCGCCAGTGGCTCGGCGAGCGGCATGGCCGTCGCGCACGTTCCGAACGTGCAGCCGATGTGCGGCCGCGAGCACGGGTCGCACTTGCCTTTTTTGAAGGGGAGATCCTCGAGCATCGTCTTCGACGGTACGTAAATCCGATCCCCGGCCTGAATCTGATAGTTCGTGCTCGTGTCCCCGAGTTGGACGATGGCGTCGTAGCAGACCGGCTGCACGAACCGGCACCCGTCCGGCATCGACGGCCGCGCGAGGGTCACGCGAGTGGTGGACGCTTGCCGCGTGATGCCGCCGGCGGTGATGATGCCGTCGAGCACGGTTTCTCGCCCGATGAGTGGGTACGCCCCGGGAGCGCTGACTTCGCCCAGCACGTAGTAGACTTTGCTCTCCCGCCCGAGCAATCGAACCGAGACGGCGAGCCCGGCCCGGTCCTTCTCTTTCGTGATCGTTTCGGCGTACTTTTTAATCTCCGCTTCCACTTGCATGACCGTTTTGCCAGCCACGACGGGCCGGCCGTACCGACCGAGTTCGATCGTGCCGTCCGCCAGAATACGCAAGTCGCCGACCGGCAGTGCGACGGGTACGTCGAACTCCGTCACGTCCACGCCGATGCTGTCGCCGGGTTCCAGGAGGTGCGTTGGGTGCAAGGACTTCTCGAGTTCTCGCGGCAACGGGGCAGGGGACTCGGCCTCCGTCCGCAGGCGCGAAGCCGTTGCCGAGAGCTTGTGCGTCGGCGGCGTTATGCCGAACGTTGACGCTACCGTCGTGCAGCCGGTTCCGCAAAGAGATGCTGCAAACAGCGCTGCGACGGCATACCGACGAAGATTCTCGCGCATTGCTGCAACCTCACGACCCAATCCGATGGAACGCTTCGGTAGTTTTGATCGGTCGGGCAAGGTGCGGGGCTTGAAGCGAATTTGCCGCGGTTAGGCGATCAGCGGGTTTTGGTTTACCCTCCCCCCGCTGGGGAGAGGGTGGCTCGGCCTCGCGGGCCAGGTGTGGGGTCGGCGCTACGCGCCGCGGAAAGCGCCGACCCCTCACCCCCCCGGCCCCTGCCCAACGGGGCGAGAGGGGGAGACGGTCATCTGCCGTTCGGCTCAATGTTCGCCATGTTCACACACACCGTTTTCCAGTGTTCATGAACATTGTGAACGCTGTGAACATGTGAACATTACGGCGATCGACGGGTTTTGGTTTGCGCTCTCCCCGACGGGAAGAGGGGAGTAGATCATCTTCCGCTCGCATTACCGCGGACGCGTCAAAGTCTGATTATTTACCGAGAAATACCGGTTGAGGAAGAATCGGATGGCCTCGTCGCTCAAGAGCGCGAGCGTGTTCACTTGAACCGAAGGGCGGTCGAACGTGCCACCGACGGTCAAGCGCACGACGCGGTTCGAGAGGTAGTTGAGAATCTCCAAAACTAGGGCGACTGGGATGGGTCCGATCGCGGGAAGGCGCACTCCCAAAAACCCGAACGTCCCGGGCGTTGGGGCCAAGCTCCCGGTGTTTGCGACGACGTTGAGGTCGAGCCGGCCGTTCAGGAAAATGTCGCCGTCGATGAGCATCGTCACGCTTGGCCCCGCGAGGGCCACGCGCTCGAAGTGGAACTTCCCGCCGCCGAGCCGGGCTTGCAGGACGCCCTCCTTGAACGGCTGCGTGGCCCGCAGAGGTGCGACGTAGGGAGTCAGAGCGCGAAAGACCGGCAACGCCGAGACCTGGGCATCCCCGAGAGTGGCGTTCAAGGTTCCCTGAATGTCGTTTGCGGATTGAATCCGCGAGCCGCCGAATTGGAACTTCCCACTCGTTCGCCCGGAGATCGTGCTCGTCGATTGCCCGAGCTGAGCGAGCAGGCCGCGGATGTAAACGTCCGTGAAATCGATCTTCCCTTCGGCGTGGATCGCCCCGTTCCATCGAACGAGCCCGTCGCCGCGGACGCGGCCGCCGGCAATGCGAGCGTTCAATTCCCGCACCGAAAACTGACCGGAACCACCGGGAACCACGGCCCATTCCAGGCTGGAGCGGAGGTTTTCGATGCGAATCCCATCGACGATAGCCCGCGAGCAGAGGACGGTTCCCGTCCCGCGAATTTCCCGGCCAATGCTGCCGCGGATGGAGACTTCCGCTTCGCCTTCGATGTTCTTGATTCCGAATGGCGCGAGTAGCGTCTCGACGTTGACGCTTTGAAGGTGCAGTGCGTAGTTGCGCTGGCGCGCGTCGCCCAAGCCGTACACGAGTCGACCGCGAACCGTGCCGTTGGCGATGGTGCCGCCGATTTCGGAGAGTTCGATTTTCTGCGGAGTGATGCGGACGAACGCGGATAAATTCGAGAGCTTTTCGGTTCCCCAGCCGAACCCGACGAGGTCGATCCAGCCTTTGCCGCTCGGCCCGTCGGCGTCGAAGTCGAAGAACACGACTGCGGAAAGAGCCCCGCGGAGCGAAGCGAGTGCCGGGATCCCCAATCCCTCGGCGAGTTTGTCGAGGCGAAGGTTCGTGACCTTGAGGTGGCTCGTTTGGGGAGGTCCGACCGGCGGTGGATTGGCGGGGGCTTTGGGTTTACCGAGCGGATACGTGCCGTCGAGGTCGAAGGTGCCGCCGAGCGACTCGCCCTTTAGCTCGTAGCGGATTCCATCGGGTTTGTAGCCGATCGCTCCTTTGAGTCGCTGGGCGGGGATGCCCTGGATCTTCAATTGCGGCGCTTCGAGGTTGAGCGAGCCGTTGGCCGTTTGGGGTTCGCCATCCTTTCTCGGGAGAAGCGTGCCGTTCAGTTTCCCCGAGACGCGGCCTTCAATTTTCACGGGCAAATCCGGAATGCCTTTCGTCGCGGCGACCGCGTCGATGTCCTTGAAAGCGAGGTTGATCGCGCCGGCTTCCGCGCCGGTGAGGGAGAACTTGCCCTTGGCCTCCAGCGAACCGCGAAAGAGTTCGGCGGAGGCCTTGATAATCTGGGCGATTCCCTTTTCCACGGACAGTTCGACGGTCAAGTTATCGATCTTGTTCTTGTAAATGCTCAGCGATTCCGAGGTGAGCTTTCCCGAGCCTTTGAGGTTGTTTAGGTCGCTGAGCTTTTCGCCGGGCGAGGACAGATTGAACGATCCGGAGACGGAACCGGTTGCCACGTCCGCCAGACCCGGCACCGCTGCGACGAGCGGGCCGAGGGGGAGGTCCGTGAGTTTCAAATCCGCCGTGAGGTCGCCCACGGGATCGACGCCGACGAGGGCCGTGCCGAGGAACGAGCCGCCCTTGCCGGTCGCAGTGGAATCCGGTACGTCCGCGGCCAATTTCGTCAGGCGCATGATGCCGTTGCGGAGTTCGACGTTCGCCGTGAGGTTCTTGAGGACGAGCCCTTCGATCTGAAGTTCGGGAATCGAAGCGGATCCTTTCACGCGGTAAGCCTTAAGCTTGCCCGCGTCGTTGATCGGGATTTCCGCGGCGATTTCGAGCGTGAGCTTGCCTGCGACTTTTACGGGCATCACGATCATCGCTTTGGACAAGAACTCCGCGAGATCGACATCCTTGAGTTTGAGGTTCGCCTGAACGTAGGTCGGGTCCGCGGCCTTCGGTTGAACGATGGTGCCGGATTGTTGAAGGAGGAACAGGAACAGTCCGACCGCCTGAGCCGGGTCGGGGTTCGGCAACTCTTGGCGAATCTTCTGGTCGGGGAGCTTCGGCGGGGGTGAACCGAACCGCAGTCGCTTGCCGTCCGAATACATTTCGAACTCGGCCTTCTCCGCGGGGATGTTGCCGAACAGTTCCGCGTTTTCCAGTTCGACCTTTCCGCCTCCGGTCGTCGTGGTTTTGTCGCCCTCGATGACGACGCGGACCTTCGCAGCACCGATCGCTTTGCCGGCCGTGAACTGCGGAGGGAGGTTCCAAGCTTTCGGCAGTTTGGCGATGTCGAGCCCCTGGGCGGAAACGTCGAAGTCGAGGTCTGCCTTCTTCGGAGGAAAATCCAGTTTCGCGTTCATCTTCACGGTGCCGTCCGCGGTCTTACCGACCACGTCGCTCAGCACCACTTTGGTTCCTTCGACGAACACTTTGCCCGTGACCTCGGTAAAGCCGAGATCGATGGCGGAGACGTGGAGCTTGGAAGCCGTGGGCTGGGCGGTCACCTGCCACCACCACTTCGATTCGGCATCGCGGCCGACGCGGACGTGGACGGGGCTCGTGCCGTCGAGTTGAACGACCTCCCAGACTTCCAGCGGAACGAACGGGATCGACCTCAGCTTTTCGGGGGTGAAGGGGATCGAACCGTTGCTCTTGAAGTCCAGCGAGCCCGCGCTGCCGTCCGAGTTCCATTCGCCGTTCAACGTCCATCCACCCCAATTCGCGTCTTGGGCTTTACCCGAAATGGCGATCTTCGCGCCGCCATCGGAGATCGATACGTCGAGCCCGGAAGCCCGAAAGTCGGGCTTGCCCTCTTGCACGAAGTGGACCGACGCGCCGTTGACTTGAATGGTGGGCAGCTTGTTTCCCCCACCACCGCTTTTCGGCTGCGGGAGCTTGTCGGTGATGTTTCCGTCTTTATCGAAGTGGAGGGTGATCTGGGCTTTTTCGACGGTCACGGTTCCCGGCGTCGAGCCCGCGGCCAGTGCCACGGGCGATGCATCGAGGTGTACGGTCCCTTTAACGATTGGTGTGGGTTCGTTCGCGCTGCCCGGAAGTTCGATCTCAACGGACGTGGAACCCATTCCGGAACTGACCTCTTTGACGACGATATCGCCTCCGAAGCGATCTGTGAGAGAATCGGAAATGAGCCGATGAGCCGAGCCCGTGTTCAGGTATGCCCGAAGGCCCAAACATCCGAGCCCAACGACGACGACGAGGCCCAAAAGGACGATGGCCGAGATTCGGAGAATTCTGCGCACGGAGTGCCTCCTCGGTCCGATTCGTCCTCCGTGCGACATTCACTTGAGAATCGCGACCGGGCCATCGTGGCCGTGCGCAGCGTCATCAACCATTAGCAGTCATCGGAATTGCAAACGAGGTGCCAGAAACCGAACGGGTTTCGCGGGTTCAATAATTGCGTTCCTGGACGGATTATCCGCTGAAAACCGTTCAACCTCATCTTACAGAGCCCGGAAACAGCACGACCCCGGGGTTTGAAACCCGAGGTCGAGCGAACTTCAGTGCGGGAGACAGGACTTGAACCTGCACGGGGTTGCCCCCGCTAGCCCCTCAAGCTAGTGCGTCTGCCAATTCCGCCACTCCCGCGGCGTCAGGGAATTATCGGAGGCGCCGTTCCTTCTTCAAGATGGTCTCGCGAAGAAGTCGCGGATGGCATTCGCAGTCGGACCCGGCAAAGTGTATTGGGGGTAGTGCCCGCAGGGTGAGAACTCCACTCGCCGAACGTCCGGCAGGCCCGCTTCCAATTGAGCTTCGCACCCCCGCGGTACAATCGTGTCGCGGTCGCCACCGATGAGCAAAATCGGGTGCTTCACCACGGACAGGAGCGGTCGAAGATCGAGCTCGTCGATGATGAGCGTCCGCCGGGCCGCGGCACGGTTCGGGGTTCGCCCAGTACACCAGAGCAGGAACTCGTAGATCTCCGGCGGACAGTTCGCGAATTGGCCGCCTTCGAGCCGCCGCATCACGGTCTCGCGGAACGGCACCTCGTCCATCCGCCCCGGCCAAAAGCGGGCCAATCGAGCGAGCCCGCGTTCGATCCGCATGAGCGGCCGGCGGGCGAATCCACCTTTCAACACGCACCGACGAAAGCGATCCGGGTGTTCCAGTAGTGCTCGCAAAGAGATCGTGGTTCCAAACGACGAACCGACCAAATCTGCGATTGGCAGTTGCAAGTGATCGAGTAGGCAAATCAATTCTTCGACGAGGTCTTCGTGGCAGATCATCCCGAGGTTCGCGCCGTCGTCCAGGCCGTTGGGTAGCTCGTAAGCGATGCAGCGGAATCCGTCGTCCACGAGGCGGGCCATGACCATCGCGAACGACCGTGCCTGATCCGCCATGCCGTGGACGAAGACGATCGGCGGGCGGTCGCTCGTACCCCATTCGACGTAGCGGCAGCGACAGTGCTCGGTGGTCACGGTGCCGAACAGCGACTCGGCGTCGTACCGCTCCAGCGCGAGAAAGAGTTCGTGGGCGGTCGGGTGCGAAAGTCCCATGCGTCATTCGTAAAAGGCGGCCGCGGCGAAGCTCACGCTCTCGTGCCCGGTCGGGTGAACGTACTGGGAGTAATGTAAGACTCGCCCGGAACTCGGCTTCGCCACCGCGAGCGTCAACCACGTCGGGGGCAGTCCGCAAATGCGGCGGGCATCCTTCTCGTTCGCGATGACTCGGAAGTATTCGCCCTCGTCGGCTTCATGCAAAGTGGCCAGGACCGACTCGTCTTGCTTGCGACTGAACGAAAGGAACGGTTCCGCGACCGGCTCCGGGTCCTCGAACTTCGGCCCGATGTGCGCCAGGTCGCCGCTGATGATGTAGCAGATCTTTTCGCCCGCCTCGCGCTCGGCTCGTTGAAGCGCCGCGACCATCCGAGCAATGTCCGCCGATTGCGACGGGTCTCGTCCGAGGTGAACGCAATCTGCGAACGACCCGACGAGGAGGGGCACGATCCGGAACGGCCGACGGTTTTCGTAGAGGTATTGAAGCAGGATGACTTCGAGCTCGATCGAGTGCTCCGGAAGGTGAGCGACAGGGTCGTCGAACAGGCCCGTCCCGTAGTGGTGAACGAGTCGATCGACGTAGGCTTGGTCCGTCGTCGCTAAACCCAACGGCGTTGCGAAGTTCATCCTCGTCAGCGTGAACCGTTCCGGCGAATAGTGCGATGTGGCGATGATGACGAAGAGCGAGGCGTCGGTCCGTTCGAGGAGTTCCTTGAAGCCCCAGCCGTAGGTCACGCCGCCGCGGGCGTAGTCCATGTGGGGCACGAGCACGGCCCGCAAGCTTTTCGTCCGCGCCGCATTCTCGTCCGGCAGCCCGGGTCCGCCGGGGTTGGTGAAGAGCTTGCGAAATCGCTCGCGGATCGCATCCGGTTCGGGCGGATAGCACCCGATGCAGGACGGCCGGCGCACGGGGCCGTTCAGGTAGGCGAGTACCTTGGGGCCATCGAGGAAAAGGCCGTCATCGAGAGCGGTGGCCAGTTGAACGAGTCCATCGACGGGCACGGGCACGATCCGACCGATTTCGCGGAGCGACTTGCTGCCGTCGAAAAGTTGGACCGCCCCGACCCCGAGGCGAGTCAGGCTAAGGTGGCCGGGTGCGACCCTTTGAGGGTCGTAGAGCACGAACGAATCGGGGCTCCCTTCGGGAGCCGCGGCGAGGCGTTCGCGCAATCGGGGGCGAGAGTCGGCGGTAATCGGTCTCGAATCCATCGAACGCTCGCGGAACGCGGATCGAATCCGCAAATCCTAGCACGTTCGAGGAGGCAGCGAAAGCGGTCGAATCAACGCGTGCCCGAGTTCGCAGCCGGCTCCGCTAGGCCTGCGAAGTTGGGGACGATCGAACGGGGCAGGGTGCCCGTCAGTACGGCTACGTCCCACGCCCCGAGCGCCAAGGTGAGGCTGAAGGCGAGCGCCATCGACGCCCGATGGCGGAGCGACCCCGCGGGGCGGACCAAGACCGTTTCTGGCCGCGGAATCGCGGGCTGAGTTTTGGTCGCGATCTTCCGGGCGAGGGCCGCGGCCGTGGCGAGGTCGATGGAACTCGTGCCCTTCTTCATGCCGTGCGTCGTACCCGCCGGGAGCGACGGTAAGTGGAACGGCTTCGGCGGGGCAGGGACCGGGCCCGCTGCCGCGATGTACAGCGGCCCGAGCGGGATCGGAGTCGCATCCGCGACGGGACCGGCTGCGGTCGCGGTCGCCGCGAACCGAGCCGAGTGGTACTTGATCGCCGAACCGCTCGTGCTGAGCCCTGCGGCCGATGAACCGCCCCGCGAGGGCCGGACCGTATTCGTACCGAGGCTCACCGCGCTCGAGGCGCAGCCTCCACCTCCGCCGGTGGTCGAAGGGATTTCGATGTCCGAGGGCGGCGGGGGCGGGTTCACTGCCCATTCGTCCAGTGCGGCCATCACTTCGGCCGGCGTTTGGTAGCGTTCGGCCGGCTTCTTCGCCAGCATCTTGGTGACTACGGCGGAGAGTTCCACCGGAATCTCCGGTCGCAGTTCGTGGACCGGAACGGCTTTGCGGGTTTGATGCGCAATGAGCTTGTGCGCGATTTTGTCACCGCCGAACGGCGGTTGGCCCGTCAGCAAAAAGTAAGCGGTGGCGCCCAGGCTGTAGATGTCGGCCCGCACGTCTACGCGGGAGCAGTCGATCGCCTGCTCGGGGGCGAGGTAATCCGCGGTGCCGAGGATTTTCACCCCTTCGCCGCGGGTGAGTTCGTCGTTCTCTTCTTCGGAACGGACCAGGCCGAGATCGAGGATCTTGACGACGCCGTTGCGGTCCACGAGGAGGTTCGCCGGCTTGATGTCGCGGTGGATCAGCCCCCGGCTGGACATGTATTCCAGACCCATCGCGGATTGCCAGATAAAGTACCCCGCACGGGCCGGCGTCAGCGGACCGTGCCGAACCACGAGGTCGTGGAAATTGATTCCGTCCACGAACTCCATGACAAGGAAGATCACGTCGCCGTCGAAGTCCACGTCGAACGCGCGGACGAGGTTCGGGTGATCGAGTTGAGCCGCGGCGCGGGCTTCGCGTAAGAATCGCTCTTTGCTGAACTGGTTCTCGGCCCGGTCCGGCGGGAGGACTTTCAGCGCCGCCCGGCGGCGCATGCTCGTGTGCTCGGCGAGGAACACCTGGCCCATGCCGCCGAGGCCGATGCGGTCCAGAACCTTGTACTTGCCCAGGAAGAAGCCGCGGTACTTCCCGCGCAGTATCTGTTCGGAGTGGAACGGCGTAATCAGGCCGTCGGCTTGCATCCGCCGGCTCAGCGCCGCTGGGCTTTCAAACGGGCCGGGGTGCGTGGTCAGATAGCCGTCGAGCTTGGCCGGCTCGACCAATTGGCTTTTGCGCACCAGATCGATGAATTCCGGGATTGTCGTCGGAGCAGGCATGATCACCGCCGAATTCGTACTACGCGCCGATTAGAGAACGGGCGACATTCAAAGAGATAGATCGCAATCCAACGAATGCACGGATTTCGTGGAATCGACCGGAATTCGGACAGGATCTCATGACTGGTTTTCGGACAGTTCGCGAGAATTGACACCGACGCAAAAAGAACAACCGCCGGGCAGGAACCCCGGCGGTTGCGAGACCGGCATAAATCTGCGATGCGGGCGCTACTTCTTAGGCGGAGTCGCCACCGTCTTGGCGACGTAACCGGGCGAGGCATTGAACCCCTTCAGCACGGTCGCATCGGCGATCTTCCAGATGCGAACCTCGCCGTCGTACGAACCGCCGGCCACGAGCAAGCCGTCCGGACTGAACGCCACGGCGAAGACGTGATCGGTCAGGCCTTGCAACGTCTTCGTGTTCGAGAGTTTGTCCATGTCCCAGAGGCGGACCGTCTTGTCCGCCGAGGAAGTCGCGAGCATCGGATCTTTGGGGTGGGCGACGACCTTGAAGGTTTCGTCCCCGTGGGCCGCGGACGACTTCACTTGCTTGCCTTCGCCGTTCGGCTTCCAGCTTCGAAGCTGGCGGTCCGACCCGACGGAGTAGCCCAAGGACGAATCTTTGTTGAGGAAGACGCCGTAGACGATGGCTTGGTGCTCGGGGAAGGTCATGATCGATTCTTTTGACTTCAAATCCCAGACCTTGGCAGTCTTGTCCCGGGCTGCCGTCGCGAGGTACTTACCATCCGCAGACAGGGACAGCCCGAGCACCCAGTCCGCGTGATTCTCGATGGTCTGATCGAGCTTGGCGGTCGCGAAGCCGGAGGTGAGATCCCAAACGCGGACGGTGCGGTCGCAGCCGCCCGCGGCGAGGCGGTTGCCGTCGGCGGAGACCGCGAGGCAGAGCACGGAATCGTCCACTTCGACTAGCTGCTTGAGCATGACTTTGGGGTCGTTCACGCCGTCGAGCATGGCCACGCCATTCACCGCCTTGCCCGCTCCGGCGATGTCGTAAATGCGAACGTCTCCCTCTTGGCCGGGGCGACCCCCGGCGACGGCGAGCTGGCCTTTGGGCAGGAACGCCATTGCATACGCGCGCTCGGCTCGCGTGGCGATTCGCTTCAACAGCTTCGCTTCCTCTACGGACCAGACGGTGAGTTCGTGGTGCCCGCCGACGACGATAGCCTTGCTATCCGGTGTGAACGCGAGCGAATTGACCACGGCGGGGAACGGATATTTCTCCGGCGGTGCCGGCGGCTTCCACCGCGTGCGCAGTTCCTTGTTCAAATCCGACTTCGCGTCGAGCCCCCCGTCGAGCTTGGCTCCTTCCTTGATCCACTGCTCGATGACTTTCGCCTTGGCCGCGGGAACCGCGCTCCCTTTGTCCCGCGGGGGCATGCGGCGTTCCTCAGCTGTGACGATCAAGGCGTGGAGGTCGCTCTCCGCCGGTTTGCCGGCAGTGACCGCGCCGCCTTCGGCGCCGCCCGCGAGCAACTTCTCGAAGGTCGTCATGTCGTACTTGCCGCTCTTCTTGCGAGCGTCGTGGCAAGCGAAGCAGTTTTCCTTCAAGATCGGGGCGACATCGTTGACGAAGCTCACGGGTTTGCCCGACGGCTGGGCGTTCGCCGCGGAAGGGTTTGCGAACATAAGGAACGCGAAAGCGGCGGCCGCGACCGCGCAGAGTACGCAGTAGCAAGCCGAACGGCGGTTCATGGGGGAGTCTCTCGACCGGGGATAGGGTCCAGGCAGGTTCTGCTAGTGTAAATCGTCGAAGGGATTTCGAGAAGGACAAAGCCGGCCTCGCTATGCGCCTTTCGTACACCGCGGACCGGAGTTAATGCCCGTTGCCGACTCGACCGGCACGGCTGCGCTTGATGCGTTCGAGAGCCTCGCGGACATCCGCGGTGCCGTAGGGCTTGAGCAGGAACGCGGCCGGCCGGTAAGGCGTGAGGTCCGGGAGCGAATACTCGGTCAGGCGGGCACAGACCAGGATCGGCACCTCCGAGCGAATCTCGCGAATCGCTTCGAGCGTGCCCGTTTCGGCTTCGTGGGTTTGATCGAGGCCGATGAGCACCAACCCGAATCGCTGCGGAGTTTGCCGGAAAAGACGAACCCCGTTGTCGCTGTCTGCGGCGAACGCGACATCCCAGCCGAGGTCCGTGAGGGCTCGATGGCCGGGCACGCAATCGCCCTCGTCGGCGTCGATGACCAGGGCCACGGGCCGAACCGGTTCGCTCAGGGCGGCCGCCTCGGCCGGCAAGAGTGCGGTAATCTTCGTCCCGAGCCCGAGGCGAGAGGCCGCGGTCACGGTTCCGTTGTGAGTACGCACGATTCCGTGGACCGCCGAGAGGCCCAACCCGCGACCGGTGAACTTCGTCGTGAAGAATGGCTCGAAAATGCGAGCCTTCGTCTCCTCAGACATGCCGGTACCATTATCTTCGACGGAAAGCCGGACGTAGCGGCCGGGAGGGAGGTCGTCGGCCCCGGCGACTTCGCCGTCGGTCGCGGGCAAGGTCACCGAATCGGTGCTAATCGTGACCGTGCCCGCTTTGCCCTCCAAAGCCTCGACTGCATTCGCGAGCAAATTAACCACCAACTGGCGAAGTTGTGTTTCGTCCGCGGAAACCTTGGGAAGGTTCTCGCCCGGTGCGATGTGCAACGCCGCATTCGGCGGCAACGGGTCGTGAAGCCGGAGTTCGCGGAGCAAAAGGTTCAAGTCGGTCGGGCGTGGCTGCAGCTTGTTTTTCCCGGCGTATGCAAGCAGTTGCCGGGTCAGGTCCGTCGCCCGCCGCGCGGCGATTTCGATTTGGTCGAGTTGGGTGCGGGCCGGGGCGTCGTTGGGAAGCGTCATCGCCGTCAATTCCGCGTTCCCGATGATGACCGTAAGAAGGTTGTTGAACTCGTGAGCGATTCCGCCTGCGATGATCGAGAGGCTCTCCGCCTTCTGGTTTTCAAACTCCCGGGTGTCGAGCGCCCGCCGATCCTCCTCGACTCTGCGGAGTTCGGTGATGTCCATGCCGACGGCCTGGTAGCCGGTCGTCCGGCCTTGCGAATCGTCGGTCGCGTGAACGCTCCAGCGGTGCCAGCGAGGGTTGTCGTGGGCTCGCGTCTGGACTTCGATCGAGAGCGGCTTGCCGCCGGAGCTGAGGGCGGAGAGTTCTTTCAGAAGGGTTGCAGGATCGTGGGAAGTCCCTTCCAAGAAAGGTCTCCCCACCAGTTGCACGGATCGGCCGACGGCGCGGGTGTACGCCTTGTTGGCGAATCGCACGGTGCCGGCTCGGTCGAACTCGCAGATCGGCGAAGGGTTGTCGCCCACGAGCAATCGGAACATGCGATCGCTCGTTTGGAAGGCAACTTTCGCGGAATCGCGTTCGGCCAGTAGAGAGGCGAGAAGGAGGTTCAATGCCGTTAGTCCCGCGATGAATGCCCAAAGTCTGAACGATCCGATTTGAGGATCCGAATGGACGAACGGTCCAGTTCCGGACGCAGACGAGTAGACGGCCACGGAGGCAACCAGAACTCCACCGATGGCGCCGATCGGGAGCCCGAAGCGAACTGTCAGCGCGATCAAAATGACGACGGGGATCAGAACGACCAGTCCTGGGAAGTGGGAACCACTCGTAAACGAGCCATAGCAAACGAAACACGCCGCGACGAGAGTTCCGAGGCCGAGCGTCTGCGTCGCGGGACGCTTAAGAAAGGACGCGAGCGTGTTTCCGTCGATGGCGAGCAGCGGCAGACCGAAGACGAGAACGCCGACGGAATCGCTGAGCCACCAGATCGAGAAGATCGACGTGAGGCTATCGGGCGGAGCGCCGTCGAGTACTAGCCAGCACGCTCCATTGATTGCGGAGAGACTCATCGGTCCGAAAGCACCGACGACGACGAAACGGAAGATGTCGGCTCGTTTGGCAATGCTTGAGTCGAAGCGTACTAGGTGCAGCAGCCACGCGGCGCCGGCGGGTGCAAGTGTATTGCCGGCCGCAATCCCAACTGCGGCCCACCAGGAGTTCAGGTCGAGATTCACGGCGAGCGCAGCAACGAACACAGCAGGCCAGTAGCGGAGCCCGTACCGGTACAGGAACGCCACCGCGATCCCCGTCGGCGGCCAGAAGAGGGTCACGTTGTTGCCCACGTGCGGCATCAAGAGGCCGATCTGGGCGGAGATGAAGTACGCCGCCGCGAGTCCAACGAATCTGATGCCGTAAGTGGCCCAGTTGGTTCGAAGTACGGACGTATGGCTCGGCGGTTTCACAGGCTCACAGTGGAAAATAGTGCGTACGACCCGGTAAGGCCTGGCCTTCGAGCGGGTCCGAAAAACCGTCACTAAAAAATCTTAGACTGAAAACCAAAGTTTTTGCCGGGATTTCGGACACTTTTGCAAGTAGATTCTCGCCGAATTCCGAGGCCGCCTCAGATTTGAGCCACGATGCCGCGAACGAGCGTGCGGAGCTTCGGCTCGGCTGCGTTCGCGGTCGCAATAATCTCGGGCAGGCTCACAGGCTCCAGGGAGTCCGGCAAGCAGATATCGGTCACGACGGAGAGCCCGAGGTTGCGCATCCCGCCGTGAACGCCGACGATCACCTCGGGGACCGTAGACATGCCGACCACGTCGGCCCCAATCATACGCAGGAACCGGTACTCGGCCCGCGTTTCGAGGTTCGGTCCCGAGACGGCGACGTAGACGCCTTGCTGCACGGGAATTTTCGCCTCCAGCGCGACGGCTCGTCCCAAGGCCAGCAATTCGCGGTCGTAAGCGAAGCACATATCGGGAAAGCGTTCTCCCAACCGCTCGTCGTTCGGGCCGATCAGCGGACTGTCCCCCAGCAAGTTGATGTGGTCTTCGATGAGCATGATGTCCCCGCGGCTATATTGCGGGTTCATGCCCCCACAAGCGTTCGAGGCAATGAGGACTTCGCAGCCGAGAGCCTTCATGACGCGGACGGGGAACGTAATCTGCTGGAGCGTGTACCCTTCGTAGTAGTGGAAGCGGCCCTCCATGAGGACGACGGGCTTGCCGCCGAGCGTCCCGCAGACGAGTCGGCCTTTGTGCGATGGGGCCGTAGACCGCGGAAAGTGCGGTATCTCCTCGTAGGGAATGACCGCATCCGCCGCGACGTCTTCGGCGAGCTTGCCGAGCCCGGTGCCGAGGACGATTCCCACGAGCGGTTTGGTGGCCCACCGCGAGCGAATCGCGGTTGCGGCTTCTTGAATCTGATCGAAGAGCATGGGCAAAAGTCCGTTGACGGGACGAACGGAACAGCTTAAACGAGCCCGGAGTTTCGGCCGATAGAACTCGGACCGACATCGACTTGGGACGGGAAACATCCTATGGGACCGTCCGGATTTTCAAAGCGATTCAAACGGATGGCCCGAAATCCTTCGTCGTGCGCGCCGCGACCGGGCGAGTTACTCTCCGACGAAACGTGGGGTTTACCCCCGTGGGATTCCAGCCTCGAAGTCTGCTCCGCCCGAGATGCGGTGGTCGAAAACGGCCGCGTCGTGTCCCTTTCGCTGAGCGGCCGGGCGTTCGTATCATCGGCGCACGACCTGTTTCAGGAGCACCCGATCCGTTCCCTCCGGCTCGTTGCCGTCGCTCCGTTTTTGACGGAGGTTGCAAACTGCGAACGGCTCTCGGGGCTCACGCGGCTCGATCTTTTCGGCAATCGGATCGGCCCCGAAGGTTTGAAGCAGTTACTTGCGTCACCCTTCCTCGCGAATCTCCGCGAACTCGGCCTCGGCCGCAACGGCCTCGGTACTCCGGGGATCGAAGAGCTTCTGAACTGGCGCGGTCGAGAAAAGATTCGACGGCTCGATTTGCAGGGCAACGGACTCTTAGCGGACGATGTGCATCGGTTGTTCGGTTCGTCAAAATGGCCGGAACTGTCTGGGTTGGTCCTTTCCGAGAATGCCCTCGGCCCGAAATCCGTCGAATCGCTCTTTCAACTTCCCCTCGCCGAGCTCGAGATCGAGGGAATCGAGCTCGGAACCTCTGGTGCTGTCCATCTCGCGGAATCCGGATTGAAACCGATCAACCTCAACCTCGGCTTCAATCGCATCGGCGATAAAGGCATCGCGGAACTCGTGCGATCGGAACTCTTGGCGAAATGTACCGTGCTCGATCTCCGCGGGAACCTGATCCGTTCCGCCGATCCGTTCGTCGATTCTCCGATGCTGAGAAACGTCCGATCGCTCGACCTCCGAGCCAATCCATTCGACGACGACGCGGTCTCAAAACTCCGTCGTCGCTTCGGCGAAGCCGTGCTCCTCTCGTAGACGCTCGCGGGCTTCCCCGGCACAATAGCCCTTTCGACCGTGGAGTTCCGCTGATGGCCGTCAACCTCCCGCCGCATTATCACGACGCCGACGCGCGGTTCAAAAAGGCGAAAACCGCCGAGGAAAAGCTCGTCGCACTGCGGGAAATGTGGGTGCTGCTGCCCAAGCACAAGGCCAGCGAAAAGGTCCAGATGGACCTGAAGACGAAGATCAGCGAACTGACCGACGAGATCGAACAGGAGAAGCTCGGGCCGCGGAAAGCGGCTCCGGGTTCGTACAAGTTCCCGCGGCAAGGGGCGGGGCAGGTCGCGTTCGTCGGCCCGCCGAACGCCGGGAAAAGCCGCTTGCTCGGCACGCTGACGAAGGCCGCGCCGACGGTCGCGCCGTACCCGTTCACCACGCGAGAGCCCGTGCCGGGGATGATGGATTACGACGATGTGCGGGTCCAACTCATCGACCTGCCCCCGATCACGGCGGACCACTTCGAGCCGTTCATTTCGGACCTCACGCGGGCTGCCGATGCCGCCGTCTTGTTCCTCGATCTGTCGGACGACGACGGACCCGCGGCGACTGAGGCGACCATCGAACGCTTGAAAGCGTCGAGGCGCGTGTTGGTGCCCGAACGACCCGCGGGAGACGATGACCCCACGACCTATTTCTTGCCGACGCTGCTCGCCGCCACGAAGTGCGACGACGAGGCGGCGGACATTCGACTGGAGATCGCGAAAGAACAATTCGCGAATCGGTTCCCGCTCTTCGTCATCTCCGCCGAACGCGGCGACGGGCTCGCGGAACTCCGCAAAGCGATCTACGACCGACTCGGCGTCATGCGCGTTTACACGAAATTGCCGGGTAAATCCGCGGACAAGTCGAACCCGTTCACTTGCCCGCTCGGAAGTTCCGTTTCCGAATTCGCGGCGAAAGTCCACAACGATTTCGAGGAAAGCCTGAAATCGGCCCGCGTTTGGGGCAGCGGGGCATTCGATGGCCAAACGGTGGGACGCGACCACGTTTTGCAAGATCGCGACGTTGTCGAGTTGCATATCTGAGGCAAGCTCACCAAGATAGCGCCATGATCTTGAAACCGGACCAGCTCAAAATGCCCACACGCTATCTCGCCCGCTACGGGGTCATGCGGTTCGTGGGGGACTTCGAAGCCCCCGCGGACTACGCGTGGACGCGCCGGGCTTCGGTCATCTTGAAGACCGACCGCGGCGTCGAGATCGGCGAGGCTCTTTGCCCGGCCACGCCCCAAGCCATCGCCGCCGTCTCCGAATTGACCCACGGCCAGATCGTTCGCGCCGCCACGGCGGACGACAACCGCAAGGCCACGGCGATCAAAGACCTCCAGCGCCGCGAGTACGCCGTCGCATCCGAGTTGATCGTCAAGCACCACCTCGCCATGCAGTTGGTCGATGTGGAGCACCTCTTCGGCGGCGAGCGGATCGTCTTTTACTTCCTCTCGGATACGCGGGTCGATTTCCGCGACCTCGTGAAGAGCATGGCCCGCGAGTTCCACACCCGAATCGAACTTCGGCAAATCGGCGTGCGGGACGAGGCGAAACTCCTCGCCGATTACGGCGATTGCGGTAAGCCAGTCTGCTGCAACACGCACATGGTGGTGATGCCTCCCGTGAGCATGCGGATGGCGAAGTTGCAGAAATCGACGCTCGACCCGTCGAAGATCTCGGGCCGCTGCGGGCGGTTGAAGTGCTGCCTGCGGTTCGAGCAAGACGTTTACGAAGAGTTCCAGTCGTCCCTGCCGCCGATCGGCTCGCGCGTGTTGACGGACAAGGGGCAGGGGCGAGTGCTGGCGTTGGAAATCTTGGCTCGACGGTTGCTCGTCGAGTTCGAGGATGGACGGCGATTGCCCGTGGCTGCGGACGAAGTGTTGACGCGACTCTGATTCGGCGAGCCCGGACCGCGGCCACCGCGGGTCAACGGATGACCCCCAGGACCGCGATTCCTCGTTCGTCAGCCCGCATTGGAGCCCGGAGTGGACCAGAAGATACTCGAACTCCTGCGTACCGATTCGCGGTACGCCTACGAAGCGTACGAGTTCGTTTGCGATGCAGTCACCTATGCCCAGGAACGCCTCGGCCGTATCCCGGTCGATGAAGATGAGCCGGAGGCCGATTACCACGTCTCCGGCGAAGAGCTCACCCGAGCGGCCTGCGAACTGGCCGTGGAAGAGTTCGGCATGATGGCCGCGGTCGTGTTTAAGCAGTGGGGCATCCGCACCACGGGCGACTTCGGCCAAATCGTCTTCAACCTGATCCAGTCCGACCGCCTGAGCAAATCGGACCGCGACGAGCTCGAAGACTTCCACGATCTGTTCGACCTGGACAAGGCGCTGAGCGAAGGGTTCGCGATCACGGCCGGGGACTGCCGCCCCAGCGCCGGGAAAGGCCGCCGATGAGCCGGCCCCGCATCCTGTTGATCGTGGCCGCCGTCGCCTTCCTGGCATGGCTCAGTTGGCTCGCAGTCGCGGTTGCGCAGAAGGGGAAATCGCCCGTGATTTCCCGCGGTCAATTGACCGCCGCGACGCACCTGCTCGTCCTCGAAGTCCGCGTCGGCGAAGACGGTTTGCCGAAGGCCGAAGCCACAGTCGCCCGCGTTTTGAAAGGCGAAGGCTTTCCCGCGGGTACGTCGGTCGAGATTGCGAATCTGCCGTCCGCATTGCCGCCCGGCGCCGCCGGGTTTCCGGGGCCGGGCGAGTACCTCGTTCCCGTCGTCGCGGATGGAGCCGGGGTGCGGATCGCGGGCCTTCCCCGTTCGCCGGGTTACGAATCGAGCTCCGGAATCCGCCCGTCCGTCTACGTTTGGAACGCGGCGACCGAGGCCCAACTCCGAGGGCTCGGCGCGATGCCGTGAACCCCGGGCACGTTCGGCCCGTCTAAACGTGCGGGGCGACGCCGCAAACGAAAATTCGCCTTGAACGGCCCCATGTGCGTTCCTAAGTTATTAGTTCCCGACTCAACGCATTGCCAGCTTAGCTCAGTTGGTAGAGCAACGGTTTTGTAAACCGTAGGTCGTGAGTTCGAATCTCACAGTTGGCTTGGTCCGCGACGGGGGAGAAACGATCCACGGGTAGGTGGCAGAGTGGTCAATTGCACCAGACTGTAAATCTGGCCTCTTCGGAGTTCAGAGGTTCGAATCCTCTCCTACCCAGATAGTCGGAAACGATGAAGTCTGAATTATGAACGATGAATCAAGAACCGCGTCGGGCTGACGCAGAACGGTTTCGGATTGATTCATAACTCATCATTCAAAATTCATCGTTGCACGAAGCGGGAGTAGCTCAACGGTAGAGCACT
>Ga0105048_10003745_pt1 | contig 24861 bp, 25 predicted proteins | sample MAT05_FD_78382 | JGI IMG/M metagenome (GOLD analysis project Ga0105048, IMG submission 78382) | Freshwater microbial communities from Lake Fryxell liftoff mats and glacier meltwater in Antarctica - MAT-05 | ecosystem: Environmental > Aquatic > Freshwater > Ice > Liftoff microbial mat | place... | reverse complement strand
GGCGGCGATGGCGGCGATGGCGGCGATGGCGGCGATGGCGGCGGCGGCGAATGAGCCCCTCGTATCCGGCGCCCTTGGCCCAGATCGTCGCGTTGCTCGAGCCCGGGAAGGATGAGCCGCTGCGCTTCGGATCGCCTCCGGCGCTCGATGCGCGCGCTGGTCGCGCTGGTGCGCGCGCTCCGATCGGACCGCCGATCACCGCGCGCGGCGGACGTGCTCGAGGCGGCGATCTGCCGGAGCGCGCTGGCGGTGCGGCTGCTCGTGATGCTCGAGCGCGATCAGCAAGAGGCGGGAAAAAAGGCCGCCGCGCTGGTGGGCAACGCACCTCGGATGGCGGTCGCAGCGAAGAAGCCGCCACCGGGGAGCATCAAGGCCTCGTCGTTCGGGAGCGATCTCGATCGCCGGCGCGTGACCGGCCGTTAGTACATCACGATCACGATCACGATCCTCGTCCGACAATCCACGCCCCACGATGCACGCGCACGAGCACGAGCACGCCACCGAGCTTGGCTGCAGCCTGCGTCGTAGGGATCCGGGATCCGTGCTCGTGAGTGGTGGTCCGTGGGGCGAGGGATCGTGGCGCGTGATCGTCGCATCGTGATTCTGGACCGCTAGTCGCAGCGCCGCGCGCGCGGCCCGCAGAACTGGTCGGTCGGCACGACCTGCATCGTCACCGGATCCGCACACAAGAACGACGTCCCGGGCTCGTTGAGCACGCGGGTCTCGACGCACGCGAGCCCGTTCGGACAGCTGTTGTCTCCGGGGAACGAGCAGCGTGAGTACGAGTCGGCGCAGGCCATCTGGCCCGGGCAGTCGAGGTCTTCCGTGCACGGAACGCCGCAGAACGTGAAGCCTTGGCCCTCGATGATGGTGACGAGGCAGGGGCCGTCGAGGCAGCCCAGCTCACACGGCTGGCAGAAGCGCGTGTCGCGCGGGCCGCAGCTCTGCGTGCCGGCATCGCAGAAGGATCCCAGCGCGCAGTACGTCGAGTCCTCGCAGCGCCCGGCGCGGCAGCGGCCGTCGATACAGACGTCGTCGAAGTTGCAGTCCGACGTGACGCGACAGCCGCGCTCGCACGTGGAGCTCTGGCAGATCTCGCCGATCGGACAGTGGAAGTCTTCGCCGCACTCACCGATCACCCGGCAGCGCATCTGATCGGTGTCGCAGAAGCGGCCCGCCGGGCAGTCCTCGTTGTTGTGGCAGCCTTCCAGGCTCTGGCAGAAGCCGAAGCGGTTGCAGAACGCGCCGGGGCAGTCGTTGTCGGCGGTGCATGCGCAGCGGCCGCTGGTCTGATCGCAGGTCAGGCCGGCGGGGCAGGCGCTGTTGTCGGTGCACAGGCAGCGGCCCTCGGCGTCCTGCGCGAAGCCGGGCGGGCAGCAGCCGACGCCGCTGCAGATGCAGGCGCGCGCGACCGGATCGAACAGGTTCCCGTCGGGGCAACAGGCGTCTTCACCGCAGGTGCAGCCGTCGCCCATCGGGTCGAAGATGAAGCCGACCGGGCAGCACGCGTCATCCGCGCAGACGCAGGACGCGCTGATCGCGTCGAAGCGAAAGCCGATCGGACAGCAGCTGTCGGCGCGGCACAGGCAAGCTCCAAAGTCGTCGCTCCAGGCGTGCTCGGGCGGGCAGCAGACGTCGCTCGCGCAGGTGCACGCGCCGGCGATCGGGTCGAACGTGGTGCCCTCGGGGCAGCAGCCGGTGCCGCGGCACTCGCAGCGCTCGACGCTGGTGGCGGTGGCGGTGAAGTAGCGATGTTCGGCAGGGCAGCAGGCGTCGCCGTCGCAACGGCACGCGCCCGCCTCGCAGATGAAGCCGGTCGGGCAGACCGCGTTGCTGTCGCACAGGCACGCGCCGGTGGTGGAGCTCTGGACGAAGCCGGCGGGGCAGGGCGGAAAGCCGTCGCTGCGCCCGCAGGCGGACGCCAGCAGGAAGAGCGCGATCGCGATCGCTCTACAGGCTGACGTCATACCGGATCTCCACGGTCGCGCTGGGCGGCGGCACGAAGTTGCCCTCGAACACCACGGCGCGCTCGGCGGGGCGCCAGGTCCAGCCGTTGATCGGATCGCGCGGCACGACTCTCCCGTCGACCAGCACGCGGATGGTCGACACCACCGGCGGCGCCGAGAGGCCGAACGCTCGGCGCAGCGCGGTGAGCGCGGCGGCGAGCTCGTCCATGAACGGCGCGAAGTCGGCGCTGCAGATGCTGGCGAAGATCCCGGTCGTCGCGTCGACCAGCTCCTGGTAGCGCGGCGAGGGCTTGGCGTCGGCGCCGAAGATGTCCTCGTCGCCAGGCGCCACGCACCCGTCGGGCACCGGCCCCGCGACGGCAGAGAAGCTGATGTTCGCGTCGCGCCCCGGGCCCTTGATGCCCTGCAGGAAGCGCTTGTAGAAGCCGAGCGGCCCGAGCGAGTTGTCGTCCTCGTCGCTCACGACGATCACCGCGAGCGCGGCCTCGTCGCGCAAAAATCCGGCGTTGGCGCCGATCGAGTTCGGCGGGGAGAGCGCCAGGTGCATCGCTGCCAGGGCCTCTTCCAGCGGCACGTCGCTCATCGGGAAGTCGACCGCCGCGCGAAAGGCGCCGCGCGGGTCGGGCGTGCTGCGATCGATGAAGCGCACCGGGCCGCGGAGGCGACCGCCGTCGCCCGTCTCGAACGAGAGGTCGGTGCTGGTCACTCCCACGTGGAAGTCGACCCGCCCCGCGACCAGCGCCGACAGGAAGCGATCGAACTGTCGCGCCAGCCGCTCGCGCTCGTTGTTCACCGAGCCGGAGTTGTCGACGATCCACAGCACGTCCACCTTGGCGTCGCCCTGGAGGTAGCCGTCGACCTGGGCGGGGCCGCGCACGATCGGGGGGAGGATCTTGCCGGGGATCAGCGGCGTCGCGCCGATCGGTGGCGTCTGGATGCGGGCGGCGACGACGTCGGGCGCCACCACCACCGGGCGCGCGGGCCAGTCATAGGCGCCGCCGGTGCTGGTGCGCCCGCCCGGCAGCTTGCCGCAACCGGCCAGCGCCACGAGCGCGCACGGGACGATCCACCGCACCAATCCTCTGTACCGCACTCGGGGTGATTAAGGCTTCAGCGCGAGGAAGGCGGCCTTGGCCTTCTCGACGATCGGCTCGCTCCCCGGCTTCATGATCTTCATGCCGAAGAGGGTCCGCCCGTTCTGGACGTAGATGCGGTCGCCGAACGCCGTGATGGCGGCCGACTTGGCCTGGCCGGCCTTCAGCTCTTCCTCGGTCGCGTACTCGCAGATCGAGGACGCCACGGCGCCGTCCTCGGACGCGGTCTGCCAGCAGTACTTGGCGTTGACCATGACGCCGAGGACCTGCTGACCCGCGATGAACGGAACGCCCGCGGCCTTCAGCGCCTCGAGCACCGCCTCCACCTTCACCGTGCCGGCGGGTCGACTTTTTGCCTCGTCATTCAGGCGCACGAACGCGGTGGCCATGAGCTCGGACGTCTCGGGCTCGGCCACCGTCGCGGTCTTGGTGATCGCGGGGCTGGCCACCGGCGCGGTCTTGGGCTCGGTCGCCTTGGTGTCCGGGCACGCGGTCGCGAAGAGCAATGAAGCGAGGAACAGGCGTCGAACGAGCATCGACCGCTGCGCTATACGAGCGCCGTCGGGAGAGCAAGTCGAAGGGGGGCAGCGCGTCAGCGGCGGCGCTCCGAGGAGCGGCCGCTGACGGCTGATGGGGAGATGCTAGAACAGGGGCGCGTACTCGGCCTGATCTTCGGCCTCGTCGCAGTCAGCAGGGTTCGGCAGCGGCACCGGAGCGCCGGTGCCCGTGGTGTTGTTCAGGATCAGGTCCTTCACGAAGTCCGAGCACTTCGCGCGACCAGGCCCGGCGTCAGCATTCATTCCGGTCGCGTCGGGGTTCATGTCCGCCGCGTCCGGGTTCATAACCGCGGCGTCGGGATTGACGCTCGCGTCCATTTGACCGGGCGTCGCGTCGCGGTTGCCCGCCGCTGCGTCGCGGTTGCCCACGGTCGCGTCGGTGTTCACCGAAGCGTCCGCGTTCACCGGGTCGTCCGAGCACCCGACCGCGAGCAGAGGCCCGCAGCCGAGCGCAAATGCCAGCACAATTGATTTCATACTTCTCATTCTGACCTCCTCAGATCGAAGAACCTCGGTCAGAAGCCCGGCTTGCCGCCGCCGATAGGCATGCCCAGGTACGGGAAGTCAGCGGTGTACTGCGAGCGCGGCGCGCGCGAGCAGTCCGTGTACGGGATGGCGCCGGGGGCGAAGCCCGGGACCAGCGCGCCCATCGCGGCCCGGATGACGACGTCGGTGACGTCATCGTACGGACGGCGACCGTTCGGGAAGCCAGCGAGGTCGCCGGCCAGGAACCCGATCGGGTTCTGCATCGCGAGCTCGGTCGCGGGGACCGCCGTGTTCAGGCGGAGGAACTCACCGGGCGCCGAGAAGGTGCCCGACTTGTTCGCACCGGCGAGGCCGATGAGGAACACGTCGACCAGATCGCCGCGGGGCGAGCGGGGCTCGAGGTTCGCCATCGCCGCGGCGCCGAACAGGATGTCCACGATCTTCGGGAAGGTCGGGTTGGTGACGTAGTCGATGAACTGCGGGTCGTCCTTCGGCTCCGAGCCATTGAACTTGTTCTTGTCCTTCAGGCCGATGACGACCTCGTTCACGAGCGGCGCGCCCAGGCGCGAAACCTGGGTCCAGGCGCCGCCTTCGCGGGCCGGGAGGTCAAAGGTCGCGTCGGGGTTGATCACGCGCGCCTGGCGGAGGCTGGCGCTGGTCCACGCGCCGATGACGGGCTCGGCACCTGCGGTGAGGCAGGTGGTCGGGACCTCGAGGACGATCGCGGTGATGTTCTTGTCTTCGAGGTCATCGAAGGTCGCCGGGTTCGGCGTGTTGCAGGCACCCGTGATGTTGGCGAGGCTGACGTTGATCAAGTCGAAGACCTGACCGAGCGTCACGTAGAACGGATCCTTGCGCTGGCCGACGAACACGCGGCCCGGCGTGGCGCAGCCCGGGATGTTGATGTTGAAGACGTGGCTGCGAGCGTAGGCCTCGTAAGCCTGGCCGTTCGGCGGGCCGAACGTCTTCACACCGTAGTTGTCGGTGGGCTTCCTGAAGGTCTGCGCACCGCCGTCGCCGGTGACGCGACCGCGCGTACCGGTGCGGCGGTCACCGCGGATGACGTTGATGCTGTAGGACTCGTCGACCGCGAGCGAGGTCGACGACGTGGCGGTGATCTGGCCGATGTTGGTCAGAGCGACGGAGACGTCCTTCGCCGCGGTGCCGGTGCCGACCGTGAGCTTGAGATCGCGCAGCTTGTTCCGGAAGCGGAACGCGAACGTGATGTCCTCGACCGAGTCACCGGTGTTGTCGACGTGGATCTCGTACAGGGCGTCGGGATCCATCGGGAAGAAGTTGGGACCGCCGTACCCGTCCTGCAACGGGATGTAGTTCGCGACGAAGGTCGTGAACGCCGCGCGGCCCGGCTCATAGCTGCGGAACACGTAGAAGTCGGTCGCGTCGACCTTCGGGTTCTCTGTGACGAAGGGGGCTTCTCTGTGGCTGGAGGCGTTTGCGGTGCCTGCTTCCATCATGGAGGCCAGGATGAGTGTGGATTTCATTTTCATGTGATTCTTTGCTCCTCACGGGGCCCGGCCCCGATGACGGGCAAACCGGTACCGCTGGTCCTTACGGCCGTCAATGTGCGGTGGATCGATGGGATGCGCACGATTCTGAAAAAAGCGCGGCTACCGAGCAGCGCAATAGTCAGGCGAGAAGAAATGGGTCACGAACGGGCCTACACGAAGCGGCTTATTCGACCGGCCGCGTCCATCGCGCGATCACGCGCTCACGCCCCTGATCTTCGCCTGCAAGGCCGCGCAACATCGCCGCCTCGAGCGCCGTCTGCGCCGCCTGTCCTTCGACGAAGCAGGACCACTCGGGCGTGTCCTTCAGCGCGTCGAGCCCGCCCTCGGCCTTCGCGATCGAGAGGCGATCCACCATCGCGTCGAAGCGCGCGACCTCGCGCTGGTGCACCGCGTATTCGGGACGCGCGACCACGTCCTCGATCGGTTCGTAGTCACTGTACTCGCCGGGGCGGTGGCGCTCGACGCCGGTCGGCGCGGGATCGAAGAGACACATCAACGACACGTGGCCGCCGCGCGAGAAGACCTCGTGCTTGTTCCGCAAGGACCCGCCGCTGATCTTCTCTTCCTCGGGCCCGCCGGACGCCTCGTCGAGGTGATAGGTGGTGTCGCCGTCGAGATCGCGCCACTCGGCCCACTTCTGTCCGAGGACCTTGTACGGATGCTGGGCCATGCGCACGCGCGCCTTGCCCGTGACGTCGTAGAGCACGTTGAACTCGGTGCGCGAGTTGTAGCTCATCTTGAAGACGCTCTCGCCGTCCTCGTTCGCCGGCAGCCCCTCGACCTCGAACATCGTCGTGTGGAACCAGGACACCGGGTGGCCGGCCTTCGAGAGCAGCGTCTCGTCGTGGTGGAGGAACGCGCGCCGGCTCAGGTACTGCGGCGTGAGCATCCATCGCAACGACTGCCCGCCGGTCGCGCACGCCCAGAGGAACGCCTCGTCGCGCAGCAGCAGCTTCTTGCCGCGGGCTTGCTCGCGCACGGGTGACGAGACCCGGACTATCTCGGCGCCGGCCTGGGCCTGGAGCTCGACCGCGAGATCGGGCGGCACGTAGAGGTGGCTGCCGGCCGCGAGCTGGAGCGGCTTTTCGCGCTCGCGGAGCAGCTTCGCGGTCCCTCGCAGCACGGTGATCAGGTTGCCGATGCCCGCGTCGACGTAGAGGCGGCCGCTCTCCTCGAATCGCACGCGATCGACGTCGAGGCCCTCCGGCGCGGTCGCCGCGTGGAGGATCTCGGCGCGCTCGAACGCCTCGCCCGATCGCCGTGTCCAGTGGTTCTTGATCAGCTTGCTCATGACTCGACCTCGATGTCGTCGGCTTCGCCGGCCATCGCCGCCGCCATCTTGACCGTGTCGAGCTCGTTTTCCCACTTGGAAACGACGATCGTGGCCACGCCGTTGCCGATCAGGTTGGTCAGCGCGCGGGCCTCGCTCATGAAGCGATCGATGCCGAGGATGAGGGCCAGTCCCGCGACGGGGATGGTCGGGACGGCCGAGAGCGTTGCCGCCAGGGTCACGAAACCCGCGCCGGTGACGCCCGAGGCGCCCTTCGACGTGAGCAGGAGGACGCCGAGCAGCGTGAGCTGATTCCCGATCGAGAGCGGGGTGTTGGTGGCCTGCGCGATGAACACCGCCGCCATCGTCAGATAGATCGAAGTGCCGTCGAGGTTGAACGAGTAGCCGGTGGGGATGACCAGGCCGACCACCGGCTTGCTGCAGCCGAGCTTCTCCAGCTTGATCATCATCCGCGGCAGCACCGTCTCGGACGAGCTGGTGCCGAGCACGATCAAGAGCTCGCTGCGGATGTACCAGACGAAGCGCGCGATCGAGAACCCGGTCAGCCGCGCCACGATCCCCAGCACGACGAACACGAACAAAAAGCAGGTCAGATAGAAGCTGCCCATCAGCTTGGCCAGCGGCTGGAGCGACGCGATGCCATACTTGCCGATGGTGAACGCCATCGCGCCGAACGCGCCGAGCGGGGCGGCCCGCATGATGAAGCCGACCACCACGAACAGCAGCTTGCCGACGTCCTCGATCGCGTGGGTGATGCGCTCGCCGCGCGGCCCCATGTGCGCCAGCGCGAAGCCGAGCAGGATCGCGACCAGCAGCACCTGCAGGATGTCGCCCTTCACGAAGCCCGACAGCAGCGTGTCGGGGATGATGTTGACGATGAACTGGACCAGCGTCTGCTCCTTGGCGGCGCTCGTGTAGCTGGCGAGCGCGGCGGTATCGAGCGACTTCACGTCGGCGTTCATGCCGACCCCGGGCTCGAGGACGTTCACCACCACCAGGCCGATCAGCAGCGCGAGCGAGGTGAGGACCTCGAAGTAGAGCAGCGCCTTTCCGCCGACGCGGCCGACCTTCTTCATGTCGCGCATGCCGGCGATGCCGACCACCACCGTGCAGAGGATGATCGGCGCGATGATCATCTTGATCATCTTGATGAAGGCGTCGCCGAGCGGCTTCATCGCGGCGCCGGTGTCGGGCGCGAAGTGGCCCAGCGCCACTCCGCAGGCGATGGCGAAGAGGACCTGGGCGTAGAGGAGGCGATGCAGCTTCACCGCCCGCGTAATACTATCTGTGGGAGATGATGGCGATGGCGGCGGGGACCGCCAGGGTGACGACCAACAGAATCCACGCGCTGGGACGGGTCCAGTTGAACGTCTGGCCGAGGCCGCTCCGCTTCGGGACGAGCAAGGCGCGATCCTCGGGCGCGTAGTAGACCAGGCCGCCCCAGCGCCAGCCGCGCGGGTGGGTGCCGAGCGCCTCTCCGTTGGCGAGGACGCGCAGCTCGCCGCTGATCTCGGTGACGCGCCCGATGATCGCCCCCACCGACGTGAACACCGCCAGCGTGGAGATCGCCTCGGCGATCATGATGTACATGATCGCGTCGGCGGGCCGGCCGTGCAGCGTGGTCAGCGCGCCATCCAGCTCGCCGCGAACCCACCGACGATCGCCAGCATCATGCGCTCCATCATCCGCACCGTGAGCCGGCGCCGCTCGAGATCCAGCGCTGCGTAGGCCTCGCCGTGATGGAGCAGCATCGCGACGAGCCGGATCGTGAAGGCCATGAAGTAACGGACGGACATGACTATCTCCTTTTCCCGAAGCGCCGATCGAGCGCGTCGTCGAGCACCTTGGCGATCGTCTTCTGGTCGGCGCCGTGGAGCGCCCACAGCCCGATCAGATCGTCGAGCTTCTCGATCTCCGACGCGTCCACGCGCCTCGCCGGCGGCGCCGCGACGGTCGCAACGGCGCCGTGTCGCAGCTCGACCACCCCGACCTCCGCGAGCTGGCGGTAGGCGCGGGCGACGGTGTTGAGGTTCACGCCGATGTCCGCCCCGAGCTGGCGGACGCTGGGGAGGGGGTCGCCGACGACGAGGACGCCCTGGGAGACCAGGCGCAAGATCTCGCGCGCGATCTGCTGGTAGATCGGGACCTCGCTGCCGAGATCGATCGTGATTCCGGGTGAAGAGCTCAACTGTATACTGTATTAGATACAGTATACAGTGCCGTCAAGGGGCAGGTGTTGCGGTCGACGTGGCGGTCACCAGCGACTTGAGCGCGGGCAGCAGCTTCGCGTTCGGGAACGTCGCGGTCGCGACCTCGACCAGCTCCTTGGTGCCTTCGCCTTTCTCCTTCTCCAGGAGGTAGCGGGCCTTCTCGATCATGCGCGCGATCTGCACCTCGTCGGCGGTGGTGTCGAGCTGGTCGCCGAGCACCCAGACCGTCTTCGTGCCCTTGGCGTTGACCTCGGCGAAGCGGTCCTTCCTCGAGAGCACGAACAGCAGCGTGCCGGGATCGAGGCGGGTCTTCGAGACGGCCACCGGGTCGGGGCGATCGAACACCACGATCGCCTCCTGCACGGTCGCGGTGGTCTCCGCGGTGAGGATCGCGCTCGCGGGCGCGAAGCCGTGTGCGCCGCCGTTGACGTCGATCTCCGCCCACTCGCCTTCGGTCTTCGCGAGCGTGACCGGATCACCGCGGTGGAGCAGCGTGACCCAGTTGTTCATGGTGCCTTTTCCGCTGGGATCCGGGACCTTGCTGTCCTTCGACGGCGTCTTGTAGAGGCCGGTCCGCGCGACCACGACCGCGCTCGTAGCCGCAGCGGGGGTGGGGACCGGCGTGGGCTCGGCGACGCCGCCGCTCGCGCTGTTGCCCTTCGGCTCCTCGCTCGCCGACGGTGCGGTGGTCCCCACGCCGGGCTCGTTGCCGCGGGTGTCACCAGCTTCCTTGGTGCAAGCGGCGAGAAGGAAGCAAAGCAGCAACGGGGCACGCGACATGGCGGCCTTGTATCAGACTTACTGGAACGTGCCGATGGTCCACTCGCCCAAGGAGATCAGGCCCTGCTCGCGGCGCCCGCCGATCGAGTAGATGTGACCATTGAAGTACGGCGCGTGGTGCACGTGCGATCGCGGGCGGGGCAGGGGCGCCGCGACGTCCTCGAACGCGCCGACGTGGCCATCGGCGCCGATCGGCGCGCGGCGCACGCGGTCGACGTACTTCGAGAAGAAGCTCGATCCCTCGCCGCCGCCCACGACGTAGATGAAGTCGTTGCGCACGAAGGCGCCGGAGGTCCAGGGCGCCTCGGGCATCGTGCCGACCTCTTCCCAGCCGGTGAGCGCGCCGGTGGCGTCGTGGACCGATCGCAGCACCGGGTTGGCCTGCGCCTGACCCGCACCGAAGCCGCCGATGAGATAGATGCGGTCGTCCCAGACGACCGCGGCGTGGTGGCTGCGTGCGGCCGGAAGTGCGGTCCCGGCAGTCCAAGCGCCGATCGAGCCGTCGGCCATGATCGGCGCGACGGTCACGTTGTTCAGCGGCTCCTGCGACGAGCCGCCGATCAGGTAGAGGTGGTCATGGACGACCGCGGCCGTGGCGTGCAAGCGGACCACCGCGGGGAGGCGGGTCCCCGAGAACCACGCGCGCACGGTGCCGTCGCCGTTCATGTGCCCGATCAGGACCGTGAGGCTGGCGCCCGGGCCGGTCATGTCGGCGGTGACGCCGGCGAGCAGGTACACGTAGCCGTTGTGCACCGCCTGGGCATGGAACGCCTTCGGCGTGGGCAGCGGCGTGGTGTCTTCCCACGCGCCGATCATGCCGTCGGCGGCGATCCGCGCGCGGCGGACCGCGGTGTAGACCTCCTGAACGACGTCGCCCGCGTTTCGCACGCCGCCCACGATGTGGATGTAATCGCCGGTGGTGCTCGAGAGAACGAACGCGGTGTGGTGATCGACCGCGACCGGGAACGCCGCGGTGGCGGTCCAGGTCAGGAGCACGCAGCGCCCGGCGTCGTTGCGCGCGCAGGCCGGCTCGGCGTCGGAGAAGCTGGGCCCGGCGTCGTCGTTCGCCGCCGCGTCGTCGGCGGTGGTCGCGTCATCGGCGGGGGCCGCAGCAGCGTCCGGGCGGATCACCGGCGCCGCGTCTGGTTTCGGGGCGGCGTCGAGGGCCGCGACGCCAGCGTCCGCCTCGGTGGTCGGATCCTCGCTGCAGGCCAGGGGCACCGCGACGGCCAAAAGGGAGAGCAGGAAAGCGGGGGCTCGCACGGAGAAGCCGTTCAGCAACGCACGTGCCGTCATGATCGTGCGAACGCTAACGGTTGACCCGACCGGCTCTCCAGGGTGACCTGCCGCGGATGACGCGTTCGTCTCGCGGAGGGCGAGGTGGTCCCTCGCGACCTTCGAAGCCGCCCCTGGTCCCGCAGGTCACGACGCTCTGGGACTATCCGTCGCAGCACTACGGCGATCGCAACCAGGGCGATCCGAACTATCGCGGGGCCACGCCGTCCTACGTCATCTGGAACGTCCTCTATCGCTACTCCAACGAGGGCGAGACGGTGCTCGATCCCTTCTGCGGGAGCGGCACCACCCTCGACGTGGCCAAGGACCTGGGGCGCAAGGCGCTCGGCTTCGACATCGCGCCGCACCGCATCGACGTCGCGCACGCCGACGCGCGCAAGCTGCCCCTGAAGGACGCCTCGGTCGATCTGGTGTTCATGGATCCGCCGTACGCCGACAACCTCGAATACTCCGACGACCCGCGCTGCATCGGGAAATTGAAGGCCACCGGTGACTATCAAAAGGCGATGAAGGCAGTGCTGGCGGAGAGCGCGCGCGTCTTGAAGAAGGACCGCGTGCTGGCGATCTATGTCTGCGACGTGTTCCAGAAGGATCGCGGCTTCTTTCCGCTGGGCTTCGAGCTCTTCTCGCTCGCCCAGCAGCACTTCACGCCGCTCGACGTCGTGTCGGTCGTGCGCCACAACAAGACGCTCGAAGCGAGCAACTATCGGCGCGCGGCGGACGACGGTGGGTTCTTCTTGCGCGGCTTCAACTATCTCATGCTCTTTCGTACCTAGCGTAGCTGCTTTCGGAAGCGACTTGCGGCGAGCAGCTGCATCGACACACCGAACACCGCCATGATGATCAGCGGCTGCGCGAGGTCGGTGAGATCGGCGCCCTTCAGCATCACGGCGCGGAGCAGCGCGACGAAGTGCCGGACCGGATTCACCCAGGTCAGCGTCTGCACCCAGCCCGGCATGTTGGCGATCGGCGACATGAACCCGCTCAGGAGCAGCGCCGGCATCACGAAGAAAAACGCCCCCAGGATGGCCTGCTGCTGGGTGCGGGCGATCGTGCTGATCAGCACGCCCGCGCCGAGCGTCGTGAGCAAGTAGAGCGCGACGCCGAGCGCGAGCACACCGAGCGAGCCGCGGATCGGCACGTCGAACAGGTGCGTGCCCACCGCCAGCACCAGCCCGGCGGTGATCATCCCGATTCCCGCGAACGGCAGCGTCTTCCCGAGCAGCAACGTGGTGGGTCGGATCGGGGTCACCAGCAGCTGCTCGATCGTTCCGAGCTCTTTTTCGCGGGCGATCCCCATCGCGGTGACGATCGTCGTGACCACCAGCAGCACCATCGCGGCGACGCCGGGGATCATCGTCTGCGCGCTCTCGAGCCGCGGGTTGTAGAGCACGCGCGGGGCAGGCACCAGCGAGCCGCGCGATCGCGCGACGCCGGTCAGGTGGGCGATGGTCTGGGCGCGCTCGGCGAGGACCGCGAGGCCGCGCGACTCGATCAGCTGGCGGGCGGCGTTGACCGCGACCTGCGCCACCAGCGGATCGCTGCCGTCGATCAGGACCTGCACCGCGCGCGTGCTCTCACCGAGTCCGAGGGGGAGCACGAACACCACGCGCGCCTCGCCGCGCTCGAGCGCGCCGGCCGGATCATCGGTCGCGCCGACGATCGCGAAGGTGTCCTGCGCGGAGAGCGCGTCGACCAGCGCGCGGCTGGTGGGGGTGCGATCGAGGTCCATCACCGCCACCGGGATCTCGCGCATGTCGAGGTTCACGGCGAACCCTAGCAGCGTCAGCTGCAAGATCGGCGCGACCAGCAGCACGCCGAACATCCGCGGATCGCGCAGGGTCTGGCGGATCTCCTTGGTCATCACCGCGCGCAGCTCGTTTCGCACTTGTTACTCCAGACTCCGCTCGAACTTGAGGGTGGCGAGGCCGATCAGAGCGACCGCCAGCACGGTGAGCCCAAGATACGACGGCCACAGGACGTCGATGCTCTGCCCCTCCAGCATCACGCCGCGCAAAATGGGGATGAACCAGCGCGCCGGCACCACCTGCGACACCGCGCGCAGCGGCGCCGGCATGTTGGCGACCGGGAAGATGAAGCCGCTGAGCAGGATCGACGGCAGCATCGCGCTCACCGCGCCGATCTGGGTGGCGAGCTGCTGGCTCTTGGTGACCGTGCTGATCAGCAGGCCCTGGCCGAGCGCGCAGGCGAGGAAGAGCGTGGCGGCCAGCATCAGCTCGAGGATCGAGCCGCGCAGCGGGACGTCGAAGATCCAGCGCCCCGCGGTGATCACTACGATGAGCTGGATCTGGCCGAGCACCACGTACGGCAAGAGCTTCCCCAGCATCACCGAGAGGCGATCGACCGGCGTCGCGAAGAGCTGCTCCATCGATCCGCGCTCCCATTCCCGTGCCACCGTCAGCGCCGAGAGCAGCACCGCCATGATCGCGAGGACCACCGCGACGACCCCGGGCGCCACGAACCAGGTCGAGCGCATCTCGGGGTTGAACATCAAGCGCGTGCGCGCCTCGTAGGGCAGCTCGACGCCGTCGAGCGCCTGGTGCTGCGCGATGGCGATGATGCCGCCGATCGCCACCTGCGCGGTGGTGGTGTCCGCGCCGTCGACCAGCACCTGCACCGGCTGCGCGTCGCCGCGAAGCACGCGCCGAGCGAAACCCGGCTCGATCACCACACCGAGCTTGGCCTCGCCGCGCTCCAGCGACTCGCCGAGATCGACGGGGCTGTCCACGTACACGACGATGTCGAACATGGTCGTCGATCGCAGCGACGCGAGGAACGCGCGCGACTCGCGGCTGTGATCGAGATCCGCGACGGCGACATCGACCTTGTCCACGTCGAACGAGATCGCCAGCCCGAAGAGAAACACGAACGACAGCGGCATGCCGATCGCCAGCACGATCGCCTGCGGATCGCGCGCCAGATGCAGCGACTCCTTTCGCGCGAGCGCGAGGATGTGGCGAACGCTCACTTCGGCACCACTGCGGCGAGGAACACGTCCTCCAGCGTCGGCTCGATCGGCTCGGCGGTGGCGCCCGGGAGCAGCGCCAGGATCGCGGCGATGTCGTCGCCCTCGTCGAGGCGCACGTGCAGGCTGGTGCCGAACGGCTCGGCGCTCTTGACCTTGCCGGCCAGGCGATCAGCGAGGCGATCGACGCCCTCGCCATCGACGCGAAACGATCGCCCCGGCACCCAGGTGCGCTTGAGGTTTCTGGGCGTGTCGAGCGCGATCAGCTTGCCGTCGGCCATGAGCCCGATGCGCCCGCAGTTCTCGGCCTCGTCGAGATAGTGCGTCGTGACGAAGATGGTCGTCCCCTTCGACGCCAGATCGCGGATGATCTCCCAGAACCGCTCGCGCGCGATCGGGTCCACGCCGGCGGTGGGCTCGTCGAGGAACAGGATGCGCGGCTTGTGGAGCAAGGAAGAGGCGAGGGCGAGCTTCTGCCGCGCCCCACCGGAGAGATCGCCGGTCTTCCGGTTGGCGTCCCCGCCCATGTCGACCGCCGCCAGCACCTCCTCGGCCCGCCGATCGAGCGCCTTTCCGCCGAGCCCGTAAGCGCCGCCGAAGAACTCGAGGTTCTCGCGCGCGGTGAGGTCGAGGTAGAGCGAGAACTTTTGCGACATGTACCCGATGTTGCGCTTCACCTGCTCGGCGTCGGTCGCGACATCGAACCCCGCGACCTCCGCGCGTCCCGACGTCGGCGCGAGCAGCCCGCAGAGGATGCGGATGGTGGTCGACTTCCCCGCGCCGTTCGCCCCGAGGTAGCCGAAGATCTCGCCGGCCTCGACCTCGAAGCCGACGTCGCGCACCGCGATGAAGTCACCGAAGCGGCGGTTGAGGTGCTCGACGCGGATCGCGCTCACGCGGCACGCTCCTTTTCCGCCTGGCTGTGCAGCGCCGAGACGATGATCTGCTCCGGATCGCGCCCCTTGGTCGTGAGGCCCGCGGCGTGGGCAGCCTTCGCCAGATCGTGCGGCGGACCCTCGAAAAGAAGCCTCCCGCGATCGAGGACGCCGACGGTGTGCCCGCGCGAGGCCTCATCCAGGTACGCGGTCGAGACGAGCACCGCCAGGCCCTCACCGGTGAGCTCGAAGAGCAGCATCCACAGCTCGCGGCGGCTCACCGGATCCACGCCGTTGGTCGGCTCGTCGAGCAGGAGCACCGAGGGGCGCGAGAGCAGAGAGCAGGCCAGCGCGAGCTTCTTGTACATGCCGCCCGACAGCGCGTCGGCGCGGCGGGCACCGAACGGCGCGAGGCGCGTGAGATCGAGGAGCCGCTTGCGACGCTCGGTATAGGTGGCGCGATCGAGCCCGTGCATCTCGCCAAAAAACGCCAGGTTCTCGTCGATGGAGAGATCGCCGTAGAGCGCGTGGCGCTGCGGCATGTAGCCGAGCCCGCTGCGCACGCGCGGGTCGGTCGGCGCCATGCCGAGGACCTGGATCGCGCCGCGATCGGGCTTCATGAGGCCGGCGATCAAACGCAGCGACGTGGTCTTGCCGGCGCCGTCGGGGCCGACCAGCGCGTAGATTCTTCCCGGCGCGACGCTCAGAGACAGGCCCTTGAGCGCGGTGATCCCGCCCTTGAACGACTTGTGGAGGTCGGTGACGCTCAAGACGCTCATGGCGCGACCGTCACTTCGACCGGCATGCCGGCCCTGAGCGCGGCGTCGGGGTTGGTGAGGGTGATGCGCACGGCGTAGACCAGCCGATCGCGATCGCGGCGGGTCTGCACGTTGCGCGGCGTGAACTCCGCTTCGGGCGAGACCCAGGCGACCGTCCCCGCGAAGACCCGATCGGGGATCGCGTCGGCGATCACCCGCACCGCGCCGCCGGGGCGCACCATCGCGAGCTCGGCGTTCGGGAGATAGAACGTGGTCTCGACCGGATCGAGCACCATCAAGCGCAGCACCCGCGTCCCGGGCAGCACCGCCTCGCCCGGCTCGAGCGCGCGGGTCTCGACGATCGCGTCGCGCGGCGCCACCAGCTGGCACTCTTTCACCAGCGCCTCCATGCGCCGGACATCGGCGTTGGCCGCGGCGATCGTCGCGCGCGCGCTGGCGGCCTGTCCTCGCGCAGCCTCGGCCTGGGCGCGTGCGGCGGCGGCCTGGCTGGTCGCGGCGGCGCCCTGGGCCTCGACCGCGCGGAGCTGCTCGGTGAGCTGCAAGAGCTGGCCCTCGGCGCGATCGACCTCGCCGGCGTTGATAGCTCCGCTCTGCTCCAGCTTCTTGACCCGCGCATTTTGCTTGGAAGAGAGCGATCGCGACGCGTCCACCGCGGCGCGCTGTGCACCGGTCGCCACCGCGGACGCCTTGGCCGCCTGGGCCGCGCCGAGCGCCGCTTCGACCTGGGCCGACGCCGCCAGCGCGCCGCTCTCGGCCGCCAGCACCCGCGCGCGCGCGGCTTCGAGCGCGGCGGTCGGCTCGCTGCACTCGAGCTCGACCAGCACCTGGCCCGCCTTGACCTTGTCGCCTTCCTTCGCGTTCACCGCGACGATGCGCGAGGACATCCGCGCCGAGACGTCGATGGCCAGGCCCTCGATCACACCGCTGCCGCCGGGCGGCTGGCCGGCGATCGCGTCTTCTTCGACGACCTTCAGCCAGAGCGCGATCGCCATCGCGACGACCAGGACGGAGAGGATGACGAGGATGCGTCGCACGAGCGGTCACCGTCGCAACTGTCGAGCCAACGGCAGCGCATGAGCGCGCGCGCGCTCGCTGTCGGAGGTCCGACGAGGCGGCGCTCGCGGCTGTCGGGAACCCGACGGGCGAGGCGATTTGAGCTACTGTCTCCGGTGTGGAACGCGAATCGCAGACGGATGCGCCCGAGGTGCACGCCGCTCGTTCGCTCCCCGACCGCGAGTCGATCCGCCGCCAGGAGATGGCCCGCGCGCTCGGGGGCGTCCTGCGCGGACGGCGTTACATTTTGCCCGCGCTCGCCGGGGCGCTCCTCGCGCTCGTCCTGATCAATCCGATCACCACCCGCGTGACGGGCTGGCTCTGCTTTGCCCTGCCGGCCAGCGCGCTCGTGCTCGCGGACCGCTGGCGCACCCGCCGCAAGCACTTCGTCGTCGGGCACGTCCCGCTCGACATGACGGCCGCCGTGGTCATGCAGAGCATGCTGGTGTCGCTCACCGGCATGATCGACAGCCCGCTCCTCCCGGTGCTCTTCGCGATGGCGCTGCTCTCGGGCCTCGCGATGGCGACCCGCCGGCAACACGCGATGTACGTCGGCCTCGTCTCGCTCGTGATCTGGCTGTTGCTCGCGCTCCAGCTCGACGGCCGCTGGCCGCTCTTCGCCGCGCTCCTCGCGCCTCCGCCCACCGAGACGTCACGCCTCCTCTGGCGCGCCGGCGCGATCCAGGGGCTGGTCATAGTGGCTGGGCTCGCCGGTCATGGCGTCTACACGGTGATGATGCGCATCGTCGACAGCGCGATCGACGCCCGCCAGGGCCTGCTGGTGAGCCTCGCTTCGCGCAACGAGGAGCTGGTCTCGCTGTCCGGCGCGCTGGCCCACGAGCTGAAGAACCCGCTCGCCTCGGTGCAGGGCCTGGTCACGCTGCTCGAGCGGAGCGACGACAACCGCACCAAGCGCTTCGAGGTGGTGAATCGGGAGATCGAGCGGATGAAGCTGACCCTCGATGAGCTCCTGCACTTCGCCCGACCGGTGGATCAAGCCACCACCGAAGCACCGCTGGTCCCCGCGCGACTTTTCGAGCGCCTCGCCAGCGAGCGCGGCGCATCGGCCGAGGCGCGCGGCGTGAAGCTCTCGGCGCTGATGCCGAGCGGCGAGCACCCGCTGGCCGCCGACACCAAGAAGCTCCTGCGCGCGCTCGCCAACCTGGTCGACAATGCGATCGAGGCCAGCCCGAGCGGCGCGGAGATCGAGTGGATCGCTCTCGTCGCCGGCGATCACCTGGAGCTCGGCGTCGCCGATCGTGGGCCCGGCATCCCCGACGTCGCGGGGCGCCTCGGCTTCACCACCAAGCCCGAGGGCTCCGGGCTCGGATTGGTCGTGTCGCGCACGATCGCCGAGCAGCACGGGGGCGCGCTGATCGCGCGGGCGCGCGAGGGGGGAGGGACGATCATGGTCCTCTCTCTGCCCTTGAAACGGAGGGCCGCATGAGGCCGCTGGTGCTCATCGCCGACGACGACGACGGCGTTCGTTTCACGCTGTCCGAGATCCTGTCCGGCCTCGACGTCGACGTGCTCGAGGCCGCCGATGGCGAGGCGGCGTGGGCGCTGATGGCGAAGCAGCGGCCGCACCTGCTCCTCACCGATCTGCGGATGCCGGTGCTGGATGGGCTGGGCTTGCTCGAGCGCTGCCGTGCCCACGGCGTCACCACCTTGGCGGTCGTGATCACCGCGCACGGCTCGGAGGCCGAGGCGGTCGCAGCCATGAAGCTCGGCGCGTTCGACTATCTGAAGAAGCCGTTCGACGTCGACGCGATCGCCGACGTCGTCACTCGCGCCACCCGGGCTGCGCGGCTCGACCTCGAGAACCAGCGCCTGCGCGCCGAGCTGGTCCTGGCCCGCCACCTGGTCTTCCGCTCCGAAGGCATGAAGCGCCTCGCCGCCCTGGTCGAGCGGGTGTCCCCACGCGACGTCACCGTGCTCATCCTCGGCGAGAGCGGCACCGGCAAGGAGCGCATCGCGGACGCGATCGCCCACGCCTCGCGCCGCGCTTCGAAGCCCTACGTGAAGCTCAACTGCGCCGCCCTCCCGCTCGGGCTGGCCGAGTCCGAGCTCTTCGGGCACAGCGCTGGCGCCTTCACTGGCGCCGACCGCGCGCGGTTGGGCGTGTTCCGGCAGGCTGACGGGGGAACGCTGTTCCTCGACGAGATCGGCGAGCTCGATCCGACCATCCAGGCGAAACTATTGCGCGCGCTGCAGGACGGCGAGATCCGCCCGGTCGGCGTCGATCGGCCGGTGAAGATCGACATCCGCCTCATCGCCGCGACCCACCGCGATCTCACCGCCGAGGTGGCCGCCGGGCGCTTCCGCGAGGACCTCTACTATCGCCTGCACGTGGTGCGGATCGACGTCCCGCCGCTGCGCGATCGCCCCGACGACATCGGCCTGCTGGCCGATCATTTCGTCGAGAAGTACTCGGTGCGGTTCGGTGTGGAGGGCGCGCGACTGACCGACCTCGCCCGGTCCGAGCTCGAGCGCCGCGCCTGGAAGGGCAACGTCCGTGAGCTGGAGAACACCATCGAGCAGTGGGTTGCCCTGTCGGACGGTGGACCGATCGGACCGCTCTCCGATCAGGCAGAACCGCTCGATCTGAAGGCCCGGGTCGAGGCCTACGAGCGCGGGCTGGTCGTCGACGCGCTGAAAGTCGCCGGAGGAAATCGCTCCGAAGCGGCCCGCCAGCTGGGTATCGGCCGCGTCACGCTCCTCGACAAGCTCAAGAAGTATCGACTCGAGTGACCCGTCGGTCTTTTCGGCGATCTTTTCGACCTGAGATTATGTTTATTGTGTGATCGCCGCCGAAATTGACTCTCGATCGGGTCCATCCGAAATCGAGAGTCGATGAGTGAGCTTCGCGAAGGCAGCGAGCTGATCAAAGCCGTCCGCCCGTTTGGCCAGGAAGATCTGCCGCGCACGTGGCGGCTCTTCGCCACGACGACGCTGGTGTCGGTCGGATCGTTCGCGATCGCCGCGGCGCCCCTCGAGACGATCGATCCTCTGCTCGAGCCGGTCCGCTGGATCGCGTCGCTGGTCCTCGGTCTCACCATCGTCCGCGTCTTCATCTTCTTCCACGACGCGATGCACGGCGCCGTCTTCAGGAAGTCGAAGCTGGGTCACGCGCTGATGTGGATCCACGGCGCGCTGGTCCTCACCCCGAGTCGCGTCTGGAAGGACTCGCACAACTATCATCACGCGCACACCAGCAAGCTGGTCGGCTCGTCGATCGGCTCGTTCCCGATCCTCACCAAGCGCATGTACACCGGCGCCACGCCAATGCAGCGCTTCATGTACCGCCTCGCGCGGCACTGGTCGGTGATCTTGCTCGGCTACTTCTTCATCTTCTTCCTCGGCATGTGCGTGAAGCCGCTGATCAAGTCGCCGAAGCGCTACGGCGCCGAGGTCGTCGCGGTGCTGGTGGTGCACTTCAGCGTGATGGGCGCGATCGTCGCGCTGCTCGGCCTGAAGGCGATGATCATCGCGTTCCTCATCCCCGCGTCGATCGCCTGCGCGGTGGGCTCGTACCTGTTCTACGCCCAGCACACCTTCGAGGGCGCCGAGATCCGCGGCCGCGCCGAGTGGGAGTTCACGGCCGCTGCGCTGCGCTCCTCGAGCATGATCGACATGAGCCCGGCGATGCACTGGTTCACGGGCCTCATCGGCTACCACCACGTGCACCACCTCAACTCGATGATCCCGTTCTACCGCCTCCCGGAGGCCATGGACGCGCTGCCCGAGCTGCAGAACCCCATCCGCACGTCGCTCGCGCCGCAGGACATCCTGACCTGCCTGCGCCTGCACCTCTGGGATCCGCAGGAGAAGCGGATGGTCGGCTTCGACGCGCTCGAGCAGTCCGGCCCCGGCGTCACCGTCACCGCGGAGTAACCAGCGCGTCCTCGCGCGGCCAGCGGGGTCAGCCGGGGAGGGCGCCTTCCCTCACTGCGCTCTCCATCGCCTGCTCCAGCGTCGCAAAGAACCCCTCGTTCTGGTCGTGCTTGAAGCCGGCCAAGCGCTCCTGATACCAGGGCATCTTGTCGAGGAAGCTCTTCACGCCGCTCGACGTCACCTCGACCGCGCGCTCGCCGTAGCCCAGCTTCTGGAGATAGTTCGCGTTGAGCACCTGCTCGAACTGACCCACCAGCGGCACCGATAGTATCGGCTTGCCGAGATAGATCGCCTCGCCCATCAACGTGAACCCACCGCCGGAGATCACGGCGCGTGAGGTGGCGAGATCCTCGATGAAGCCCTTCTCGGAGAAGGGACAGAACGTCAGGTTGCCCTCGGTCGTCGGCACCGTCAGATCGCGCCTCAGCCCGTAGATGCGGAACTCCGCCGGCACGCGCGCCAGCGCCTCTTCCAGCGCCCCGTGGCTGGTGCCCGACTGGTACACCAACACGTGGTTGTCCATCTTCGCGCGCGGCTTCGCGTCGAGGATGATCTTGCGAAGGATGGGCGGGTGCAGCGTGGTGCGGTCCTTCCGCAGCGGCGGATAGAAGAACGTCGTCACGAGGTACGCGTTGGCGGTCGGGAGCTTCGCCTTCACCAGCGACTTCGCGAGCAGGAACGAGCCCTGATCACCCTCCAGCACGTCGTCGGGGTGCTCCGCGCGGTGGATGATCTGCATGTTGTCGACCGAGATAACCGGCACGCCCTGGCCGCGCGCGAACGCGTAGGTCCAGGACTCGAAGTCGGAGATCACGACGTCTGGGCTGTACTCCCTCGCCATCGTCAGATAGGCGCGCAGGTTGTCCGGGATGCCGACCGCGGCTTTCAGGTTGCCGAGCGCAGTCTTCAGCTTCTTCACCACGTTGTCCTCATAGACCATGGTGAGCCCGGTGATCTCGGTGACCTGATCGGGATAGTTCTTCGCGAGCCACTCCGCAGCGCGACCCGATCCGACGATGCGGATCTCGTGGCCCATCGCGGTCAGTCGCTCGAGGATCACGGAAGAGCGCATGGCGTGACCCATGCCTTCGCCGACCACGCCGTAGAGGATCTTCATGCCCCTTCCTTGCACGGGGCGGCCGCGATGTCATTTCTTACGGAATCGAATCGGATCGGACTCGAGCGGCGGCACCTGGTCCGCGGTCAATGTGCCCAGCTTCACCAGCTTCTCGAGCGTGCTCTCCACCTTTGCCTGGTGCTTTCCGGGCACGAATCCCTGCTCGTAGTACGCGTGATAGAGCACCGGGCCGGGGATGATCGTCGCGAGATACGCCATCTCGCGCGGCGACAGCGCGCTCGGCGGCTTCGCGAAGTAGTGCTGCGACGCGTCCTTCAATCCGTAGATGCCGGGGCCCCACTCGATGACGTTGAGATAGGTCTCGAAGATCTGCTCCTTGGTGAGCGAGGCCTCGATCAGGAAGGTCAGAAGCAGCTCCTGCACCTTTCGCAGCGCGGTGCGATCGCGCGTCAGGAACAGGTTCTTGATGAGCTGCTGCGACAAGGTCGAGCCGCCCCGCGCGCGCTCGTCGCTGGTCATCGAGTTGATGATCGCCATCCGGATCTCTTCGATGTCGATGCCCTTGTGCACGAAGAAGCCGGCGTCCTCGCAGACCTGCACCGCGCGGCGCATCGAGTACGGGATCGCGCCCCACTGCACCCAGCGCGGGCTCGAAGGCCCCATCATCAGCGGCGTCGCCGATCGGCCCTCCTTCGTGAGCGGGCGGTACTCCCAGCTCGGCGCGCGCAGGTACTCGAGCCCGCTGCCCGCCGCGTTCTCGCCCACGCCGATCACCCGGTGCTCGAGGGTGGCCTTCCACGTCTCCGGGTCGCGCACCGCGCCCGCGACGCTGAACGTCAGCGCGAACAGCACCGACGGCGACAACCCGGTGAGCTCGTCGAGCGCCTCGGTTCCGGGGATCGACGACAGGAGGCGCGACATCGGCACCGTCGGCACGGCCACCGAAGCATCGAAGGAGGGGGCGTCGGCGTTCGACTGCGCGAGCAACGAGAGCGTGATCGGCACGCCGTTCACCTCGACCAGCGCATCGCGGGTACGGACCTCGCCCTTCGCGAGATCGATCTCCAGCACCATCCGCTCGTGCGCATCGAAGCCGGTGAGCCGCTTCGCCGACACGAGCTTCGACGCCACGTCGACGTCCTGCTGCGAGATGTCCAGGTCGAGCGCGATCTGGCGCGTCTTCGAGGTGTAGATCACCCCGACCTCGCCGTTCACCGGCAGCTTCTTCACGTCGAGCCCGACCGACGCGAACAGCGGCCCGAGCGTCTCGGCGAGATCGCCCTCGATCGTCAGCGCGAGATCCCAGCCGAAGTCGGTGGGCGTCGCGCGGCCCTTGGCGGTGAGGCCGGTGCGCGGCTCGCGCAGCGACATCGTGATCGCCGATCGCGCGCCGCGGCGCTGCACCGTCACCACGCCGTCGATCGGCCCGAAGCTCCCGTTCGCGAGGCGCGACGGCAGCGGTAAGTTCTTCCAGTCGAGCGTGAGATCGTCGAACTCGAGCGTCAGCTCCTGGAGCGGCGCCTTGCGCGAGCCCGCGCCCCTTCGCGCCGCCGAGGAGGTGCCCGTGCCGTCGTCTTGCCGGACCTCCACGAGCGATCCCACCGACGCGCCCTGAGCGAGGCCCTCCAGCGTGATCGCAGGCTCGGTGAGCCGCAGCCGCACGGCGCGAAATCCGGAGCCCAGCGCGGACGACCAGCGATCGACGCACGCCTCCTTGGCCTTCACGGCCGCACCGAGCGTCTTCGTCTCGCGGCCGATGGTCAGCCCCTGGATGCAGGGCTGGTAAGCCCACCCGAACGTGAGGCCGCCGATGCGCACGCCGGAGTCGGTCCGCGCGGCGATCGCGCGGGCGATCTTCCCGGCGATCTCCACCTTCGCGGCCCGCGAGTCGATCAGCGCGCGCAACCCGAGCACCGCCGCCACCGTGACCAGCGGGATGGCGACCAGCAGGATGCGAGAAAACCGCGCCTCCTTGTTGAGCTTGACCTTGCGCGGAGCGGCCGCGCGACGCTCGATCACCAGCTCGGGCTCGACGCTCACCGGCGCGCAGCGTACGTTCGGCCGTCATGCGTGTCACGCCTCTAGACGAGGTCCTGGAGCGCCACCGGGTGCCGCTCTTCGACGCCTACGGTGTGCTGGTCGACGCGTCGGGAGCGCGCCGGGGAGCGGTCGAGCGCATCGCCGGGCTGCGGGCCCAGAAGCGGCCCTTCTTCGTGCTCACCAACGATGGATCGCGCCTCCCGGACACCTGCGAGGCGCGCTACCGGAGCCTGGGCCTGGACATCGGTCGCGACGACATCATCAGCACCGCGGGGCTCCTCGCCGGCTACTACGCGCAGCACGCGCTCGCGGGCGCGCGGACGATGATGCTCGGGCCCGGCGACGCGCGGCGAGCGGTCCTCGAAGGGCAGGGCGTCATCATCCCCACGGCCCCCGACGCGGCGCTCGATGTGCTGGTCATCGCCGACGAGGCGTTCCAGCCGTTCATGCAGCAGTGCGACGACGCGCTCTCCGCTCTCGTTCGCAGCATCGACGCTGGCCGCACACCGCGCTTGGTGCTCCTCAACCCCGATCTCATCTATCCGCGCGGCGCGAGCGGCTTCGGCTTCACCGCCGGGAGCGTCGCGGCGATGTTCGAGGGCGCGCTGCGCATCCGCTACCGGCAGAGCGCCCCCTCGTTCGTGCGGCTGGGGAAGCCGTTCGCAGCGCCGTACGAAGAGGCGGTGCGGCGCGCGGGGACGCGCGATCTGGTGATGATCGGGGATCAGCTCGATACGGATATCGCTGGGGCGAAGCGGTTCGGGATCGCGTCGGCGCTCATCCTCGGCGGGGTGGGGTCGGATCCGCGGGAGCTCGAGCTCGCCGATCACGAGCACCCGGATTACTTGCTCGACGCGCTTTAGGCGGCTGACCGAAATAGATTTGCCACCTTGGCCGCCGATGCATCCCGCCCAGCCGCGTTGCCCCGCCTCGACAGACAACGAGT
>Ga0105048_10003743_pt1 | contig 24865 bp, 18 predicted proteins | sample MAT05_FD_78382 | JGI IMG/M metagenome (GOLD analysis project Ga0105048, IMG submission 78382) | Freshwater microbial communities from Lake Fryxell liftoff mats and glacier meltwater in Antarctica - MAT-05 | ecosystem: Environmental > Aquatic > Freshwater > Ice > Liftoff microbial mat | place... | reverse complement strand
AACAACATAATAGCCACAAATTTTAGTGTACCAGAAGCACAACGCATACGATATAGGTTTTGAGGTTGTAAATGTCGGGGAAAAAATCAGTTGGCAGTTGGGCTGGGTGCAATTGGCTGTTGTACACCCCTTAACCTATTACAATAGGTTTTATCCGGGCCACAAAAGTGATTGGTGTGCATTACAATGCTTTTGAGTGGATAAAGATTGACCCTAATGCTGCCACAAAAGCTTTCGCAGCTAAAGGAATTGAATTACTATTGCCAAACGTTGGTTATGCTATATAACCGCCACCGAAAACCGGGGCAAAATCCATTCATTATTTATAAAACAAGGGGCACAGGGCATGAGCAAAACTATAGGAATAGCAAACCAAAAAGGCGGTGTGGGCAAAACCACTACCGCTATAAACCTGGCGGCAAGCCTGGCTGTGCTGGAGTACAATACGCTGCTGGTAGATGCCGACCCACAGGCTAATAGCACCACCGGCACCGGTTTCGACCTGCACAATGTAACAAGGAGTCTTTACGATTGCATGGTAAACCAAACCCCGGCCAGCGAAGTAATTTTAAAATCGGAAATACCCAACCTGCATGTAATACCATCGCATATAGATTTGGTGGGCGCCGAAATAGAGATGATTAACTACCCCAACCGCGAAAATGTACTGAAGCAAATATTGGAACCCATCAAAAGTCAGTACGATTTCATCATTATTGACTGTTCGCCATCGCTCGGCCTCATCACCGTTAACAGCCTTGTTGCAGCCGACTCAGTAATTGTTCCCGTTCAAACAGAATTTTTTGCTTTGGAAGGCTTGGGCAAATTGCTGAACACCATCAAAATAGTGCAAAACAGATTGAACACCGCCCTGCAAATAGAAGGCATACTGATGACGATGTACGATGGCCGCCTTCGCCTCTGCAACCAGGTGGTGAGCGAAGTGCGACACCATTTTGATGAGATGGTGTTCAACACAATTATCCACCGCAACACTCGCCTAAGCGAAGCCCCAAGCGTAGGCAAGCCGGTGATATTGTACGATGCCGATAGTAAAGGCACGATGAATTACCTTAACCTGGCTAAAGAAATTTTACAAAAAAACAACTTGACAAAAATCAAAGAAGAAGACAGGTACATCAATTGATTTACGATTTGAGATTTCGGATGTACAATTTTTTTTAAAGCCAAATTTTTGATTAAATCGTTGATTCGAAATGTACAAAAACTGAATGCCCTGTATCGTTGTTACCTGTAAATACAAGCGTGTGCCGTTCAAAGTAACAAATCGTAAATCCCAAATCGTAATTCGTATATTGAAATGAGTAAAGCAACCGATAACAAAAACCTGATAGGCAAGGGCCTCCGCTCTTTGCTGCAAAATATAGACAGCGACCTTAAAACCACAGATGGTAAATTAAAAGCCGAAGTAGTGGAAAGAAAAACGGTTGCCAACCGCATAGCTGTAGAACTAATTGAGACCAACCCCCGCCAGCCCCGTAAAGATTTTGACGAGACCGCTCTGCAGGAACTGGCCCATAGTATTAAACTCCACGACATTATTCAGCCGCTTACAGTGGCCCCATTGCCCAATGGCAAATACAGGCTCATAGCCGGTGAGCGCCGCCTGCGTGGCGCTAAACTGGCCGGCATAAAAGATGTGCCGGTATATATTCGCGAAGCCAACGACCGCCAGTTATTAGAGCTGGCCCTGCTCGAAAATTTACAGCGGGAAAACCTCAACGCCATAGAAATAGGCCTCAGTTACAAACGCCTTATGGACGACCTCAACTACACCCAGGAAGAGGTGAGTGAACGAATGGGCAAAGAACGCAGCACCGTGGCTAATTACATGCGCCTGCTTAAATTGCCGCCCGATATTCAGATAGCCGTTCGCAGCGGCCATATTAGCATGGGCCATGCCAGGGCTTTGGTAAATGTGGCCGAAATAGAAAAGCAATTGTTCATTTACAAAGAAATAAAAGACAAGCAGCTCAGCGTACGCCAAACCGAAGAGCTGGTGCGCAAACTATACACCCCCGGCCAAGGAACCGTTAAAAAAGCGGGTGCCGGCGGCCTGCCAGCCGCATATCAAAAATTACAGGATACTTTAGCCTCCCACTTTAGCACCAAGGCCAGTATTAAACAAAGTAAAACTGGCAACGGCAGCATTACACTGGAATATTACAGCATACAAGAACTAAATAAATTGCTGGACATGATGGGCGTTAAGGTTAGTTGATTAGTTTTTTGCTGTTTGGTATTTGGAGAGCTTTGATTGACAATTGGTTTGTAGCGGCAATTTTTTGAGCCGGGCATTTGTAATCCTATTTAGCAACATTGGCGAACGTTTTAACCCCGTAGCATTACGGGCCTCCGTTCAACTTATTGCTACTATTAAACAAGCAAAAAATAACGCACATCGGTTAGTGCCTAAATATTAATTACAACGGTGTACATTAAAATTTCCATCCCAATATAGCAGCAGGAATATTATGAGACAACGGCGAGTACATTGAAAGAACAGCGGAGGATAACTACAAAAACGAAAAGTAAAACATGAGGTGGTGTAGCATTGTAGCGATAATCTTACTTACAACCATTTGTGGCAGTGCATTTGCCCAGGTAAAAGTGGTTGACAGCACAGGCAAACTAAAGCCCCTCAATGCTGCCGATTCATCTAAAACGAAAAAGAAAAAAACAGTGTATTGCGATACCTGTTTTTCGCCAAGAAAAGCTACTATACGCTCTGCCATTATTCCCGGCTGGGGCCAGGTTTACAACAAACAAGTGTGGAAAGTACCGCTCATATACGCCACGCTTGGCATTACTGCCGGTATATTTGTCGTAAACGTACAAGAGTACAATGGCCTGAGAGAAGCGTACAAATTACGAATAGACACCATACCCGGAAACGATGTGAATATACCGGCCCGTTTTAGTGTACTAAGTGCCAACTCAATGAAATTCTATAGGGACGAATACCGCAAAAATGTGGACCTAAGTGTATTGGTGTTTCTTATTGGCTGGGGGCTAAATGTAATAGATGCCACCGTAAGTGCCCACCTAAAACAGTTCGATGTAAACGACGACCTGTCCCTAAAAATAAAACCCAACTTTCAGCCAAACGGACAAACAGGTGTAAGCCTGGTTTTTGGCCTAAAAAACAATAAAGGAAAGTTGATAAATATGGACAAGATTTTGAACGCAAAATGATATTGGTAAAATAGACCGGGGCCCAACCCGCCAATTTCAGGGGCAGCGTTCTGGGTAAGCGAAACCCACTAAGAACACCCCTTAAAAGGCTCAACCATTTTCTCCTCTAAAAAAACACTACAAAAAGCAAACAACACGCTACCATGAAAATAGCACTCATCGGATACGGAAAAATGGGCCAGGCCATCGAAGCCATCGCCTTGCAAAGAGGCCACGAAATAGTCCTTAAAATAGACATCGGCAACCGGGACAGTTTCACCAAACAAAACCTGCAACAAGCCGATGTGGCCATAGAATTTACCAGCCCCCAAAGTGCTGTTGAAAATATACTGCGCTGCCTGGAGTACGAAACACCATTGGTATGCGGCAGCACTGGCTGGCTGGCCGAACTACCCGAAATAGAAACGACTTTATACAAGTACGATGGTGCATTTTTATATGCCAGTAATTTTAGCCTTGGCGTAAATATTTTTTTTGAAGTAAACAAACTTTTGGCAAGACTAATGGCCGGCCAAACAGCCTACGATGTACAAATGCTGGAGGTGCACCATACCCAAAAAAAGGATGCACCGAGCGGCACCGCCATTACATTGGCCGAACAAATACTGGCAGTGGACTTCCACAAGAAAAAATGGGTAAACCAGCCCTCTGGGCAAATAGCCGACCTCTACATAGAAAGCCAGCGAACAGACCCTGCCCCCGGCACCCACATTGTAAACTGGACCAGCCCAATAGACGATATAGAAATAAAGCATACTGCCCACAGCCGCACCGGCTTTGCATTGGGTGCCGTGCTGGCTGCGGAATTTTTAATAGGCCGTAAAGGAATGTTTACCATGAAAGATGTGCTGGGGCTGTAATAAACAGCACTATTTTAATTTGCGGTTATCCAAAAGGATAGCCGCTTTGTTTTTATAAACAATTTTTTTTTGCCATTGCCCCCAAAGAGAACCGATTTTTCTGGTTATTTTCCCCGCTAAACCATGCCCCTACATGAAACCCGCCACTTTTGTTTTGCTTGTTTTAGCAATGGCTTTATCAAGCCCAAATTTTAGCCAGCCCCAAAAAATCATAGACAGCATTTTAAAAATACTGCCCACTCAAAAAGACTCTGTATTGGTTAAAAGCTATAACGAGCTTACCTGGCAATACCGAACCGTGAACCGTAACCAAGGCATTGGCTACGGCGAAAAAGCCATAGTCCTTAGCAAGCAAATAAACTTTGCCACAGGCGAAGCGCAGGCTTATAATGATCTCGGCATACTCTACATGGATAATCAGGAGATGGATAAAGCCATAGCATCTTACGCAAAAGCCATACCCATACGTGAAAAATTAAACGACAAAAAAGGGCTTGCGGCGGTATATCTAAAAATTGGTATCGTTTACCAAAAGTCTGGCCGCTTTGATAAGGCTTTGGAAAATGGACTCAAATCACTTGAAACTTACGAAGCACTCAAAGATGATTATGGCATTGCCACCGCTCTCAACAATGTGGGCATTGCCAATCAAAACATCGGCAATGTGGATGCCGCTTTACGGTACCACGAAAGGGCTCTTTCTTTAAGGGAAAAAATTAACGACCGTTCCGGTCTGGCCACGTCTTACCTCGCCATCGGTAACATCCAGTTTTTAAACAACGATTTGCCGAAGGCAAAATATTATACCGAAAAGGCCGACTCAATGGGCACACTGGTGAATAACTACGAAGTGTTGGCTACCGCTGCACACAACCTTGCGGCCATTTACGAAAAAACCGGCCCTTTTGAAAAAGGACTTGATTATGCCGAAACAGCATTATCCATAAGAGAGCAACTCGGCGATGTAAAAGCCGTGGTAAGCACCCTCAACGTTTGGGGTACACTTCTTATAAAAACAAAACAGTACAAACCCGCTGAAGAAAAACTATTGCAGGCGTTACAATTGAGCGATACCCTAATAAGTTGTTTGCCGGAAAAACCACGTATTTATCGTAGCCTTATTGATCTCTACGAGGCTACCGGCGATTATAAAAAAGCCAACGAAATGGGTCGGCTTCAAATACAATACAAGGACAGCATTTACACCGCCGACATGAACCTTCGCTTTAGCGAAATGGAAACCAAATACGAGACAGCGGTGAAGGAGCAGGAGATACAACAACAGCGTTTTGAGATAGCTAAAAGAAATTACTGGATAGCCGCTATTGCAGCGTTGCTGCTGCTTGGGTCGCTGCTGGGCTATAGCTATTACCGCCGTTTTAAACTTAAAAAAGAGCAGCAGCTACAGGCCGAAATAATGCACCAGCAAGACATGGCCACCCGTGGCATACTGGAGGCCGAAGAAAACGAACGGGAACGTATAGCCAGGGAACTGCACGATGGCGTAGGCCAAATGATGAGTGCCGCCAAAATGAATTTAAGTGCCATGGAAGGCGACCTGGCTTTTACCAACGCCAATCAAAAAAATGCCTTCGACAGAATTGTAAACCTGGTAGATGAAGGCTGCAAAGAAGTACGCACTGTTAGCCATCAAATGATGCCCAACGCCTTGCTGAAAAAAGGATTGGCCAGTGCCATAAGGGAGTTTATAGATAAGATAGACAGCCGCATTTTAAAAGTGGACCTTTACAGCGAAGGGCTCAACGAACGGATAGACACCAACACCGAAACCGTACTGTACCGTGTAGTGCAGGAATGTGTGAACAATGTAATAAAGCATAGCGGTGCCAATCATCTGGATATTTCGCTGATAAAAGATACCGACGGCATCAGCGTTACTATAGAAGACAATGGCAAGGGTTTCGACACCCAACAAAAGTCAGCATCCGAAGGCATTGGGCTTAAAAATATAAGAACCCGCATTGCTTATTTAAAAGGCACGGTGGACTTTGATAGTAAATCCGGCAAGGGAACTTTGGTGGCGATACATGTGCCGGTATAGTTTTTGGGTTGACAGTTCTTTAGTTGACAGTTCTTCAGTTGACAGTTCTTCAGTTGGCAGTTTTTCAGTTGGCAGTTGGCAAACCTGCTATTGCCGGTTGCTTTTATTATTCAGCGAAAACTTTGCGCTGTCTGCGTGTAAGTCCACAGGTTAGCAGCGTTGGCACCGAACGTAATTGACCCCGGATAGCCGGGGTGGACAGTTAAGTTTAGAATTATTACAGTCTGGCTAAAATACACAGATTCTTTAAAAATCGAATCAGTAAGGGGCTATAGCCCTTGGCCTTTTTAGAAATGGTTTAAAAAAGTCTTGCAAAACGTTTTATAACACCGCACTTATTTACTTACTAAGCCCGTACGGATTTCAACATTGAACCACGCCACCACCGCCCATGAAATACATCTTTATTTTTGTTTACTGCATCTCATCGGCCATTGGTTTTGCCCAAACGCCCACCATAGATAGCCTTAAAAAAATTGTGGCTTCTGAGGCACCCCCCAACCAAAGGCTTAAAAGCGCAATAGCCATTTGCGACCAGTTGTTTACCAAAGATTTTGATGCCACCACCACCTATGCCCGCACCGGCATACAACTGGCCCGCAGCCTCGCCGATTCTGCCAGCATCGGGGTGTGCAAACGATACCTCGGCATGGCCAATTATTTTCACGGCATGTTCGATAGTGCTGCCTTGCACTATTATGAAGCCATTGCTTTATTGGAAAAAACAGACCAAACAAAACAACTGGCCTTTACCCATAACGACCTGGCCAAACTATACCGCAAAACCGGCGACTATGAGCGTTCGCTTGCCAACTACGACAAGGCCATGGCCATTTTTCAGCAACAGAAAGATTCGGCCAATATCTCCATGATATGGAACGAAAGCGGCGTGGTGTTTGAATACAAGCAGAACTATACCGAAGCACTGGCCCGGTATAACAAATCGTTGCAAATAGCCCGGCTGCTCCATGATAGACTGGGTGAATCGTATGCACTCAATTTTATAGCAGGGGTGCAAACCATCCAGAAAAACTATGTGGCAGCGGCGCAAAACCTGTTGGATTGTATAGCCATTCGCAAAGACATTAAAGACACATTTGCCCTGGCCTTAGCCTACACCGATCTCGGCGTGGTTTATCTGGAAGCCGGCCAATACAGCAAAGCAACGGACTTGCTTTTGCAAAGCAATCAGATAGCAGACCTGCTGGATTACCCCGATTTGAAACTCAACAATTTTAAGCAGCTTGCTGCTGTACAAAAAAGACAAGGCAATTTTCAAAAAGCGCTGGAATACGAGGAATTGGCCACTGCTTTAAAAGATTCGCTTTTTACTATAGGCAAAGCCAAACAGATAAATGAGTTGGAAGCCAAATACCAAACCGCTAAAAAGGACCAGGAAATAGCGTCGCAAAAATTTGAAATAGCAAAACGGAATTATTGGCTGTATGGCTCCGCAGCATTACTGTTGCTGGGTGCATTGCTTGGCTATAGTTATTACCGCCGTTACAGGTTAAGGCAAGAAAAAAAGCTGCAAGCTGAAATTATTAAGCAACAAGACTACAGTACCAAAGCCATTTTACAGGCCGAAGAAAACGAACGGGAACGCATTGCCCGTGAACTGCACGATGGTGTAGGCCAAATGATGAGCGCCGCCAAAATGAACCTGAGTGCTATGGAAAGCGATTTAAAATTGGATGAAGGAAAACAGAAAACCGCTTACGACCGCATAGTGAGTTTGGTGGACGAAAGTTGCCGGGAAGTAAGAGCAGTGAGCCACCAAATGATGCCCAATGCCCTGCTGAAAAAAGGCCTGTCCAATGCCATCAGGGAATTTATAGATAAGATAGACAGCCGTATTTTAAAAGTGGATCTGTACAGCGAGGGCCTTAACGAACGGATAGACAGCAATACAGAAACGGTGCTGTACCGGGTGGTGCAGGAATGTGTGAACAACGTTATCAAACACAGCGGAGCCAACCATCTTGATATTTCGCTGATATAAGATGCCGACGGTATCAGCGTAACGATAGAAGACAATGGCAAAGGTTTTAACCCCGCAATAAAAGTGGAAGGTATCGGCTTAAAAAATATCAGAACCCGGATTGATTTTTTAAAGGGTACAGTTGACTTTAATAGCGAACCGGGCAAGGGAACCCTGGTAGCGATACATGTACCGGTGCTGGCATAAAAATTATTTTCCAAACTTTCTTTTCAGCAAAGCGAGGGCATCCTCCATGGTCTCCGGTGCTGCAGCCTTCGCCTGAAAGCCTTGCTGCTGGCCGGATGCCGGGTGCCGGTTTGCAGTCGCCTGTTGTTTGTTACCAACTACCAACTGCTTACTAACAACTGGCGTTTCACCGGCCTGCTTAATGCTTAACGCAATCCTTTTGCGCAGCACATCCACTTCCATCACTTTTACCATCACCTGCATGTTCAGCTTTAAAACCTCACTGGGGTCGCTGATGTATTTGTTGGCTATTTCGCTTACATGCACCAGGCCATCCTGCTTAACTCCAATATCTATAAAGGCACCAAACCGGGTAATATTTGTAACAATGCCCGGCACTACCATGCCTGTGTGTACATCGTCTATTTTGTAAATGTTGGCAAACTCAAAGCTCTGCACAGTGCTGCGTGGATCCAGGCCGGGCTTTATTAGTTCCTTTATAATATCCCTTACCGTAAGCTCACCAAAGGATGCATAATTTTTTACATCCACCGTTTTCAGCAGCTTTTCGTTGCCAATCAGGTCTTCAGTTTTAACGGCAAGGTCAGTAGCTAATTGTTTTACAATGGTGTAGCTTTCGGGGTGTACAGCACTTGCATCAAGGGCATTTTCTCCATTAGGTATGCGCATAAAACCGGCGCATTGCTCAAAGGCTTTATCGCCCAGGCGTGGCACTTTTTTAAGCTGGTTACGGCTGGTAAATTTGCCTATTTCGTTACGGTAATCCACAATGTTTTTTGCAATCGTTTCGCCGATACCGCTTACATAACTCAATAAATGTTTGCTGGCTGTATTAAGGTTTACGCCAACCGTATTTACACAGCTCACCACCGTCTGATCCAGTTTCTCCTTGAGCCTTACCTGGTTTACGTCATGTTGGTACTGGCCCACGCCAATACTCTTGGCATCTATCTTCACCAATTCCGCCAGCGGATCCATTAAGCGCCTGCCGATGCTCACAGAACCACGCACCGTAATATCTTCATTCGGAAATTCTTCCCTCGCCGTTTCTGATGCCGAATAAACCGAGGCACCATCTTCATTTACCATAAAAATGGGTAAGCCGGTTTCGAGCTTTTTAATGAATTGTTCGGTTTCCCGGCCAGCCGTTCCATCGCCTATGGCAAAGGCTTCAACCTTGTATTTTTCCACCAAATCTTTAATCTTATTACCCTCACTTACCACCTTATTATTTTCATGCGGAAAAATAAGATCAGTCTTTAGCAACTCACCTTTTTCATCCAGGCAAACCACTTTGCAGCCAGTGCGGTAGCCGGGGTCAATGGCCAATACCCTTTTGCTGCCAAGCGGGGAGGAAAGCAGCAACTGCCGCAGGTTTTCGGCAAATACATTAATGGCTTCCTCATCGCTTTTTTGCTTGGTGGCCATGCGAAACTCGCTTTCCAAACCCGGCTGTAGCAATCGCTTGTAAGCATCCTTTATCGCCTTGCGGATATGCGGCGTACAGTCGTTTATACCGGTTATATAATGCTCCTCTATTTTTTCGATAGCGTATTCTTCTTCCGGCTCAATGCCGATTCTTAAAAAGCCTTCCATAAACCCACGTAGCACCGCTAAAGCCCGGTGACTGGGTACTTTCATAATCCGTTCGCTGTAGTCAAAATAGTCTTTGTATTTAATGGCCTCGGTTTCTTTACCAGCCAAAACTTTACTTTTCAGCAGCCCTTCATCTTCAAACAGTTTTCGCATTTTAGCCCGCACATTCATGTCCTCGTTTACCAGTTCGGCTATTATATCCCTGGCTCCCTGCAGGGCATCTTCTATTGTGGTAACCTTTTCACTAAGCAGTTTTGAGGCTGCGGCGTTCAGGTCTGTATCTTTTTGTTCAAGCAGTATATAGGCCAGCGGTTCCAGGCCGTTTTCCCGTGCGGTTTGCGCCTTGGTTTTGCGTTTAGGTTTATAGGGCAGGTAAATGTCCTCCAGTTCGTTAATGGTAGAAGCCTTATTCAAACTGGCCTGTAGTATTTCCGTCATCTTGCCCTGCTCCGTAATGGTTTTCTCGATGAAGGTTTTGCGTTCACTAAATTCCTTCTGAAATTTCGCTTCGTCCTGAATCTGTTGTATCTGCACCTCGTCCAGGTTACCTGTCATATCCTTTCGGTAACGGGCTATAAAAGGGATAGTGCTGCCTTCGCTTAGCAATTGCAGAACCGCCGAAACCGACTGCAGCCGGATACCCAATTTCCCCGATACACCTTGTGCAAACTCCATCATCTTTTGTTGTTTTATTTTAAAGCCCTTTATTATTAAGGGGGGCGAAAGTATAGGCCAGCATCTGTTTTACCAACACCATTTTATTCACGTAGTTTAGAAAAATATTTCGTTAACCAGCAATTGTATTACTATGAAACTTCGTTGCGACAGTCTATCCCGTTCGTCCGGCACTCCGTTCAGGGGCTGTGTTATTATTAAGCAAAACAACCCGTCATTCCGACTTCAAAAAGTATCGCTATTGCGGGGAACCCTCCTCGCAATGACTGTAATTTTTATGCAGACCCTGCTTTCACTTACCAATGTTTGTGCCCAAATTTTTAATAAAAAAGCCCCCCTTGCTCATACCTTTTCAATAGTAGCCCGTGATGCAAAAACTGGTGAAATGGCCGTGGGCGTACAGAGCCATTGGTTTGGTGTAGGCACCGCCGTAAGCTGGGGCGAAGGTGGTGTAGGCGTGGTGGCCACACAATCTTTTGTACTTAAATCTTATGGCCCCAAAGGACTGGAATTAATGAAGCAGGGCAATACAGCCCAGGAAGCGTTGAGCACTTTGATAATGCAGGACGAAGGCCGTGATGTGAGACAAGTAGCCATGATAGACACCAACGGAATTGTGGCCGCATATACCGGCAGCAAGTGCATTGATTTTGCATCGCATATTGTTGGTAAAAACTACTCCGTGCAAAGCAATATGATGCTGAACAATAAAGTTTGCCCGGCTATGGCCAAGGCTTTTGAAGCCAGCACCGGCAAGCCTTTAGCCGAAAGGGTATTAATAGCCATGCAGGCGGCACAAGCAGTAGGTGGTGATATTCGTGGCAAGCAATCGGCTGCCATATTGGTCATAGCCGGCCGCAGCGAAGGCAAGCCATGGGATGAAAGACTAATTGATTTAAGGGTAGATGACCATGCTGACCCACTTAGGGAAATGGACCGTCTGCTCCGCCTCTTCCGTGCATACGAACACATGAACAACGGCGACCTGGCCGTAGAAAAAAACGACATGAATGTAGCTATGACAGCATACAGTGCCGCCATGAAAATGTTTCCCGCCAACCTTGAAATGCAATACTGGACTGCAATTAGTTTAGCCAATAACAAAGAGGTAAAAAAGGCCGCCGCGATACTGCAAAAAATTTATGCAAAAGATCCAAATTGGAGAGAGCTTACCAGGCGGCTGCCAAAAGTGGGTTTATTAACTGTAGGTGATAAGGAGCTAAAAATTTTGACGCAGTAAATACCTTGTGAGTGGCAGATTCAACTATAAACTGCATTGATTAGAATCGTGATTAGCCCGTTATTTTTTCAACTCACCCTCAATCCAACGCTCCACCATTTTTTCCAGCACCGACAGTGTAACCGTACCCTGGCCCAGCACCATATCATGAAAAGCCCGGACATCAAATTTGCCTTGCAGTTTCTCTTCAGCCCGTTTGCGCAGCTCCTTTATTTTCAACTCGCCAATCTTATACGCTAGTGCCTGCCCGGGCCAGGAGATGTAACGGTTGATTTCCGTATTTACTTCGTGCAACGATAAAGCGGTATGGCTGGCGAGGTAGTCCACGGCCTGTTCCCGGGTCCAGTCTTTTGTGTGGATACCGACATCTATCACAAGGCGGCAGGCACGCCACATTTCGTAAGTAAGCCTGCCGAAGCGGCTGTAAGGGTCTTTATAAAAACCCATTTCGTAACCCAGGTATTCGCTGTACAATCCCCAGCCTTCGCCAAAAGCATTAATGTAAAGGTCCCTGCGAAATTCAGGCAGGTCGGCAAGTTCCTGAGCCAGGGCAATCTGCAAGTGGTGGCCGGGTACCGCTTCGTGCAGGGTAAGCGATTCCAAAGTATAAAGGCTGCGGCTTTTCAGGTTGTACGTGTTCACCCAATAATGCCCGGCCGTTTTACTTTTAATGGAAGCACCCGAATAGCGGCCGGCCGTGTAAGAAGGGGCTAAATATTCCGGCACCGCTTCCACGCCATAAGGCTGCCTTGGCAGTTTTCCAAACAAAGAGGGCAACATGCCATCCGCTTTTTTGGCTATAAAAGAAGCTTCTTTTAAAAGCTGTTCCTGTGTGGGCGGATAAAATTTTGGGTCGCTTCGCAGATAAGCTATAAACGCTTTAAGGTCGCCGTCAAATTTTACTTCCTCCATCACATTTACCATCTCCTTTTGTATTCTGTCCACTTCCTGCAAACCTATTTGGTACACCTGCTCCGAACTAAGATTGGTAGTGGTATAATGCTTTACTTTTTCCTCGTAAAAAGCCCTGCCATTGGGAAAATGGGAGGCACCAAGGCTGGTTCTTGTTTTGGGTAAATACTCTTCATCAAAAAAGGTTTTTATTTTTTTGAAGGCAGGTATTACCGCTGCATCAATAGCTGCCCTTGCCGATGCCACCAGTAGTTGCCAATCGGCATCACTAATGGCAAAAGGCTTTGTGTTAAAGGGATTAAAGAAAACCGATTTGTGTGGCAAGAGAACGATATGCTGTTCGTAGGTGGATTCATAGCCCTTTAAAATCACCTTCGGCTGGCTGATGCCTAACTGCAGACCCGTACGCATCAGCACCAGGTTTTGATCTATGTAATGGGGGATGTCTTTTAAAAAACGCAGGTATGTCTCTGCATCTTTTTTGGTGCTGAATTTTTTAGACGACCTCCCGGCGATAGCTGTATGAAAACCTTCGTCGGATAGAATTGGGTTGAGGTATTCTTTATAGTCATACGAAGTAATTTGCTCCTGTACAATGTATCTCAGCAGGTCGAGGTTAATGAGGTCATCTAACACCAGTTTGCCGGTGTCAATGCTCTTTAGCTTTGCTTTTGCCCCTGTATAAAACTGGTAGCGGCGCAGCATATCTGCCTCGGTAAACGAGCCCAGCGGATGTGCCAGCACAAAAGTATCTGCCGGAAATTCTCTTTGCTCAAAGGTTTTTATTTCACGGATGATGGCAGCAATTTTAGCCCTGCCGGCCAATGATGGCTGCGCTACGCAAAAGATTGATAGAAGGAAGAAGTTCAGCAAAAGGAATTTTGTCTTCATTGGATAAGTCAATGTGAATAGGAAGGGTTGATGGCCAACAATATCGCAATTTATTTTTCTAGAAAATCTCTCCTGAAAACTTTGGGTGACAGCTTGGTGCTTTGCTAACCAAAACCTGTCGGCTTTCAGCCCGGAATTTGAATAGTTTGTTTAGCCGTTGCTTGGTGCTATTAGCACACCTTCTTCGCCCCCGAAAAAATAAAATGCAGCATCATTATAACATTTTAAATTTATCAATTGTGCCTTATCCCGATTAACACTCCCAGGAATTATAACATACGTTCCGACAGCCTGTATTTTATCATCATTCCAAAACTAAATTTAAAACAATGAAAAAAGTTTTATTGCTAACCCTGGCGTTGGCTACTGCTGTCACCGACGGATTTTCTCAAACAGATAAATTCTGGTCTGTTACCACAGAAAGCCGCAACACCATTACCACCGACAAGGCTGTTGCACGGCTTAGTTATCCCAGGCAGTTTAAATTATTTAACCTGGATACAAATGCGCTTCGGCAAGAATTGTTTTCAATAACAACCGGCAACCGCACCAAGCGTACTACGGTTATTTCTTTACCAAATGCCGGTGGTAACCTGGAGCAATTTGAAGTAGTTGAAGCTTCGAATTTTGAACCCGGTTTGCAGGCTCGTTTTCCTGAAATCAGGGCTTTTTCCGGCAAAGGCATCACCGATATAAATGCCACTTTGAAGTTGAGCATTTCGCCGCAAGGCATACAAACTATGGTGTTTAGAACGGCGACTGCCAATAAATTCATTGAGCCTTATTCTTTAGACCATACTGTTTATTCTGTTTTCAGGCCGCAAAGAGATAAGGGCGGCCTGCCATGGACCTGCACCACGGAGGATAAGAAAATGGCGGCTGGTAAATGCACAAATTTTAGAGGGGGCATTGGTAGGCAGTTTACAGCTTTCCGATAGACCAAATTACACTATGACTAATCTTGATTTGTAGTCAACCTATTTCAGGACAAATCAGTCGGGGAATAAACCATTTTTCGTTGTCTGTTGTCAGAATACCTAAACTACTCTGTAAATACAAGGAAGTTCCACCGGTTTGTGTGTACCAGCCATTGCCCTGCAACAAACCCCTTTGCTTTTGCATCAGGTTTTCCAAAACCATTTCCGTTTTACAAATAAGATAGTTACACCCGAAACGATAGCGGTAAATGTGGCTCCTTTTAAAAAGCCCATCCAGGCGTTTTGTTGCAGGCTATCCCAAAGTGGTTTGGTATGGGTAAGCGTCATAAGTGGTAATAGCAAGAGGCTACCCGCAACATAGGCCACCATGGGGTTCTTACCGTTTAAAGAAAAATACCGAACAAAGCTGCCAACATATTTTAGCCGCACAAAAACGGTAAAGCTAACTAGCATCAAAAAGGCCAGCCCACTGGTAACAAAATAATAGCTGTAGGTGGAAGGGTCTTTTTTTATACCCCCTTCAAAGGCTTCGAAAAACAAACCCAGCAGCAACAAATAGCAACCTGCCTTAACCATATTTTTTATTAACCTGCTGGTAGCCTCCGGCTTTTTTATAAGATAAATGGCTACGCCACAAAGCACAACAGTACTTACCACATTAATCAAAAGCAACCGTTGGTACAGGCAATAAACATTTAGGCAAACCAATACTGCGGCAATGATGGCCAGCCAGTTTTTTACGGCCTTGTTTTCAGTAGGTGGTTTGTCGTTTTTGCTTGCGCCCATAATCCACTCACCGGCCATGGTGCCGGGTATAACCACAAACAGGTATTTAAGAAAGTAGAACTTGTACAGCCAATCGAATTGGAATGATCCGATATGGCTGAAATTAAAAATCGCTTTTGACCAACCCATACCAGGCTCTTTGGCTGCTAAAAAAATAGCCATTACAAATGGCAATATGCCCAGCCGCACCAACGGCCTGTTGGCAGTGGCATAGTAGATAAGCGTACCAAAAAATGCCATGTTTGCCAGCACTATTATAATAATGTCGCTCTTGTAAAACCGGAACCCGGCCCCACCCTGAAAAGGCAATACCCACAATAAAAAAACCGAGCCGGCAAAAGCCAAAATGCGCAAGGCCATGTACGCTGATTTAAACTGCTGATTCTTACGTTCATAAAATTGGAAAAACAGTAACACAAATGCCAATAACGAAAGCAGGTGTTCTTTTGTAGCAGGTGCATCGGCCAGGTTCCATGCCTTAAAGTGTTCAGTAAAAAGTGCAAAGAAGGCCAACAACAAAAAACGCTTAAACGCCACCCATGCCACGGTGCCGAAACTGCTTTTGGCTACCAAATATTTTTGCAGCGACAGCGGCATGGCCGCACCCATGCTAAAGAGAAAAAAAGGGAACACCAAGTCCACCCAGGTAATACCGGGCAAACCAGGATTGAACTGGTGCAAGGGCGGCGGTACCTGGGCGTGGTACATCCAGCCAGGCATGGTATCGCCAAAAGCAATACTACCGCTGAGCACCATAGCCAATATGGCAAAACCACGAAGGGCGTCCAGGCTTTCGTTTCTTGTGTGCATAAAAATTGTTTTCAGTATTAATCACGGCAATAGAATCTTGGCCAATTTGTATAAAAGTTTTGAATGTAGAGATGTAACCAACAAGCCAAACACTTTTGCCAAAACCTCATTGGCATCTTTCAAAAACGATAGGGCATCTCTAAAAACCTTCCATTTTCTCTACTTTGGAGGAGATTTAAAGGGGAGGCCAACAAAGAAAAGTAGGTTTTTAGAGGTGCTCTATAGCCAAACAATTAAAAGTCACCCCGGTGATTTACGGGTTTAAGATTAAATGGGTCAATGGTTTTATCCAGCAATACCGAAAGCTCGGCACGGGTAATAAGGCGATTGGCATCAAAATTTTCGAGTTTCCATACAGGCCAACCGGCTGCTATTTGTTGGGTAAATACTTTTTGATTATCCATTGAAAACCCAAGCGCTTTTTGGCTGCCTGTATTAAAAATGGTGGTTAGGGCGTCGGCCACAGTTAGCATAACGGCACCTGTATTTACTGCAGTGCCAAAGGGTTTAAAGCCAGTGGCAAAATCAGCATACTGCACCAGCGAATCGGGGTAAAACCAGGTTTGATTAGCCCATTGGTAGGGGATGCCCCTGCCTTTTAAAATACCTGTAGCCCCTATTTTTTGAATGGCAATAAAATGTGGATGCGCCAGGCCGGCATCGCGGTAAGGCATTATCAGTGCCTGGCTGTACAGCAATTGTTGCTGCACCTGCCTTACGGTAATTTGCCGTGGTTGTTTTTTGCCCCTCGCCGCCAATGCCGCAAGTGTACCTGCTGCCTGGCCGGTAATCAATACACACGGCTGTAACCTTGTGGTGCCATTTACCACATTGCTTACACTTATACTCTTTTCGGCTACAATGAGTCCATTGGCTTTTTCGGGAATTAAAGAACCGAGCGGAATATTAAACGATGGAATGGCATAAAACTCCAGGTGTTGCGGGGCAGCGGCATTTTTTTTATGGTGGTGGTCTATGGGGTAATCGCCTACCGAAATGCCGGTACGGTAAAAATTATAATCATAAGGCTTTGCTATATGGTTAATGGTAAACCGTGCCAAACCCTTTACCCGCCTACTTTCGCGGTGGTAGGCCATAAGTGCCAGGTGATCGGCTGTGCCAAACTCGTCGGTAGCCAGCCCAAAATGCGCAAAGCCAAGTTGCACTTGTATAAAATAAACAAATCGCAAGGTTTGCTGCTTTGCTTTTTCCAGTTCTACCTCCCGTTGCTGCGGCGTAAGGGAAATGAGATTCAGGTAAATATCGTTGCCAAAGCCAGGCCAGTTTATCATGTATTTGCCATTGGGCAACTTTGCATAGTCCAACATTTTTTTTGCATCCACACCTGGGGCTTTACGGCTTTTATTTTGGTAATATTCGGTACAGGCACCATCAAACTCTTCGGGGTTGTAACCAGTTGGTTTGGCAATGGTTTTATTGTTTCCTACACCATAATCTTTTAGTATGGCCACGTAAGTAAGGTCTTGTATAATGTTGTTGGTTTGGGAGATACCCACGTTTTCTCCGGTCACTGTACCGCTTTCCATGCCAAGGCTAAATGGAATTTTTGCCGCTGCCAGTACATCGCCCATTTCGGTAGCCTCTATGGTTTGTTTGGCGTAAATGGTTATCGGTTTTTTCGTTTTTAAGTTTATAAAACGGGCACCTATAATCTGGTCTGCTTTTTTAATAACGGTGGTAAAGCGTAGTTGGTAAAGTACGGTAAGTGCTTTTTCTGCGGCAGCCATAGCTTTAAAAATACTATCGGCCACCCGTGGCTCAAAATGGGTGTTGCTTATCCAGCCAGTGGCTACTTTTTGAGGGCCGCCATACACTTTGTAAATAGCATTTCTAAACTCGTTCCATATACCACTTGGCAGGTTGTGGTTGCCATCGGTGGCACTTACGCCTGCTGCCGAAAGCATGCCACCCAGCCAGGTGGTTTCTTCAGCAATAATAGTATTTGCACCCATGCGGCTTGCCTGCAAGCCTGCCGCCGTACCGCCGGTGCCGCCGCCAACTACCAATACATCGGTACGCAATACCTGCTGGCTATATGCGGTATGGCCTATTACTAAAAACAGTATGGCAGCTAAGTTTTTAAATTGGATCATTGGATTAATTTTTTTTCTCAGTATCGGGTTAAGAATATTTTTTTATCGGTCCCGAAAGTTTTCGTGTTGGCTTCAAGTTAACTCCTTTGGCTAAACGCTGAAATGCGAGGGCATCTAGCTTTCATATATTACCAAGCACCTTTACTAACCCAAGGCTTCGGCCGTGGAAGGTGGGAGCATAATTAAACCCGTTGCACAATTACCCCGTTAGCCGTCCCAAACCTGAAGCCTTGGTTAGCAAAGAAATACTTTTTGTAAAATCGACCCCTCATTTCCAAGTGTAAGACTTCATTTTATCTCATTAACTTGACGCCCATACAAAAGCTTCTGGGATTTATTATGGTTACCATATTGGCATCGTCCATCGCTCTGTTATTCGGAAGGGCTCCATTCCGCCACATATCAATATTCATCTTTCCACCTCCAAAATGGAGAAGGTGGTAGCATACCACTGTAGCCTATACATATACATATCACATCAAGTTCCTTTTACAAAATCATTCCCTAAAGTTTTCCAAACCTGGTACAAGGCACGTGGCAGGTGAAAGCAGCCCTTCCATTTGCCACCTTTTAGCGGTAGCAATACCTCGCCTTGCCGATTGAGGTAACCGAACCATTCGGGGTGTTCGGGATCTTTAAAATGTTGCCATGTGTAGTCGTGTACTTTTACAAACCAATCGGCGCAGCGTTGGTCGCCGGTGTATGCAAAACCTTTGGCAAGAGCTACCAGCGTTTCCAGGTGTACCCACCAAAGTTTTTGATCCCACTCCAGTTGCTGGGTGGGGTGTCCTTTTACATCCATAAAATAAAAGATGCCGCCAAATGTTTTATCCCAGCCATGCTCAATGGTTGTTAGCATAATGTCTTTCGCTTTCTCTATAAGGCTTTTATTGTGGAGCCGCTTACCCAAATCCATTATAAACCACATGGATTCTATGGCATGGCCGGGGTTAAGTAATCTGCCTTCGAAGCTGTCGCAAAAGCTGCCATCTACAAATACATTTTCCAATATTAGCCCTAGGTCGGGTTGGTAAAAAACATCCATTACTTCATGTATCACCTCGGGTATAAAACTGTTCACCCTTTCGGTGCCTATTATATGTTCCAGTTCCAAAGAGAGGTTACAAAGTATCATCGGCAGCGAAAAGTTTTTAAGGCTGCGGGTGCCGGGGAAGGTCTTATCGTACTTGCCCTTGGTATTGTCTCTTCTGCGGATAATATTTTCAAAAGTATCGAGTGCAATTTTTTTATAGGCATCATTTGGGGCGGCTTTGTGCAGGGCGGCAAAGGCCATGGTAGCAAAGCAATCGCTAAAAATATTGTAAGGCTGTATCAAAGGTTTGCCATCGGCAGTAAGCGAAAAGTACCAGTTGCCTTCAGCATCACGGCCATATTTTTCGAGAAACGTTGCACCGTGCTGTGCCATGGCTACCCATTCGGGTTTTTGCGCCACATGGTGGTACATGTAGCTGAAGCACCACACCTGCCGGCCCTGCAGCCAAACATGTTTATCGGTATCAAAAACATTGCCCTCCCTATCCAGCGAAACATTGTAGCCGCCATGCTTTTCGTCCCGGCTGTGGCGGAGCCAAAAAGGGAGAACGTTATCTATCAGTTCATGCTGATAGCGTGATGCGTAATGAGATAGGAGTGTAGTCGTGTTTTCGGCAGTAGTAATGAAGCCCTCTGGCATAAATAATATGAATTAAAAGTTTGGTGAAAATAGCAGATTTATTCTTTTTTAGGCTATCGCTTCTGCGCTTTTTCATTTTTGAACGGGTGCTAAAAATACTAAGCAGTTTTGGGCTTGTAATTGTAATTTGCCCTTTTATAAAACACTAAACCCCTTGTTATGCCATCATTCGATATTGCCAGTAAAGTTGACATCCAAGTACTGGATAACGCCATTAATGTCGTGAAAAAAGAAATCACCAACCGGTTCGATTTTAAAGGCAGCCATGTAGAAATAGACCTCGACAAAAAGAATTTTATGCTTAAACTGGAAGCCGACAGCGATATGAAGATGGATCAGATAACCGATGTGCTTATTAGCCGCAGCATGAAGCAAGGCCTTGCCGCCGAGATATACGACTTTAGTAAAGAGGGCTATCAAAGCGGTAAGCATTGGAAAAAAGAAGTAACCGTTCGTAACGGCCTTAAGCAGGAAGACAGTAAGAAAATTGTAAAAATGATTAAAGACAAAGGCCTGAAAGTGCAAGCTGCTATAATGGACGACATTATTCGTGTAACCGGCAAAAAACTCGATGACCTGCAAGAAGTAATAGCTGCCTGCAACGTGGGGAACTTTGGTGTGGCATTGCAGTATATCAATATGAAATCGTAGCACTATGAACGGGCAACCGTAAACGATGTATTTCAAATTGTCGCTATTATTTGTCTTATTCACTACCTATTTGTGGATAAGTTTGGTGGTAAAATAGATATGCCACATAATGGCTACCCCCGCATTGTTGGCCTACCTGTGGCACGCCAACGATTTTTTTAAAATTTTTTTCTACAATCAGGTAGCCCCGCTGGGCATACCAAACATGAGACAATCTGAAATCCACCCACCGTCAACGCTCGTCGGTCAACGGTCGTCGGTTCCCTACCTTCGCCACATGAATGATGACCTACAGCCCATCCTGCAAAAACTTGGCATAGAGCAGCTTAACCAAATGCAACTTGCGGCCATTGAAGCCAGCAAAACCGCTGCCGATATAGTGCTGCTATCGCCCACCGGTTCTGGCAAAACGCTGGCATTTTTGTTACCCGTATTGCTCAATTTAAATACTGACATCACCGGCATACAAGCCCTCATAATTGTACCATCAAGAGAATTGGGGTTGCAAATAGAAAAGGTATTTAAGTCTATGGGTACTGCATTTAAGGTAAACTGCTTTTACGGTGGGCACGATATAAACACCGAAATCAATAACCTTATACAGCCACCATCTTTACTCATTGGCACCCCAGGCCGGCTGGCCGAGCATTTTCGCAAACAGTATTTTGACACCCATTATATTAAAACTTTGGTGCTGGACGAGTTCGACAAAAGCCTTGAGTTTGGCTTTGAAGCCGACATGGCTTTTATCATAAGCCAAGTGCCGCATTTACAAAAGCGGATATTAACATCAGCGACGCAAACGATTGACACCCCGGCTTTTACTGGTATTGTCAATGCTACCCAGCTCAATTTTTTAAGTGAAGAAACTGCCAATGGCCTCAGCCTACAATTTGTAAAAGCCGACAGCAAAGACAAGACCGAAACCCTGCTGAAACTTATTAGCACCATAGGTGCCGGGCCTACACTTATATTTTGCAACCATCGTGAAACGGTGGAGCAAATAAGTAAGTTTTTTTTTAAAAAAGGATTGGTGCATGATATTTACCATGGCAAACTGGAGCAATATGAAAGGGAAATGGCGCTGGCAAAATTTCGCAATGGCAGCAACAACATTCTCATAAGCACCGACCTTGCCAGCCGCGGCCTGGATATTGACCAAATGAAAAACGTAGTGCATTACCATATACCTGCTACCGAAGCCGCATTTACCCACCGCAATGGCCGGACTGCAAGAATGGAAAAAGAGGGCAATGCCTACCTGATTATTGCCGAAGATGAGTACATACCGGATTACATAACGGCTGCCCCGGAATGGCTAGGGCTTTCGGCTGACGCCAAGCCACCCGAAAACCCATTGTGGATTACCCTGCACATTACCGGTGGTAAAAAGGAGAAGATTAATAAAATAGACATCGTTGGCCTTCTTTTAAAGAAAGGAAATCTCGCAAAAGAGGAATTGGGCTTGATAGAAGTAGGCGACCACCACAGTTATGCAGCGGTAAAAAAGCCCAAAGCCACGCAATTGGTAAATACCCTGGCGAACGAAAAAATAAAAGGCTACCGATTGAAAATAGAAATAGCCCGGTAGGTTTTTAGAAAATGAAAGTAAAATTAAATTTGCCAGCAAACCACGGCAACCTTACTTTCGCCGACTATTTTAAAAATTCGCCTGGTTAAAAGTCAGGCTGCAAAAACTCCGATTATGAAACAAGACATTCATCCTAAAACATACCGCCTGGTGGTTTTTAAGGACATGAGCAACGGCACTGCTTTTCTCAGCAAAAGCACTGCCAACACTAGGGAAACTATTCAGTGGGAAGATGGCAACGAATACCCGCTTGTTAAATTGGAGGTATCGAATACTTCGCATCCTTTTTATACCGGTAAAAACATTTTGATGGATACCGCTGGCCGTATAGACAAGTTTAAAAAGCGTTACGCCAAAAAAGACTAAACAACGCCTGCTTATAAAACCCTCAATTGATTCATCGGTTGAGGGTTTTGTTTTTTAGTTGGTTTATTGATTAGTTACTTAAATAACATGGCCGAAAATTATCTTTGAAGCAGGCACGAACCAGTCAACAATAGTTAGAAAAGTAAAAAATAATGAATGGCTGTGCAAGTAGTACAGGTTGATTATGGAAGCGCCAGGGATAGTAGCGGATAGCCCAAAGGCGGCGTAGGGTGTAAGGACAGCGAAGCTTGGGTGTAGCCACGCCGCCGAGGACTAGTAGCGGATAGCCCGCCCGGGCGCCCAAATTGTATTTACTGTTTCTCCCTTGTGCAGTAAAAGCAACTAATCAATAAACAACCAATTAAATAAAATGACGATTATCCTTTTCGATACACCACAAAGCCGCCAGTCGTTTTATCCTTTTACCCACACCCGGTCGGTTTGTGAAATACGCCACGGTATCTGCACCATCAAACAAAAATGGGAACTTAAAACCGGACTACGAGTAGCAGCATTGACCGAAAATTATTTGCAGCCAACGATACAATCGGACGATGTGTATCTATATATAGACGCCACAATAAAAGCCACCGACGAATTTGTAGCATCGGTAATAGCTTTAAACACAGGCGCCTCCATTACCCAACTGGGTAAGCCAATTGCCTTTTTATCTACATCAATATTGCCCTATCCCGTTGTTTTGGATGCCTCGTATGAATTACAGGAAATGGCAAATGTTTCTGCTATTCAATATCCCTGGCAATTGTTTCAAATTAATGAACAAGAAATCCGCAACGATTTTAACCTCGTAACAAAAGGCACTTTTTCGCAACCAGTCCACCCCAGCAATGTTGTTTTTGGTAAGGAAAATATTTTTATAGAAGAAGGAGCGGTAGTAAGGGCCTGTTTTATAAATGCCGAAGAAGGCCCGGTGTATATTGGTAAAAATGCTTTGGTTATGGAAGGCACAGCCATACGGGGCCCGGTGTCTGTGGGTGATAATGCTGTAATAAAAATGGGTGCCAAACTATACGCCGGTACCACCATTGGCCCACGCTGTACCGCCGGTGGCGAAATAAAAAACAGTATTCTAATGGGCTACAGCAATAAAGCCCACGATGGCTACCTGGGCGATTCGGTAATAGGGGAGTGGTGTAACCTGGGAGCAGGCACCACCAATAGCAATGTAAAAAACACGGCAGGCACTGTAAAAATGTGGCGCAATGCTGCTAATGATTTTGTACCAACTGGCATAAAAGCTGGCCTGCTTATGGGCGATTACAGCCGTACAGCCATCAACACTTCGTTTAATACCGGAACGGTGGTTGGCGTATGTTGCAATGTTTTTGTCAATGGGTTTCCGCCAAAGCATATACCATCATTTACCTGGGGCCATGAAAAATATAATGTTGAAAAAGCAATAGCCGACATTGGCCGCTGGATGAAAATGAAAAGTAAGGACATGGGAGAAATGGAAATAGAGATAATTTTCCATTTACACAGCACAATACAAAACGCTTGAATCAGGCAGCAATCACTTGAAAAAAGGCAATTGGAATCAATTGAAACCAATAATAATAGGCTACCCTACTAATCCTCAACATCCACCCAAATCGTGGTTCAGAAAAAAAAGAAAACATGAAACCAACCACCACCATAAAAAATTACCTCTCTCTCATAAAGTTCAGCCATACCATTTTTGCCATGCCTTTTGCGGTGATTGGTTTTTTTTTGGGTTTAAATGCCTGGCTTCGCCAATTTAGCTATATGGTTCCCGGTTGGCATACAACTGGGTTACCGATTTTAATTTCGCCTGATGCGATTCCAAAATCTTCATTAGATCTTCTTCTCAAATTCATCCTCGTTATCGGCTGCATGATTTTTGCCCGTTCCGCCGCCATGGCCTTTAACCGCTGGGCCGATGCTACCTGGGATGCAAAAAATCCACGTACGGCTATCCGTGAAATTCCCAATGGGATAGTTACTTCTAAAAATGCTTTGGCATTTGTTATTATCAATAGTGTGCTTTTTATAATCGCCACATTTTTTATTAACCGGCTATGTTTCTTTTTATCTCCGGTGGCGTTGATCGTAGTGCTTGGCTATAGTTACACTAAAAGGTTTACGGCATGGTGTCATTTGGTGCTTGGTATTGGTTTATCATTGGCACCCATTGGGGCATACCTGGCGGTAACCGGGGTCTTTGCTTTGTTGCCCATACTGTTTTCGTTTGCAGTAATATTTTGGGTGAGCGGCTTCGATATTATTTATGCTTT
>Ga0105048_10003742_pt1 | contig 24870 bp, 23 predicted proteins | sample MAT05_FD_78382 | JGI IMG/M metagenome (GOLD analysis project Ga0105048, IMG submission 78382) | Freshwater microbial communities from Lake Fryxell liftoff mats and glacier meltwater in Antarctica - MAT-05 | ecosystem: Environmental > Aquatic > Freshwater > Ice > Liftoff microbial mat | place... | reverse complement strand
CCGGCGCCTGAACCCTGGTGCGGTAGTCAGGCGACGCGGGCCACCGCCGCGCTCATCGCGTGGATGGCCAGCCGCGAGCTGTGCTCGCAGTGGTGCGACTCACCGGCTTCGAGGATCAGGTCCTGCGGTTCGCGGTCGAAAGTCAGCCACAGCGTGCCGCTGTCGCAGCGCACCTCGCGGCCCAGCGGCTGCTCGACCCAGGCGGTGGCGCCGCGCGCCAGCACATGGCGCGCCGGTGCTGCCGTACGCTTGCCGGTGATCGCCGCTGCCAGCCGTGCGAAGGCTTGGGCAAGCAGGCCGGGAATGGCGACGGTGCGGGTTCTGGACGACAGCGTCGAGATGGCTTGCAGGGTGGTCATGAGGCTTCTCCTGGGGTGGTGGCCGGCGGGCCGTGTTCGATGACTGAACTGTGCGCCGGCACCCCTGCGGCCGTCCCCAAGCCGCACTGAAGCGATGTGAAGCGTTCCTAAACGAAGGCCTCCGGCGCTAGAGTGCAGCGCTCGCCTGCCCGGCCATCGCGCGGGCGGCAATGTGTCGTGGAGGGGCCGTTGGCTGAGATCCATGCCTGGGGTGAGGTCGAAGTGCGGCCCGCCGAGCGTCGCCTGCTGCTGGGTGGCGAGCCCGCCGCCATCGGCGCGCGCGCCTTCGACGTGCTGCTGGCGCTGATCGAGCGACACGAGCGCGTGGTCAGCAAGGCCGAACTGCTGACGCTGGTCTGGCCCGGCGTGGTGGTGGAGGAGAACAACCTCACCGTGCAGATCTCGGCGCTGCGCAAGCTGCTGGGCCCCGATGCGATCGCTACCGTGGCGGGCCGCGGATATCGTTTTGCCCAGCCGCTGCAGCCGGCACCCGCCTTTCAGGTGCCGGTGCCCGCGCCGCTATCGACGCCTCGGCACAACCTCCCGGCCGAGCGCTCGAGCTTCGTCGGCCGGCGCAAGGAAGCCGCCGGGCTGCGGCGCGCGCTGGCGGCGCACCGGCTGGTCACGCTCACCGGCATCGGCGGCGCAGGCAAGACCCGGCTGGCGTTGCATGTCGGCGCGCTCGAAGTGGAGCGCTTCCCCGACGGCGTGTTCTTCATCGACCTCGCCGCGGTGGCTGACCCGGACCTGGTGGCGCCCGCGCTGGCCAGCGCCTGCGGCCTGGCCCAGCGCGGCCCGTCCGCCGCTGCAGTGCGCGCCGCCGTGGTCAGCGCGCTGGCAGCGCAGCAATGCCTGCTGGTGCTGGACAACTGCGAGCATCTGCTGGACGCAGTCGCTGATCTGGTTGAGCCGATCCTGGCCGGTTGTCCGCGGGTCGTGCTGCTGACCACCAGCCGAGAGGCGCTGGGCGTGGAGGGCGAGCAGATCGTGCAGCTTCCCTCGCTGAGCGTGCCCGCCGTGTCGGGTGGCCACGGCGCCGCCGATCCGCTGGCCGAAGACAGCGATGCGATGCGCCTGTTCGCCGACCGCGCGCTGGCGGTCAGTCCCTCCTTCGTCCTCGACGCGGGCAGCGCCCCGGCGGTGGCAGATATCTGCCGCCACCTCGATGGCATCCCGCTGGCCATCGAGTTCGCAGCGGCCCGCGTCGCGCATCTGTCGCCGTCGCAGATCGCCGAGCGGCTGGACGACCGCTTTCGCCTGCTGACCGGCGCGCGGCGACGCATCCCGCGCCAGCAGACTCTGGGCGCAGCGCTGGACTGGAGCCACGACCTGCTGAGCCCGACGGAGCAGACCGTGTTCCGGCGGCTGGCTGTGTTTGCCGGCAGCTTCTCGCTGGCGGCGGCCGAGGCGGTCTGCGCCGGCGAGGGCATCGCGGCCGACGCGGTGCTCGACCGGCTGGGCTCGCTGGTTGCCAAGTCGCTGGCCCTGGCCAGATCGCAGTCCGAGGGGGCGGTGCGCTACCAGTTGCTGGAGACGGTGCGCATGTACGCGGCCGACAAGCTGGCCGCCGCCGGTGAGGCCGACCGCGTGCGCGGCCGCCACCGCGACACCTACGTGGCCTGGTTGGAGGGGCTTGCGCTGGCCGACCTGGCCTTCGAGCCGGCCACCATTGATCGCGTCGGCGTCGAAGTCGACAATCTGCGCGCGGCCGCGCAGTGGTCGATGGCCGACGACCGGCCCGATCTGCTGGCTGTTCTGGTATCGCGCATGTTCCGCTTCTGGTTCACCGGCAGCGCCTATCCCGAGGCGCGACGGTTGCTGGCCCGCGCGCTGGTGGACGAGGCGCGGCTGACGCCCGCGCTGCGGGTGGCGTGCTACGGGGTGGACGCCGTGCTGGCGGTCATGGCGCTGGACTTGCCCGCAGTGATCGCGCAATCGACGAAGGCCATCGAGTGCGCCAAGGGTGAGCCCGATCCCTTCCTGGTGCAGGCCTACAGCAGCCGGGGCTTCGGCCTGTCGGTGCAAGCCGCAGTGGCACGGGGCGATCCGGTGCTGATTTCCGAGGCCCGAAGTGACGCACTGCAAGCCGTGGACATGGCTCAGCGCGCGCTGGGCGACCCCTGGCTGGCAAACGCGCAACGCTTCGTCGCGCTGGTCGAGATGCACGTCTACGAGTTCGAGACCGCAGCCCGGTGGTTCACCGCCAGCGTGCAGACCTGCGAGCGCTCTGATCCCGCCCCGGGGTGGCAGTTGCTGAGCGGGCTGGGTGGCCTGGCTGGCGCCCTGTACCTGCTGGGCCGTCAAGAGGAGGCGCTGGCGGCCGCGCTGCGCTTTCTTGACCGCGTGGCCCGCTGGACCGACGGTTCGGCATGGACCGACGGCGCATCGATCGAGATCGTGCCGGCGCTGTGGGCCGGTGGGCGTCATGAACTGGCACAGCGGCAGCTCGAACGCAGTGCCGGCCGGATGCGCAACAGCGGTGTGCACCTGGCACCGAACCAGTTTCTGGTCTTTGCGGCCGATCTGGCCTGGCAGCAAGGGCGCCCGGTCGATGCCGGCCGGTTGCTGGGCGCCGCCCGCGCCCTGGGCGGCGCAGAGCGGCAGGTCATGTCCTTTCGCACGCCGGCGACGGCCGCGTTGTACATCCGGCTGCTGCCGCTGCTGCGAGAGGCACTGGGCCCCGAGGGGGTGCTGCGCGCGCGGCAGGCCGGGCGTGCCCTGTCGCTGGACGAGGCCTTTGCGCTGGCGCTGCGCGGCGAGGGCGCCACCGGCTGAGCTCAGCCGGCCATCGCCTCGAGCTGCTCACGCAACTGTGTGGTCTGCTGGTTCCAGTAGGCCGCGCTGCCGAAGAACGGGAAGTTCAGCGGGAAGGTCGGGTCGCTCCAACGCTCGGCCAGCCAGGCGCTGTGGCGCAGCATGCGCAGCGTGCGCAGCGGCTCGATCAGTGCACGCTCACGCGCGTCGAAGTCCATGAACATTCGGTAGCCGGCGAGCAGCGCGTCGAGCTGCTGCGCCATCGTCGTGGCGTCGCCCGAGACCAGCATCCAAAGGTCTTGCACGGCCGGGCCCTGCATCGCGTCGTCGAGGTCGACCACATGCGGGCCGCTGCCCTCGCCCGTGCTGCGCCACAGCACGTTGCCGATGTGGCAATCGCCGTGCAGGCGCAAGGTGCGCAGCGGGCCGTGGCGGGCGAAGGCGGCCTCGACGGCGCCCAGCGCGGCGTCGCTGGCCGCGGCCCAGGCCGGCAGTTCGGGTGGCGGCACCACGCCCAGTTCGAGCAGCCGCGCGCGCGCGCTCCGGCCGTCGACACGCGGGTCCATCCGGTGCCGATGTTCGAACCGCTGGCGCGCGCCGACGGCATGCAGCCGGCCGATGAAGCGGCCCAGCTGCGCCAGCGTGCCGGGCGCGTCCATTTCGGGTTCGCGGCCGGCGCAGCGAGCCGCCACCGCCAGGCGAAGCTGGCCATGCGCGGTATCCAGCAGCGCCAGCGTGGGTGCATCGGCAGGCTGCAGCGTCAGCGCGGCGCCGGCCAGCGCGTCGGCATGCAGGATCAGCGGTGGCACCACGGGCACCTCGGCCGCAGCGAGCTCGAGCGCGAAGGCATGCTCCTCGACGATCTGCGCGTCGCTCCAGCGCCCGGGCCGGTAGAACTTGGCCACCACCGCGCTGCCGTCTTCCAGCATCACCTGGAACACCCGGTTCTCGTACGAGTTCAGCTGCAGCAGCCGGCCGTCGCCGAACAAGCCCACCGCGTCGAGCGCGTCGAGCACCTGCTGCGGGGTCAGCTCGGCGTAGCCGAGGGTGCTGGAAGACATCGACCGATGCTACGCCGCGCGGCCGCAGCGGCGCTGATTGGCTTCCTCAGTGGCGTGTAGGCGGCTGCGGGGTGTCGACGATCACGCCGCCGCCCGCTTCGGGCAGATCGCCGGGCGGCATCTCGCGCACCATCAGGCCGCTGCGGACGCCGCCGAATTCACTTGCTGCGCCGGGCTCGCTGCGGCTCTCGGCGCCGAAGAAGGAATCCTGGAAGAAACCCGAGTCGCGCCACAGTGCGCTGCGTTCGCGCCGCCGGTTGGCCACCGTGCTGCTGAGCTTCTCGCTCGACTGCGCTGCGGTGGGGGCCGGCTGCGGTCCGCGCGCCGAGGCCGCGCTTTGCGGCACCAGCAGCTGCAATTCCGGAATCGAAGGCAGGTGGTCCACCGGGCAGCGCAGGTAGCGCACACGGCAGGCAGCCAGCACCGATTGCTTGATCTGCAGCACGCGGCGCGAATTGTTGCGGTCGGTATCCAGGTCGATGGCCGCCAATACGCGCCCGTTGGCGCTGCAGATGGCGAAAGTCGCTTGGATCGAGCCGAGCAGCTCGTACCAGTAACGCACGGCCTGCGGGTCGGTGGGCTGGCAAAAGCGCACCAACGGCAGCTTGGACAGCACGATGTGGTGCGGCAGTGCTTCGCGCAGCTGCCGGTAAACCCGGCGCTCGTCGGTGCTGAACACCGGGCGCGCCGTCAAGGCCCAATCCGTGGGCAGCGGCGTCGTCACGCTGCGCTGTCGGCGAAGCCACCACAGTACCGCGGCACCCAGCAGCAGGGCGAGCGACGCGGACGCGATGATCCAGGGGAGTTCTTGCGGCATGCGGGGTTGGGCGGCGTGGGACCGACATGCCACCAATGCGGCGCGCAGAAGAGACCCGATTCGACATGTTACCGACTTGTGTCAACCCGACCACCCCGCGTCTAGGTGAGCGCAGACCCGGACTTTCCCGCTTGTTGGGCCGCTCGCTCACTGCGAACCGCTGCCGCCACCGCCGTTGCGCGTCAGGTCCTCGCGCAGCTCACCGATCAGTTCGATCAGGTCACCAACGGCGCGGGTGCCAGACTTCCAGCGGTAGTCGAGCTCGGCCGCCTGCTGGCCGACCATCTGCCCCAGATGCGAGGCCAGGTCCTCGGGCGGCAGCTTGAGCCGCGCCTCGGACTCGCCCCGATCGCGCACCACCGTCGCGCCAGCCTTGCGCACGATGCGCAGCATGGCAGCGTTCTCGCTGAGGGCGTGGATGATCATGGTGTGGATGTGCCTGTTGCGCGCATGCAGCACGGCGTGCTCGAACAGCCGCCCGCCGAAGCCGCGGCCCCGCGCTTTGCCCATTACCGAAACGCCGAACTCGGCAGCTGCGGTACCGCTGTCCACCTCTGGTCCGTAGGCCAAATGCGCCAGCGCCAGCAGTTCCAGTCGGCGGTTGAAGATGCCGAACACCTCGTCGCGCTCGAAGTCGAGCCGATCTACGTACGCTGCGAGCTGTTCGTCCGAGGCAGGATGGCCAAACCGGAGGTAACGGTCGGTGGCCGACAGTTCTTGCAGGTGCGCCAGGATGCGCGGGCGGTGGCGCTCGGCGAGCGAACGCACGGGCACCCATCCGAACTGCCGACGCGGGGTCGCTGGCGGCGGCGGCGTCGCCGAGGCGACAGCTGATGCAGTCTCGATGTCCATCAAGGCGTACTCCGGTGGACGCAAAGAAGTCGATCCTAGCGCAGACGATTAGGGTTTACACCTACATTCAACTTGCGGGGTTGGTTGGTAACCCGATCCGGGCGTCGCCACTGCGGATATACTCGTGGGCTTTCCTGAAACCGGTCGGGGAAGAAAGCCAGCATCCGGTTACACGCCGTCATCTTGCGGCACGCCGTCCGAGAGGCCGCCCGAACAAGCGGCGCCGAGGGCAGCGGTAACCGGAATCATCCGGGACACGGCGCTGCCACACTGCGTGGTGGCGCCCAGCAGAGAGACCCTCATGAAGACCTTCAGCGCCAAGCCGGCCGAAGTGAAGCACGAGTGGTTTGTGATTGACGCCACCGACAAGGTGCTCGGACGGGTCGCCAGCGAAGCGGCACTCCGATTGCGCGGAAAGCACAAGGCCATTTACACGCCTCACGTCGACACCGGTGACTACATTGTCATCGTCAATTCCGCAAAGATCCGCGTCACAGGGGCCAAGGCCACCGACAAGATCTACTACCGGCATTCGGGTTATCCGGGCGGCATCACCGCCACGTCGTTCAGGGACATGCAAGTCAAGCACCCCGGCCGTGCGGTCGAGAAGGCCGTCAAGGGCATGCTGCCCAAGGGCCCGTTGGGCTACGCGATGTTCAAGAAGCTGAAGGTGTACGCCGGTGCCGAGCACCCGCACACCGCGCAGCAGCCCAAGACGCTCGAGATCTGAGGACGCGACGATGATCGGAACATGGAATTACGGCACCGGCCGGCGCAAGTCTTCGGTGGCCCGCGTCTTCATGCGCAAGGGCACAGGGCAGATCATGATCAACGGCAAGCTGGTGGGCGACTACTTCGGCCGCCAGACCTCGATCATGATCGTGCGCCAGCCGCTGCTGCTGACGGCCAACGACGCCACCTTCGATATCAAGATCAATGTGCACGGCGGCGGCGAATCCGGCCAGGCCGGCGCGGTGCGCCACGGCATCACGCGCGCGCTGATCGACTACGACCCCGCCCTCAAGCCCGACCTCAGCCGGGCCGGCTTCGTCACGCGCGATGCGCGCGAGGTCGAGCGCAAGAAGGTCGGTCTGCACGGCGCCCGCCGGCGCAAGCAGTTCAGCAAGCGCTGACGCGTGCACCGCGCAGCCCCTGTGGGCTGCGCGCGGGAGAGACACCATGCGCTGGAAGCTGCTGCTGCGGCGACTCTCGGTCAGTGCACCGAGGGTCATCGTGCGCAGCCACCTGCCCTGGCCCTTGCGCTGGGCCGTCGTGGCGGTGGCTTTGGGCTTCTCGGCGGCGATCGCGTTGTGGGCCTTCGAATTCGGGCGCGAGATTGCCGGCCTCGACCGCAATCAGGCGCAAGAACTCGAGCAATTGCGCTCCGAGGTCGGCCGCCTGCGGCAGGAGCGCGACAGCGCGCAGGCGGTGGCCAACACCGCTGGCAGTCTGCTGACGGCCGAGCGCGCCACCCAGCAGCGGCTGGGCGAGCAGATCCGCGGTCTGGAGACCGAGGGCCAGGTGATGAAGTCCGATCTGGCCTTCTTCGAGCGCCTGCTGCCCGCAGCGGGCGACGGGCTGCAAGTGCGCGCTCTACGGGCCGATCCGCAGTCGCCCGGGCAATTGCGCTACCAACTTCTGGTGATGCAAAGCGGGCGCGCCACCGGTGACTTCAATGGCCGCTATGAGCTGTTGCTCGGCGGCACGCTCGACGGCCGGCCCTGGACCTTCGCGATGCCCGGGGGGCCGAAGCCGCTGCAGCTTCGCCAGTCGACCCGTGTCGAAGGGCTGATCGAGCATCCCTCCGCCGTCGTGCTAAAAACGGTGCAGGCGCGGGTGACCGATGCGCAAGGTGAAGTTCGCGCTTCGCACCTGCTGCGGCTGCCCTGATCGGCCGACAACGAGGAGAGAGACTGATGTGGTTCACACGCAAGTCGCACCCGCCGATCCGCAGCTTGATCGGCGAAGGCATGCGGCTGGCCGGTGAGCTGCGTTTCACCGAAGGTCTGCGCATCGACGGCGAGGTGGTCGGCGATGTACTTGCCAGCGGCGAAGCACCAAGCATCGTCGTCATCGGCGAGAAAGCCCGTGTGCATGGGAAGGTGAAGGCCAGCCATGTGATCATCAATGGCGAGGTGCGTGGTCCGGTGACGTCCGATCAGCTGCTGGAACTGCAGCCCAAGGCCCGAGTCACAGGAGATCTGCGATACGTGGTGCTGGAAATGCACCCCGGCGCGGTCGTCGAGGGCGATTTGCGCCCCTTGCGCGCGGCCGACAAGCCGGCGCTGAAACTCGCGGCGTCCAAAGAAGTCTGACATTTCGCCGCACACAGGAGATTCCATGAATGCCATCGCCGAATCCTTTCAGACCGCCACTGACGAGCTGCCGCCGCCACTGGTCTTTACCGACAGTGCCGCAGACAAGGTGCGCCAGTTGGTCGACGAAGAGGGCAACCCCGAGCTCAAGCTGCGCGTCTTCGTGCAGGGTGGCGGCTGCTCGGGCTTCCAGTACGGCTTCACCTTCGACGAGATCGTCAACGAGGACGATACCGCGATGGCCAAGAACGGCGTCACGCTGCTCATCGACGCGATGAGCCTGCAGTACCTGATGGGCGCAGAGATCGACTACAAGGACGATCTGCAAGGCGCGCAGTTCGTCATCAAGAACCCGAACGCCACCACGACCTGCGGCTGCGGCTCTTCGTTCTCGTCCTGATTCTGCGTGCCGCCGCCGCGCGTCTGCGGCGGCTCAGCGCGCCGCGTGCAGCGCGCCCAGGATGCGCTGTCCTCGTGCCCCGGTGACCGCCGGCAGGTTGCCCGGCCGCAGCGCGACGCGTTCAGCGGCCAGCCAGGCGAAGGCCAGCGCTTCCACCTGATCCGGCGGGACACCGGCTTGCCTCGTGCTGTGTACGCTTAGCGCAGGCAATGCCATGGCCAGGCTGTGCATCAAGTGGCCGTTGTGGCCCCCCCCGCCGCAGACCAGCAGTTCCTGCGTGAACGGCGCGTGCGCGCGCAGCGCGTCAACGACGCAGACGACGGTCAGCGCCGCCAGAGTCGCCTGCACATCGACCGCCGAGACTGGCACGACGCGCGACAGAACGCCGTCCATCCAGGGCGCGTCGAACAGGTCGCGGCCGGTGCTCTTGGGCGGCGCCAGCGCGAAGTACGGGTCAGAGCGCAGCGCCTGCAGCAGCGCCGGATTCACCGCACCGGACGCGGCCCAGCGCCCGTCGTCGTCGAAGGCGTGGCCGCGATGGCGCTGGCACCACAGGTCGAGCAGAATGTTGCCCGGCCCACAATCGAATCCGCAGGCGCTCCCGACGGCGGGCAACAGGCTGAGGTTGGCGATGCCGCCCAGGTTCAGCACCGCCAGATCGACGCCAGCGCGGGCGAAACAGCGTGCGTGGAAGGCCGGCACCAGCGGCGCACCCTGGCCGCCGGCGGCGACGTCGGCGCTGCGCAGGTCGCAGACCACATCGATGCCGCTCAACTCAGCCAGCAGGGCGCCGTTCAACAACTGCAGCGTGTAGCCGGTGTCATCGAAGGCGCCAGGGCGGTGGCGCACCGTCTGGCCGTGGGCGCCGATGGCGCTGACTGCATCGGCGCCGAGCCCCGCGGCTTGCAGCAACGCACTCACATTCGCCGCGTACAGCGCGGCCAAGGCGTTGCCGGCCAGTGCGGCGCGGTGCAGTTCGTTGTCGCCCGGACGGTTCAGCGCCAGCATCTCAGCCCGCAATGCCTGTGGCATCGGGCTGTGCCGATGAGCCAGCACGTGCATGCCATCGTCCAGGTTCGCCAGCACGCCATCGACCCCGTCGAGCGAGGTGCCCGACATCAAGCCGATCCACAGAGCCACGTCGGGCCCGCGCGGGCTACTCGAATGTGGGCCGGGCGCCGGCCATCGACTCGGCGATGTCCAGCTTGACCTTGAAGCTGCGGGCGAAGCCCTCGAAGCGCGCCTTGGCCTGCAGGTCCAGCGTCACCGGCTCGGCAGCGCGGGCCATGATCAGCGGATCCTGGTGCTGCCCGTTGACGCGGAATTCGAAGTGCAGATGCGGGCCGGTGGTCCAACCGGTCATGCCCACCGCACCGACCTGCTGCCCCTGCTGGATGCGCTGGCCCTTGCGCACCTCCATGCGGCTGAGGTGGGCGTACAGCGTGCTGCGGGCATTGCCATGCTCGATCTCGACCACGTTGCCATAGCCGTTCTGCCAGCCGGCAAAGGTCACCAGACCATCCCCGATGCTGCGCACCGGGGTGCCGATCGGGGCGCCGTAGTCCACGCCCAGATGGGCACGCCAGCGCTGCAGGATCGGGTGGAAGCGCATCGCGAAACCCGAGGTGACGCGCGAGAATTCCATCGGGCTGGCGAGAAACGAACGGCGCTTGCTCTGACCGTTGATGTCGAAGTAGCCGCTGCGGCCGCCCGGGTTGTCGAACCACACCGCGTGATAGACGCGCCCGAGGTTGACGAACTCCGCGGCCAGAACACGCCCGGCGCCGACGTTCCAGGGCACCGGCTCGTCATCGGCGGTGAGTGCTTCATAGACCACGCTGAAGGTATCGCCGCGGCGTAGCTGGCGGTGGAAGTCGAGCTCAGTGGAGAAAATCTCGGCCAGTTGCGAGCCAATTGCGTCGGGGATACCGGCCTCGTCGGTGGCCGCGAACAAGCTGGTGCGGATGGTGCCGCCGGCCAGCCGGATGCGAGAGGACATCGCCACGGGTTCGGTCCGAGCGTGCCAACGGTCTTCGAAGCGAACCATCGTCAGGCGAGTGAAGTGAGTGCCGGCCAACTCACGTTTGTCGATCGCGTAACGGGCGACCAGTTCGATCAGCCGGCCCTGCGCGTCGCTGCGCACCTGCACCAGCTTGCCGCCGCGGCCTTGCAGCACGGCGCGTCCGACCGGATCCTGGCGCAGGAACAGCGCCGCTACCGGGTCGCTCACGCCCAGACGTGTAAGCAGGGACTCGGCAGTGTCGGACCCGCGCGTGACTTCGCTGCGGTTGAGCGTCAGGTCAAGCGCCGCCAGCGCGTTGAGTTGCTCGTCGAGGCCTTGCAGAGGCAGCTCTTCGGTAATCACCTGCTGGGGCAGCCGGGCGGCGTCTGGCGCCAGTGGCGCGATGCCGAAGGCGACAGCCGAGAAACCGGCCAACGCCGCCACCAGCGTGGCCGTGACGCGGCGCCTGTGCGCCGACAGCCAGCCGATGGCGCGGGATTCCAAATCGTCTAAGTTCAGCAATCCAGCATCTCTCGCCTAACTTTCAGGACGTGAGGCGACGCCCCGCATCATGTAAGACTTTCACATGGACACCCGGCCACTAGAATCGCGGCGCTCCGGGAAGATGGAGGGACCGCTGGCGAGGAGGGATTTGTTGCTTCCGGCCCGCTCGGCTTTGGCTTTCGCGCCAGTCCGGCACCTCGGAAAGAGCGGCGAGTATACCGGCCAGTCCGCTGATTCCCACCGTAAAACCCCTGACGATCCTCTGACATGGCCGCCCCCGACACCGCCTTGCCCAACCCGGTCACGGACCGCACCCGTGCGGCGTTGGCGGTTTCCGTTCGCGGATGCGACGAGTTGCTGCCCGAAGCCGAGTGGCTGGCCAAGCTGGCGCGCGCCGAAGCCACGGACAAGCCGCTGCGCATCAAGCTCGGCCTGGACCCGACCGCGCCCGACATTCACGTCGGCCACACCGTGGTGCTCAACAAGATGCGCCAGTTGCAGGACCTGGGTCACCAGGTGATCTTCCTGATCGGCGACTTCACGTCGATGATCGGCGACCCGTCTGGCCGCAACACCACGCGCCCACCGCTGACGCGCGAACAGATCGAGGCCAACGCGCGCACTTACTACGCGCAGGCCAGCCTGGTGCTCGACCCGCAGAAGACCGAGATTCGCTACAACAGCGAGTGGTCCGACGCACTGGGCGCGCGGGGCATGATCGAGCTGGCCGCAAAGTACACGCTGGCTCGCATGCTGGAGCGCGACGACTTCACCAGGCGCTTCAAGGCCGGCAGCCCGATCAGCATTCATGAGTTGCTCTACCCGCTGATGCAGGGCTACGACTCGGTGGCGCTGCGCTCTGACCTCGAGCTCGGCGGCACTGACCAGAAGTTCAACCTGCTGGTCGGCCGTGCGCTGCAAGGCGAATACGGGCAGGAGCCGCAGTGCATCCTGACCATGCCGTTGCTCGAAGGCCTGGACGGCGTCGAGAAGATGTCCAAGAGCAAGGGCAACTACATCGGCATCACCGAGCCTGCGAACACCATGTTCGCCAAGGTGCTCTCGATCAGCGATGTGCTGATGTGGCGCTGGTTCACGCTGCTGAGCTTTCGCTCCGAGGCCGAGATCGCTGCGCTGCGCGCCGAGACCGAGGCCGGCCGCAACCCGAAAGAGGCCAAGGTGCTGCTGGCGCGCGAAATCACCGCGCGTTTCCACGGCGCGCCGGCGGCCGAGGCGGCCGGGCAGGATTTCGAGTTGCGCGCGCGCGGCGGCGTGCCCGATCAGATCGATGCGGTGACGCTGTCGGGTGCGCCGCTGGCGATCGGCGCGCTGCTCAAACAGGCGGGCCTCGCGCCATCGACCAGCGAGGCGATGCGGCTGATCGACGGCGGCGGCGTGCGCGTCGACGGCGCAGTGGTCTCCGACAAGGCGCTCAAGCTGCCGGCCGGCAGCTTCGTCGTCCAGGTCGGCAAGCGGCGCTTCGCGCGCGTGACGCTGGCCTGAGCCGCTTCTGCGGCGTTCAACGCAGCCGCGAGAATCGCGCGATGCAAGTCGCCAGCTACCTGAAGCTCTCGATCGCCGTGGCCCTCGCCACGATCGCGCTGAAGACCGGCGCCTGGTGGGTGAGCGGCAGTGTCAGCCTGTTGTCGGATGCGCTCGAGTCGCTGGTGAACCTGGCCGGCGCGATGTTCGCGCTGGCCATGGTGACCATCGCCGGCCGCCCGCCGGACGACGATCACCCCTACGGCCACCACAAGGCCGAGTACTTCTCCGCCGGCTTCGAGGGGGTGCTGATCTTCGTGGCCGCGCTGGCCATCATCGTGGCCGCGGTCGACCGGCTGCTGCGGCCGCAGGCGTTGGAGGACCTGGGGCTCGGTCTGGTCCTCTCGGCCCTGAGTTCGGCGCTCAACGGTGCGCTGGCCTGGGCGATGCTGAAAAAGGCGCGCGAGGCGCGATCAGTGGCGCTGGAGGGCGACGCGCGCCACCTGTTCACCGATGTCTGGACCTCGGCCGGTGTGATCGCCGGGTTGCTGCTGGTCAAACTGACCGGCTGGCTGTGGCTGGACCCGGTGCTGGCCATTGCAGTCGCGCTGAACATCCTGCGCGAGGGCGCCCGGCTGGTGCGCCGCGCCGCCGACGGGCTGATGGACCAGGCGCTCGAGCCCGAGGTGCGAGCGCAGATCGAGGCGACGCTCGCCGGCTTTGCGCATCAGGCAATCCGCTTCGACCATGTGTCGACGCGGCGCGCCGGCCAGCGCCGGTTCGTCGACCTGCACATGCACATGCCGGCCGGCTGGTCGCTCGGCCGCGCGGCGGCGTTGCGCACCAGCGTCGAGCAGGCGTTGATGAGCGCGGTGCCCGGTCTGCGCGCCAGCATCCAGTTGCTGCCGATGGACGTCGAGGCGCACTTCGACGATCTGCGGGACCCGCTGTGATCGCGCTCGTCCAGCGGGTGGCGTAGGCGCGCGGCGAGGCCTGCGAACCCGGCGCCGACATGCAGGTGCCTCTGGTCAACGACGGGCCGGTGACGATCCCGCTGCGCATCGGCTGAAGCGGGCACGCAAAAACACGAAGGGCGCCCGCGGGCGCCCTTCGAGGCGCTCACTGACGATCAGTCGGCGTACTGCCCGGCCGCCTTGATGGCCGGGCCCCACTTGGCGATCTCGGCCTCGACGAACTTGCGGTGCTCGATCGGCGAGAGGCGGGCATCGGTGATGATCACCGCGCCCAGCGCTTCCTGACGCTTGATGAACTCGGGGTCCTTCAGCGCGTTGCGCAGAGCGGTGTTGATCTGGTCCTGCACCGCCTTCGGCGTACCCTTGGGCGCGTACAGGCCATGCCAAACCGAGACGTTGAAGCCCTTCAGGCCCTGCGAATCCAAGGTCGGCAGCTTGGACAGGGCGGGCGTGGTCAGCGGCTTGCTGGTCGTCACGGCGAAGGCCTTGACCTTGCCGCCTTCGATCTGCGCGGTGGTGTTGGTGGTCTGGTCGCACATGATGTCCACCTGGCCGCCCAGGATATCGTTCATCGCCGGCGCGGTGCCCTTGTACGGCACGGTGGTCATGTCGAGCTTCAGGCTCTGCTGCAACAGCAGCCCGCACAGGTGCGAGGCGGCGCCGATGCCCGCGTTGGCCAGGTTGACCTTGCCTTTGTTGGCCTCCAGCCATTTGACGAGTTCGGCGTAGTTGTTCGCCGGCAGGTTGGGGCGGCCGATCAGCGTCATCGGCACCTCGTTGATCATGCCGAGGAACTCGAAGTCGTCCATCGTCTTGTACGGCAGCGTGCGGTACAGCGCCGGCGAGGTGGCCATGCCGATGTGGTGCAGTAGCAGCGTATAGCCGTCGGCCGCGGCCTTCGCTGCCTTGGCGGCGCCCAGCGTGCCACCAGCGCCACCCACGTTCTCGATCACCAACGTCTGGTTGTTCAGGCTCTTGCGCATCACCTCGGCCAGATCACGCGCCACCTTGTCGGTCGGCCCGCCCGCGGCGAAGGGCACGATGATCGTGATCGGCTTGTCAGGGTAAGCGGCTGCGGCGGCGGCGGCGAGTGCGGCCAGCGTGGCGGCCAGAATCTTCTTGATCATGTTTCGGTCTCCGTGGGGGTGGGCGCCAGAACGGGTCCGCAAAAGCGCTGCGAATGGTAGCGAGGTCGCGACGCGCATGCCCTCTGGAAACCCCGTAGCAGCGGTGATCGCAGGGGCATATTCCGTGCCGGAATGAACTAACTGCGAACGAGTATTGGACCGCGCCCCGGCTGCTTCCTACAGTGGCTGCATGCAAATCAACCCAGTCCGCCCCGACATGCTCGCCCGCGCCATGCTTCGCCCGTGGGCGCTGGCGCTATATGTGGTGGCCGCCGCCGGGGCAGTGCACGCGGCACCGCCGCAGGCGCTGGACGCCTCGATGGCGCAGCAGGCGCTGGCACGCGGTGCCGTCGCCTGGGATCTGCGCGAAGCACCGGCCACCCCGCTGCTGCCCGGCGCCCTGCGACTGGACGCCGCCGCAGTGCGCGCCTGGCTTGATCGTGGCGACGTCGCGGCGCTGTCGGCCGCGGCGTCAGCTGCAGGTCTGAATCTGGCCGGCGAAGTGCTGATTTACGGCGACTCCGATGACACCCGGGCTGCCGCCGTGGCAGCACAGTTGGCCACGGTAAGCCGCGGGCGTGTGCATTGGCTGGCCGGCGGCATCGCGCCGTGGCTGGCGGCCGGCTTGCCGAGCAGCGAGCAGCCGGCACGGCGCTTGCCGCTGCCGCAACGACTGTCGGTGATCGCCCCTCTGCCGGCGGTTGCAGCGCCGGCCGATGCCGCGCGGCGCAGTTCGGCCAGCTTCAGTTTCGCACTGCCGACGCTCGCGCGTGCCGGTAGCTGAGCCCGCAGCAGCTCAAGCGGGGCTGCGCCGATCCTCGATCACCTTACCGTCGTTGGGCAGCGTGCCCGCCGCCCGCAAGCTCACCTCGCAACGCAGCTTGGTGATGTCGCGCACGCTGGCGGCCACAGCTGCGGCCAGGTTCTCGGGCGCGGCATGCGTCTCGACCAGCAGGCTCAAGCGGTCGCTCGCCATTTCGCCCTCCACCACCAGCCGGGCCTTCAACACCTCCGGGTGGCGCTTGAGCACCTCGGCCACCTGGCTGGGGTGCACGAACATGCCGCGCACCTTGGCGGTCTGATCGGCGCGGCCCATCCAGCCCTTGATGCGCTGGTTCGTGCGGCCGCTCGGGCAACTGCCCGACAGCACCGCCGACAGATCGCCGGTGCCAAACCGCAGCATCGGGTAGTCAGCGTTCAGCACCGTGACGACCACCTCGCCGACCTCGCCCTCGGGCAATGGGTCGTCGGTGCCCGGGCGCACGATCTCGACGATTGCGCCTTCCTCGACCACCAGGCCCTGACGCGCGGCGGTCTCGTAGGCAATGGTGCCCACGTCGGCGGTGGCGTAGGCCTGGTAGCCCGCCACGCCGCGCTCGGCCAGCCAGTCGCGCAGGCTGTTCGGGAAGGCCTCGCCGCTGAGCAGCGCCTTCTTCAGATGAGGCAGCGCGACGCCTCTTTCGGCAGCCTTCTCCAGCAGGATGCGCAGGAAGCTGGGTGTGCCGGTATAGCCGTCGGCACGTAGCTCAGCCGCCGCCTGCAGCTGCAGCTCGGTGTGACCCACGCCGCCGGGAAAAACCGTGCAGCCGATTGCATGCGCGCCGCTTTCCATGATCCAGGCGCCGGGCGTCAGGTGGTAGCTGAAGCTGTTGTGCACCAGATCCCCGGCGCGAAAGCCGGCGGCGTAGAGCGCACGCGCGCTGCGCCAGGGGTCGGCGACGGGGCCTTCGGGCTCGTAGATCGGGCCGGGCGACTGATAGACCCGGCGCGCTGCGCGTGTGCCCGCCAGCGCACGCCAGCCGATGGCCGAAAAGCCGCCGAACGGATCCCAAGACGCGGCGTCATCCGCGCGGCCGGCCTGCTGGCGCCGCAGAAGCTCACCCTTGCGCGTGACTGGCAGTCGGGCCAGCGCGGCGTGGTGATCGATCGCTGCGGGCTCGACGCCGCGGAGCTTCTCGGCGTACGCCGGCAGCGCCTGCGCTGCTGCCACCAACGCCGGCAGCGCGGCCATCAGCGCGGCTTCGCGCGATGCCGGCTCACGCGTCTCCAGCGCGTCGAAGTGCTCAGTCATCGAGATCGCTCCATTGGCCGAGCTTGCGCTCGAGCTCCGCCACGAAGTCACGTTGCTGCGCGGCGTCCTTCAACGTCCGGCTGACCCACTGCGCGGGAAAGTGGTGTCCAAGGGCTTGTCTCCGGGCCCGGGTCCGATCGATGTCGGCCGGGGGTCTGATGGACCCGGATTCTGTTGACCGCTTTGACGCCATGTTGTCTTCCCAACGACAATTTGAGGGTTTCCCCTATTCGGCCTTTCCCGTTTTTCGCTGCTATCGCCCTTCCCATTCTCCTTGCTGCCGCCGACTCCAAACCTGCGAACCCCTGACGCCAGCGCGCTGCGCTCGCGCTCGCGCCCGGCGACGCCGGATGAACTGCTCGGCATCCCCTGGCTGGCCGCGCTGGATGCCCGCGACCGCGCCGCCGCGCTGGCTGACCTGCGCGTGGTCGACGCGGTGCCCGGCGAACTGGTCTGCCGCGTCGGCCGGCCGGCGGTGTACTGGCTCGGCGTCATCGACGGGATGCTGAAGATGAGCAACGATAGTGCGCTCGGCGTGCCGATGACCTTCACCGCCGTGCCCAGCGGCGGCTGGTTCGGCGAGGGCACCCTGCTCAAGTGAGAACCCTAGCGCTACAACATCGAGGCACTTCGGCCGAGCCGGGTGGCCGGGCTGACGGCGGCGATGTTCGAGCAACTGCTCGACCGCAGCATTGGCTTCAACCGCTTCGTGATGAACCAGCTCAACGAGCGGCTTGGCCAGTTCATCGGTGCGCGCGAGATCGACCGCCTGACCGACCCCGACACACGCGTCGCGCGCAGCCCCTGCGCGCTGTTCCACCCCACGCTGTACCCGGGTGTCGGCAGCCTGTTGCGCATCACCCAGCAAGAACTGGGCTACCTGGTCGGGCTCTCCCGTCAGCGGGTCAACCGCGCGCTGATGGCACTGCAGGCGGCCGGTGTCATTCGCGTCGAGTACGGCGGCGTGCGCGTGCTGCAGTGGGAGCGGTTGCGCGGCTGGCGTGTCGGCGCCTGAGGGTCGTCGGGCAGGCCGCGCTCAGCGACGACCCCGCCTGGCCGCGGCCATCACGGCCAGCAGGCCGGCCAGCATCAGCGCCAGTGCCGCCGGCTCGGGCACCGGTGCGGGCACTCCGGCGAAGCTGAGCAGCAGCGGGTCGTGGTCCGAGGCGCGGAACGATCCCGTCGCGTTGTTGAACTCGCTGTTCACATGCACCACGTCGTACAGCAGGTCGCCCTTGGCCAGCAGGTTGGCCGAGACGAACATGTGGTCCAGCGCCTGCGCGTTGCCCTGGAAGTTGTAGGCGTAGCGCTCGTTCTCGGGCAGCGACAGCGTCATGTTGGTCAGGCCCGCGGCCGTCAGCGGCGCCAGGCTGGTGGCGAACTGGAAGTCGTTCAGGTCACCCATCACCACGATGTTCGCGTTCGGGTTGATCGCCAGCAGGCTGCTGACGAAGCTCGCCACTACCTGCGCCTGCGCCAGGCGCTGCGTCTCGCTGCTGTTGACCGGCGCCTGGTTCGGCCCGTACAGCGGCTGGTCGCCCCCCTTGCTGTTCAGGTGGTTGTTGATCAGGATGAGCTGCTGGCCGTCGACCGTGAACTCGGTGACCAGCGGCTTGCGGCTGTCGCCGAAGGCCGCGTTGGTCGGATCGATGCGTCCGGCGCCCAGGCTGAGCACGATTTGCCCGCCGGCGCCGGCGCTGGCAGCGATGGATACCAGCGAGCCGCCGACGACGCCGCTGAAACTGACGCGCGAGGTGTCGTATAGGAAAGCCGTGCGGATGTTGCCGCCGGGCTGGCCGCCGTCGGCGTTGTTGGCCGGATTCACGTTGACCCAGCTGTAGCTGCGACCGGTCAACCCGTTGACCGCCGTCGCCAGGTTGTTCAGTGTCAGGTCGGCGGCGACCACGCCGTTGTTGGTGGCGCCGTTGTTGTCCTGGATCTCCTGCAGCGCAACGATGTGCGGCGCGCCCAGGTTGGTCGAGATCTGCGTCGCCACCGCGGCGATCTTCTGCGCGCTGGCATTGCCGCCCATGTTCTCGACGTTGTAGCTGCCCAGGCCGAAGCGGCCGGTGCCGATGCTCGCCTGCTCGGCCGTCAGGGTGTTGGAGACCACCGTCGGCGCCTGCGTCAATTGCAGCTTGTAGTTGCTGAACGAGAAGTCCATCACCCCGGTGACGCCGCTGAGCTGCGCGCCCACGTTGACCACCGGCGCGGCGGTGATGAGGTCGTCGATGTACAGACGCTGGCCGTTGAACTGCCCCGGTGCGAGAGAGACGCCGCCGCGCGGTGTCCAGACCGAGCTGCCCGTGCCGAACTGCGCTGACGCCACCACCGAGACCTCGCCGAAGTTGTTGGTGGCGCCCACCACACGCGCGCTCGGCAGCGTCACCCGCATGCCTTCGAGAGACTCGTAGAAGTCCATGCTGTAGGCCGAAGGATTCAGTGTGTAGCCGATGGCCGTTTCGACGTTGCCGACGGCCGGCGCGATCAGGCTCGGCGGCAGGAAACCGGTGTCGATGGCACGCGCGACAGGCAATGCGTTGCCGGCGGAACTGCGCGTCCAGGCGCCGCTGAAGGTCGAGCTGGCGTTGATCTGCGTGTTGGTCAGGTTGTTGGCGTCGTTGCCGGGGCGGAACTCCTGCACCCGGCCGACCACGGTGACCGCGTCGCCGACGTTCGGCTTGGTGCCGGAGGAACCGCGGAAGACGAAGATGCCGTCGGACGTGAGCGGGTTCGCGTCGCCGCCATCCTGGATCCAGAAGCCCTGGGTCGACACCGCGGTGACGATGCCGGCGACGTTGCTGACGTTGGTGTCACGCAGCGGCGAGATGTGCGCGGCGCCCTGGATCGCGCCGATCAGCGGCTGCGCCAAGATGCTGGAACTGCCGAACCCTGCGAGTGCGGCAAGCAGGGCAACCGTCAATCGACGCAGCGGCTGCTGCAGTGCGTGTTGGTGCCTCATGGCGTGGCCCGCGCTCAGCCGCGACGGCGGGCGACGAAGCCCACCGCCGCCAGGCCCGCCAGCATCAGCGCCAAGGCGCCGGGTTCAGGCACCGGGGTGGCCATGACGGTGACCATGTCGAAGCGCCAGGTGCCGCCGGTACCGTAGCTGCTGGTATTGGTCGAGGCCACGTAGCCCGAACCGAGCGGGTCGAAGGCGGCCACGACGCGGAAGGCGAAGTCGGGGTTGTTGTCGGCGCCGGAGATGGAACTCAGGTTGACCGAGCGATTGTTGAACCAGGTGTCGCCGGCGGTGGCGGGGAACAGCAAGCCGAAGTCGGTGAACGTGGTGCCGTTGGTCGAGTACTGAAACTGCACATGGCGTGCGGAGGTGTTGCTATGGCGGTGGTCCCAGCTGACCGAGATGCTCTGGTAGCCGAGAGTGCTGACGGCGTACTGCGTGCCACGGGTCTTGTTGCCGGTACTCTGAGCAGCGTAAGCCGTGGTTTGCCAACCAGAGTCGTCGCCAGTGGCCGGGTCGCTCGAACCGCCGCTGGCGTCGCCCGAGGCGAAGGTGGATGTCGTGCCACCGACCAGCGATGCTGTGCCATTGCCCAAGTTCGGAACCAGCGTGCCGCTGCTGGTGGTGGCGTCCGGTACCACCGAATTGAAGTTCCACTGCACGAGCGTGATCGCCTGGGCCTGGGCGGCGCTGACGAGCGCGGTGGCGGTGAGAGTGGCGAGCAGTGACTTGCGCATGGCGGATCCCTTTGGTGAAGACGTCAACATTCCCGGACCGGGCCGGAACGCATGAGGACGACGGTAGGCTGCGTTTGTGTAGTGCCCGTGACGCAGCAGGAGGTCTGGCGTGGTGCCCCCCTGAACCGGGGGGGTTGGCTTGGTGAACGCCACCAGCCCTTTACTGCACTGACACCCGGGCCTGAAGGCCAATGAGACGCTGGATAGACTCCGTCCCCCAACCGCCGGCTCGCTTCGAGCCGGGCTTGCCGGAGAACCGAATGCCCTGCTCGTCGCCCCGTCTGCTCCATGCCCTGGCCATGCCTTGGCTGCTGGCCGCCTTCTGCGCCGCAGCCCCGGCACACGCGCAGATGGCGGCGCCGTTACCGGCCGGCCCGAGCCAGGTTGGTCAGGTCAGCCAGGTCAGCCAGGTCCGCCAGGTCGAAGGCATCACCGAGTACCGCCTGCCCAACGGCCTGCAAGTGCTGCTGGTGCCCGACGACAGCAAGCCCACGACCACCGTCAACCTGACCTACCGCAGCGGGTCGCGCCACGAGGGTTATGGCGAGACCGGCATGGCGCACCTGCTGGAGCACCTGATCTTCAAGGGCACGCCGACCACGCCCAATGTGCGCGAGGAGTTCTCGCGCCGCGGCCTGCGCACCAACGGCACCACGTGGTTCGACCGCACCAACTACTTCGCCAGCTTCGCCGCCAACGACGATTCGCTGCGCTGGTACTTGTCGTGGCTGGCCGATTCGATGACGAACAGCTTCATCCGTCGCGCCGATCTGGACAGCGAGATGACGGTGGTGCGCAACGAGTTCGAGAGCGGCGAGAACAGCCCGACGCGTGTCACGTTGCAGCAGGTGATGGCCAGCATGTACCGCTGGCACAACTACGGCAAGTCGACCATCGGCGCGCGCAGCGATATCGAGAACGTCGATATCGCGCGTCTGCAGGCTTTCTACCGCAAGCACTATCAGCCCGACAACGCCACGCTGGTGGTGGCCGGCAAGTTCGACGCCGCGCAGGTGCTGGCCTGGACGGCGCAGTTCTACGGCCCGATCCCGCGCCCGACGCGGGTGCTCGAGACCACCTACACGCTGGACCCGGTGCAGGACGGCGAGCGTGAGGTCACGGTGCGCCGCGTCGGCGGCAACCCGCTGGTCTATGCCGCCTGGCACGTGGTGCCGGCCGCGCACCCAGACTTCGCACCGCTGCAACTGCTGTCGCAGGTGCTCTCGGACAGCCCCGGCGGGCGGCTGCACCGAGCGCTGGTGCAGCGCCAGCTGGCAGCCTCGGCCGGCGCCTTTGCCTGGGGCCTGGCCGAGCCGGGGCCGTTCTTCGCCAGCGCCCAGCTGGCGCCGGGGCAGGACGTGGCCGCAGCGCGTGCGGCGCTGCTGGCGACCATCGATGCGCTGGCTGCAGAGCCCGTCACGGCCGAGGAACTCGAGCGCGTGCGCACGCAATGGCTCAACGCCTGGGATCGCGGCTTCACCGACCCCGAGCGCATCGGGGTGTCGATCTCCGAGGCCATCGCCTCGGGCGACTGGCGCCTCTACTTCTGGCAGCGCGACCGCCTGCGCGCGGCCACGCTGGCGGATGTGCAGCGCGTGGCCGCCGCTTACCTGAAGCGCGACAACCGAACCATCGGCACCTACCTGCCGACCGAGCGCCCCGATCGCGCACCTGAGCCGCCGCGGGTGGACGTGGCCGCGCTGCTGAAGGATTACCGCGGCGACCCGGCCGCGGCCGCCACCGCCGAAGCCTTCGACCCGACGCCGGCCAACCTGCAGGCGCGCACGCAGAGCTTCACGCTGCCCAGCGGGCTGAAGGCGTCGCTGCTCCCGCGCGGCGCGCGCGGGCGCCTGGTGCAGGCCCGGCTGTCGCTGCAACTGGGCGACGTCGACAGCCTGCGCGGCGAAGCCAGCGTGGCGGCGCTGGCGGGCGCGCTGATCAACAAGGGCGGCGCCGGGCTGACGCGGCAGCAGATCAACGACCGCTTCGATGCATTGCGCGCCGATGTGTCGTTCGGCGCCAGCGCGCAAGTGCTGTCGGTCGGCATCACCACCGTGCGCGAACACCTGCCGGCGACGCTGGAGCTGGTCGGCCGCCTGTTGCGCGATCCGGTCTACCCGGCCGACGCGCTGGAAGAGCTGCGGCGGCAGTCGCTGGCGGGCATCGAGCGCAGCCGCAAGGAACCGTCAGCGCTGATCGCGCAGCAACTCGCGCGCCACGGCAACCCCTATCCGCGCGGCGATCTGCGCTACGCCAGCAGCTTCGACGAGCGCGTACAGGACCTGCAGGCGGTGACGCCCGAGCGGCTGCGGGCCTTTCACCGCCGCTTCGTCAGCGCGGCGAGCGGCCAGTTTGCCGCCGTCGGCGACATGGACGTTGCCGCGGTTCGCGCGGCACTGCAGGCGGCCTTCGGCGGCTGGTCGGCGCCGGCCGCCGGCGCGCTGCCCTACGTGCGGGTGCCGCAACCGCGCACCGAGGTGCCGCCGCAGCGTTTTCTCATCGAGACGCCCGACCGCGCCAACGCCAACCTGCTGGCCACCATGTCGCTGCCGATCTCTGACAACGACGCCGACTTCGTGCCGCTGCTGATGGCCAACTATCTGCTCGGCGGACGCCAGGGCTCGCGCCTGTTCGAGCGCGTGCGTGGCACCGAGGGCCTGAGCTACGACGTGCGCTCGGGCATCTCGTTTAACCGCTTCGAGCCCAACTCCGACTTCGAACTGTCGGCCATTTTCGCGCCGGGCAACCGCGCCCGTGTGGAAACCGCCGTCCGCGAGGTGCTGGCGACCGCGCTGCGCGACGGCTTCACCGCTGCGGAAGTGGACAACGGCCGCGCGGGGCTGCTCAGCCTGCGCCGGCTGTCACGCGCACAGACGGGGACTGTGGTCAGCCAGCTGATCGGATTCATGGAGATCGGACGCAACTTCGCGCTGTCCCAGCAGGTCGACGACGCCATCGGCCGCCTGACCCCGGCGCAGGTAAACGCCGCGCTGCGCAAGTACATCGACCCCGCCAGACTGAGCTTCGCATGGGGCGGCGACTTCAAGACCGCCGCGCCCTGAGCCAGCCCAGCCAGACCTCGCGCCTGATCCACAGCAGCAGCGCGCAGCCGACCCATACGCCGCAGGCGAGCATGAAGAGCTCGCCGCCGTCGCTGCTGCCGTCGGTGTTGACAACCGCTACACCCAATGGCGTGAACAGGTGGAAGAAGATCGCACCGCTGATCACGCCCAGACCCATCGCCGAGCCCAGCACCTGCACCGCGCGCTGACGTGAGAGGAAGGCACTGGCGATCAGCATCAGCGAGGCGATCAGCTCGAAGCTGACCACCACATGCGCCGAGAAGATGCCGCCCGGTGCGAACAGCCCGGGCAATCCCAGCGAGGAGGCCCAGGGGTCCAGCTTGCCCTGGAAGATGTAGATCGTCTCCGGCGAGTCGGTGTCATGGCGTTGTGCTCCGTTGAGGTGTGAGAGGCCGATGACCGATAGTCGGACTCGCTGGCGCCTCATTACGGCCACCGCACTTCGGCCGAATCAGTCGGTGGCCGGGTAACGCGGCGTGAGTTGCTTCTCGCGCCACCAGTCACGCACAAACTGCCTCAGCGACAGCGGCCGGTGGCCGCGCGCGCGGTTGGCCGCGCCGATCTCGAACAGCCAGCGGTACTGGCGCATCAGGTCGCCCCAGGCCTTGAGCAGCGGCGTGCCCACGTCCCAGATGTGCGTGCTCTCGGCGCCGGCGCCGTTGATCTCGACGATCGTGAAGCCCTCGCCGCGCTGCACCTGGGCGAAGTCGGCGAAGCGGATGTCGTAGCGGCCGAATTGGAACTCGGGCAGCGCGCTGGACAAGGCTTCGAAGCGGGCTTCCATGGCCGGCGTGACCAGCGCCGTGCCGTCGCGGAAGATGGCGCCGCGGCTGTGGCTGCCGGCGAAGGCCAGCCGCACCGGCTCGCCGGCCGACGGCACGGTGTCGAGCCGCGCACCGTGCCGGCGCAGGTACAGGTGCGGCACTCGGCCGGCGCGCTGGTCGTCCAGGATCAACTGACGCAGCGTGCGCTGCCCATCGCCCGTCACATAGGGGAAGTACTTCAGCGTCACCGAGACGATGCGCCCCTTCGCCTGGCCCGGCTGGCGGCAATAGAAGATGCCGGCCTCGCCTTCGAGTGCTACCAGCCGCTGCAGCAGGAAGCGCGCACCGGCCGGGAAGGCCTCGATGTAGCTGCGCAGGTCGTCGTCGCTGCGGATCAGCCTGACACCGGCGCCGCGGCAGCCCAGGTCGGGCTTGGCGACCACCGCCAGGGCTACGAACCGGTGCCGAAGAACAAGCGCTGGTGTCTGCTCAAGCGGCCGGAGAACTTGACGGACAAGCAAAGCGTCAGTCTGCGAGAGTTGCTGGCCTACAACCTGAAAAGCGTTCGGGCGTATTTGCTGAAAGGTTGAGTTCCAGCTGTTCTGG
>Ga0105048_10003741_pt1 | contig 24873 bp, 21 predicted proteins | sample MAT05_FD_78382 | JGI IMG/M metagenome (GOLD analysis project Ga0105048, IMG submission 78382) | Freshwater microbial communities from Lake Fryxell liftoff mats and glacier meltwater in Antarctica - MAT-05 | ecosystem: Environmental > Aquatic > Freshwater > Ice > Liftoff microbial mat | place... | reverse complement strand
GACAGCGTCCCGCGGTAGGTCGCCCAGATCGAGTGAAACGATCGCACTTGCGCCGCTGCCGCTCGCACCGCGAAGCCGTGTCGGGATCTGGCCGAATTCCCTGTCAGACAGCCGCGAGCGCGCCGAGCAACGCGACCGCCGCCTCGACCTGCTCGTCGCCGAGCCCCGTAGCGAACTGCGTCCTGACGAGCCGACCGCCGAGGTGCTCCATATCCGCTTCATCGTCGAGGATCACGAATGCCTCCGGCGGTTCGGGTTGAGTATCCAGCCATCGCTGGATCTCGAGACCCCGCGGCGCTTTGCGGACCACGATGACTCTATCCTCATCGACGTCCTGAATCACGGGCGTCACGCCGATGACCTCTCCCGAAAGATGGTGTCGTCCCAGGATGTCCTTCAGCTGGTCCAGCGAGTAGCCGAGGCGCCAGGTCGATGAGACAACCACCTTGGCGCCCGTGCGCGCGACGATGGTGTTCACTCGAGCGACGGCGGCGAGGTCGAGCGTCTCCGGGAGGTAGCGATTGTCGTTGGCCTTGAAGAAGGCGTCGCTGTTCAACACGCCGTCGAAGTCGAGAAAGATGATTTTCATGGTCGAGCCCTCCTTGGTCCTTTGCCAGCTTACGGGAGCTCTCGCTCGTGCGTCAATGGCTCCGGGCTCTCGTCCGCTGCCGGCAAAGCGCCTTACAGCAGGCGAATCATCGTCTCTTCGCCGCGTGACCCGCTATTGTGAGGCCATGAACTACAGCATTTCTCTTTCAGGATGGATCCTCGCGCTCGGCGCCTCGCTCCTCGGGGCCGCGTGCGGAGGCTCCGTAGTGGAGGAAGCGGCCACCGGCGCCTCGAGCGGCGCCGGCGGGGACGCTTCGAGCAGCTCTTCGGCCGCGACCACCGCGACCGGGACTGGAGGCAACGGACAGGGTGGGCAAGGCACGAGCAGCAGCGCGACCACGGGCACCGGCGGAGCGGAGCCGGGAAGCGTCACACCGAAGCTCGAGGGCGCAGACCTCTGGGTCAATTGCTTCCCGGTCGTCGGGCCGGATCCCGTCCTCGGCAGCTTCACGGCCACGTACACGAACAACGGCACCTCGCCGAGCAGCGCGACGATTACGTCGGCAAAGCTGACGTTCGTCTCCGCTCCGAACACGCTGTCCTGGCCGCTCACTGTATCGCCGGCCAGCGGCGGGTCGGTGCAGCCCGGCGCGACGCTCTCGGTCAAGCACCAGAAGCTGACCGCAAAGGACGGCGTGCCCGAAGGCAGTCCGTGCAACTTCTGCGACAGCACCGTGACACTCACGGTGACCTGGGATCTGGGCGGCGGAGAGACCGCGATTGACACGCTTCCTGCGGAGAAGGTGGGCTGCGTTTACTGATCTGTTCCAGCGCCGCTCCGCCCGGACGCTGGGCCGGCGGCCGTCGCTGCCCGGCTCATCGCGCTCTGGTGGCCCACCGCCCCAGTCAGGTAGACTGCCGCCGATGCGGTGCCTTTCCCTCCTGCTCGCCTTTTCCCTCGCCCTCCCCGCGTGTCTCCAGGTGCCCAAATCCGAGTGCCGGGAGGAGCTCCGAGCCACCACGGAGCGCCTCCTCGTGGTCGAAGAGGAGAAGAAGGTGCTCGAGGCCAAGGTCGCGAAGCTCGAGACCAAGGTCGCCCAGCAGCTCGCGCAGCTCGACGCGGTCAGCGACGAAGCGCTGCGCATCAAGTTGCAAAAGCAGCTCGACGTGGCGCGCGCGGAGGCGGAGCGCGTCAAGAGGGCCCCTCCGAGCAAGGCGTGCAACTGCAATCCGAATGATCCGCTCTGCAGCTGTCTCTGACTCCGAGGGGGAGGAGAACGAGCCTGGTAAAGGAACGCTGACGCTGACGACCGCTGCCCACCGGGAAAAACCCCTGCCGGGGGCCGACGGGCGGCGTAGTATCTACCCCCCAATTGACCGGCACTCTTCTGGCTTCCAGGTACCGTCTCCAAGCTCTGCTCGGCCAGGGCGGGATGGGCGTGGTCCATGAGGCGCTCGACGAGACGACCGGCGCGCGCGTCGCCGTGAAGCTCGTGCACGCGGAGATGGTCCGCGACGGGTCGAGCAAGGACGAGTCCTCGAAGCTGAGCCGCTTCGTGCGGGAAGCGAAGGCCGCCGCCGCCATTCAGGGCGAGCACGTGGCGCGCACCCTCGACTGGGGCACCGACGCGAGCACGGGGCAGCCCTTCATCGTGATGGAGCTGCTCGAAGGCGAGGACCTTCACGTGACGCTGCAGCGGGTCCACGTGCTGCCGCCGGACGTGGCGCTGCGGATCGCGGCCCAGGCCTGCGAGGGGCTCTTGCAAGCGCACCAGGCGCGGGTGATCCACCGGGATATCAAGCCCGCCAATCTCTTCCTCGCGCGGACCGCGTCGGGAGAGATCGTCGTCAAGATCCTCGACTTTGGCATCGCCAAGATCAAGCCGGAGGGCGACTTCGACGGCAACGCGACCGGGCTGACGCGCACCGGGGCCATGCTCGGATCGCCGAAGTACATGTCGCCCGAGCAGGCGCGCGGGAGCCGGGAGCTCGATCCTCGGACCGACCTGTGGTCGCTCGGGGTGGTGCTGTTCCGCACGCTCACCGGCCACATGCCGCACGAGGATGCCGCGGCGATCGGGGAGTTCATCATCCTGCTCTGCTCCGAGACGCCGCCGCTCGTGCAGAGCCTCGCGCCCTGGGTGCCGGCAGAGATCGCGGAGGTCGTCGAGGACGCGCTGCGGATCGATCGCGAGCAGCGCTACGCGAGCGCCGAGGCGATGCTGGCGTCGATCCGCGCGCTGCTCCCCCGCGGCGACGGGCTGCGCGTCGAAGAGATCGTGCCCTTCAACGAGAGCGCGCGCGGCGATGTCGCTCCCCGATCGCCCAGCATGCGGCCGGGGGGAATGCGCACGGGCTCGGGCTCGGGCTCGCGCTCGGGCCTGGAGTTGACGTCGAGCGAGGACGCGACGGCGCTGTTGCCGCTGGGGCGCTCCACGCGTCCGGCCATCAGCGCCGGCAAAGACGACAGCGCGACCCCGAACCCGACAGAGAACACCCAGATCACGCCGGTGCGTTCGTCGCGGCGGTGGACCTTGCCCGTTGCGCTCGGGAGCGGGGCGGTGCTGCTCGTCGCGCTGGCGTTCGGCCTCTCGCAAGGAACGCAGCTCTTTGCGGATCGCCCGGCGACCTCCGCCACCTCGGCCACCGACGGGCCGGCCCCGCCCGCCTCGGGAGGTACGAATCGCCGGGCAACCCTGGTGATCTTGCCGGACGACGCGCTGGTCGAGATCGAGGGAGCGCCGGTGTCTCCGGTGGATGGCATCGTCAAGATCGTCGGCGCGGTCGGGAGCACGCACCGGGTTCGAATCAGCAAAGATGGGCAGGAGAAGATCGCCGACGTGCTGATCGGGCCGAGCGGCGCGGAGCCGCCCAAGGTGGAGCTGGTGATGTCTGCGGTGCCCGGCGCGACCGGCGCGCCGACCGCGGTGGGCGCGCCCACGACGAGGCCGCTCGGTGGTCCACGCCCGCTGCCGAACAAGACCGCCCCGTCCGGCACGCCGTCGCATCCACCCCCGCGGAACCCGCTGATCCCGGAGCGGTTCGAGTGACACGCGCCTCGACGGCCCACGCCCGACTGCGGGCGCGCGTGGTCTCTGCGCTGGTCGCGCTCTCGGTCGCGCTGCCGACCACGGTCGCCGCGGGCGACGAGCCGGCCGTCGCCGCGAAGGATCCCAAGGCCGAGGCGCGCGACCACTTCGACAAGGGGAAAAAGCTCTCGACCGAGGAGGCCTGGCCCGCGGCGCTGGCCGAGTACCTCGCGTCGCGCGAGCTCTACGCGACGTGGGGCAACACGCTGGGCGCCGCGTCGGCGCTGCGCAAGCTCGCGCGCTTCGATGAGGCGCTCGACATGTTCGAGATCCTGCTGCGCGACTTCGCCGCCGCGGTGCCCGCCGATGTTCGCGTGGCCGCGCAGCGCGAGGTGGTCGAGCTGCGCGGCCTGGTCGGGACGATCGAGATCGAGCAGGCCGAGCTGGGCGCGGCGATCACCGTCGACGCGCGGAGCCGCGGCGAGTACCCGTCGCCGAGCCCGCTGCGCGTCGGGGCGGGGACGCACATCGTCCGCGTCTCGAAGGAAGGCTTCGAGCCCTTCGAGGTGCGCGTCGACGTCGCCGGCAAGCGGACCGTGCTCGTGGCCGCGAAGCTCCGCGCGCTCGAGGCCTCGGGGCGGCTCCGCGTCGCCGAGCAGAGCGGCGCCGTGCTCGAGGTGATCGTCGACGGCGATCGCGTCGGCCGCACGCCGTGGGAGGGCATGCTCGCGCTCGGCGAGCACGTGCTGCTCCTCCGCGGCGAGGGCGAGCTCGGTACGGTGCCGGTGCCGGTGACGGTGAAGCGCGACCAGACGGCGCGGCTCACGCTCTCGGCGGAGAAGCTGACGGCGCGCATTCGCGTCGAGCCGGTGCCCGTCAACGCCAGCGTCGCGATCGACGCGGTGGTCGTCGGACAGGGGCGCTGGGAAGGCCGACTGCGCCGGGGAGCGCACAAGATCGAGGTCGCCGCGCCCGGCTTTCTCGCGACCTCCCGCGAGGTCTCGCTCGACGTCGGCGCGCCCACGGTGGTGCGGATCCCGCTCGCGCGAGATCCGAGCTCGCCCTTCTGGCGGAAGCCGCCGTCGCCCTCACGTTTCCTGATCGAGGCCACCGGCGCAGTCTCCATTCTCCCGAGCTTCGGCGGCGATCTCGCCGGCGGCTGCGCGGGCGCGTGCAGCGCGGCGCCCGGCCTCGGCGGCTACGCGGCGCTCCGGGGCGGCTACGAGCTGTCGTCGGGGTTCGGCTTCGGCCTCGCGGCGGGCTACCTGTTCGCAGAGCAAGCGGTGACTGGCCGCGCCGCGTCGATCCAGCCGGTCGGCCTGACCGGCAGCGCCAAGGGCGTGCTCGACGACACGCTGGCGATCCGCCGCGGCGTCTTCGTGGGGCCGTGGCTGGGGTTCTCGATCGGCGAGCGCTTTCCCGTGCACGCGCGCGTGGCCGTCGGGCCGCTGCTCGCCTGGGTCAACGACACGCGGAGCGGCACCTTCACGCCGGTGAGGACCGGCCCGAACTACCCGGTCGGCCCGCTCGCGGTGTCGAGCTTCACCCCGTTCGTGCAGGTCGCGCCCGATCTGCGCGTCGGCTACCGCATCACCCCGCACTTCGAGGTCAACCTCGGCGCGGACGCGCTGATCCTCGTCGCGCTCTCGCGGCCTTCCTGGGACGCGCAGCGATCGATCAACGCCGGCAGCGACGGGATTGGCACCTTCCCGACCGAGCGCTTCATCGGACGCGTCCTCTTCGGGATCGCCCCCGGCGTGGGCGTTCGCTACGACTTTTTCTGATCTGATCCCGATCGGAGGCCGCGATGGGTTTGTACATTCCGCGAGCACCAAAGCGAGATTGGACAGCGCCGTGGGGCCGCGTGTGGACCTTCCTCGCGTTGGTGGCCACCTCCGGGTGTGCGCCGGGGACCGGCCCCGAGGGCGCCCCTTCGGAGGGCGTCGCGCCGAGTCGACAAGCGCTCGACGCGACGCCGACGTGGGCCGCCACGGGTTCGATGACCGTGGCGCGCCAGGCGGCCACCGCGACGCGGCTGGCGGAGGGGCGCGTGCTCGTCGTGGGCGGGCAGCGCTTTGGATCGGTGGACGTAGGCGATGTGTATTTCGAGACCGCCGAGCTCTTCGATCCAGAGGCGGAGACGTTCTCCGTCGTCGCCGCGAAGATGGCCAAGAAGCGCTCGCAGCACGCGGCCCTGGCGATCGCGGGCGGTAAGGTCCTCGTCGCCGGCGGGGTAGGCGCCGCGCAGAGCGCGTCGACCGCGGAGATCTTCGATCCGAAGAGCGCGACGTGGACGTCGACGCCCGCCCTCGCTCACGAGCACTGGGGCGCCACGCTCACGGTGCTCCTCGACGGGCGCGTCTTGCTGGCGGGCGGCTCGACGAGCGCGTCTCCCGGCGCTTCGGAGGTCTTCGATCCCGTCCTCGGTACCTGGACCGAGGTGGCTCCGATGAGCCTGTCACGGCGCAACCACACGGCGACGTTGCTCCTGAGCGGGCGCGTGCTCGTGACCGGAGGACAGCTCCCCGACCAGGGGTCGAAGGTGACGGACACCGCCGAGCTCTTCAACCCGGTGCAGGGCACCTGGTCCAAGGTGGTGCCTCTGCCGGCCGCGCGCACGGCGCACACCGCCACGCGCCTGGACGATGGGACGGTCCTGGTCGTCGGCGGCGTGACGCCGTCGGGGATCACCGCCGCGGTCGAGCGCTACGATCCCGCGCAGGACACGTGGATGGAAATGCCATCGATGGAGCGCGCGCGGGCGCTCCACTCGGCGACGCTGCTCGACCACGGGGCGGTGCTCGTGGCCGGCGGCGTTGACGCGACCTCCTCCGCGCTGCGGAGCTCGGAGCTGTTCGATCCAGCGACAGCGCGATGGGTGGTGAACGGGCTGCTCGGCCACGGGAGGTTTGACCACATGGCGGAGGCCCTCGCCGGCGGCGCGGTGCTCGTGGCCGGCGGCGAGCACCAGAGCACCGCCGAGATCTACCGGCCCACGGCGGGCGGAAATCCGTGCGAGGTCGGCCCGCAGTGCGCGAGCGGCTACTGCGTCGACGGCGTTTGCTGCAACGAAACGTGCTCCGGCCAGTGCGTCACCTGCGCGCGCGCGGGCGCCGAGGGCACGTGCTCGCCGGCCAACCCCGGCACCGATCCACACCACAACTGCGGCGCGGGTGGGCCTTGCGACAGCGTCTGCGACGCGGCCTCCAGGTGCGTGGATCGTGTCGGCCAGGTGTGCGTGGCGACGGCGTGCACGGCGGACGGCACCCAGGCGATCGAGGGGGCGACGTGCTCCGCGATCGGCAGCGCTTGCACGCAAATCACCGTCGGCTGCGCGCCGTACCGCTGCGGAGGCAGCGGCTCCCCCGCGACGTTTGGCTGCCTCGCGCAGTGCAAATCGATCGATGACTGCGCCGAGGGCTACGCGTGCGACCCGGAGGGCAAGTGCCGCGCGCGCCCCGACGTCGCGGCGATCGACGACGCCGCCTGCGCAGCGAGCCCGCGCTCGCCCGGCCCACCGCGCGCTGTCGCCGCCTGGCTCGCCGGCCTCGCGTTCATCGCCGCGGCGCGCCGCGCGTCGAGAAGGGCGTCATGAACGCGCGCAAGCTCCGCATCTGCGCGGCCGCCGCGCTCGCAAGCGCGATGACCTGGTCGCACGCGCCCCTGGCAGACGAGCCGCCGGCCGGCCCGCCCGCCCTCGTGACGAGGCCGCTCTCGTCGCAGGTCACGTCGTCGATGAGCACGGTCCGCTGGCTCCACGTCGCGGCGCGGCTCGCCGATGGACGCGTCCTGGTGGCGGGCGGCTCGCCCGGCGAAGCCGCCTTCAAGACCGGAGAAATCTACGATCCGGCCACGAACACCTGGACGCCCACGGGCACCCCCTTGCTCTATTCGCACGAGTGGCCCGTCGCCGCGGCGCTCTGCGATGGCCGCGTCTTCCTCGCGGGGAGGGTCAGCACGACTGACCGCGAAGCCGAGCTCTACGACCCGGCCGCCAACGCTTGGGTCGCCGGCGGCAAGATGAAGTTCTCCCACCTCTACGGCACGGCCACGCTGCTCGAGGACTGCCGGCTGCTGCTCACCGGCGGCTACAACGCCAACACGCAGTCAGAGATCTACTACCCCGAGGGCAAAATCTTCAAGGTGGTGGACAGCTTGATGAGCAGCGAGCGTTTCTTCCACACCACGACGCGGCTCGCCGACGGCCGCGTGCTCGCGGCGGGCGGCGGGGTCGACATCAACGGCACGTGGTCCACCTACGCCACCGTCGACATCTTCGATCCGTCGACAGGCCTCTGGAACCAGGTGGCGCCGATGCTCCATGCGCGGCGCGCCCACACCGCCACGCTGCTGCCCGACGGCCAGGTGCTCGTCACCGGCGGCACCACGGGCGGGAAGAACGACGGCGCCGAAGCCGGCGCGCAGATCGGCACGGCGGAGCGCTACGATCCGGTCGCCAACACCTGGACCGAGCTCCCTTCGCAGCTCCTCACGGCGCGCACCTTCCACACCGCCGCGCTCTTGCCGAGCGGCGCGGTGCTGCTCTTCGGCGGCCTCGACGGCAGCGGGTCGGCTTCGCGTGCGGTCGAGGGCTACTTCGAGGGGACCTGGCAAGCCCTCGATCCGCTGCAGATCGACCGCTACCAGCACGCGTCCGCGATGCTCGAGGATGGGCGCGTGCTGGTGACTGGCGGCGTCCACCAGGCGACGGCGGAGCTTTACCACCTCGCGCCGAAGGGCGAAGCGTGCGCCTCGAACCTGGCCTGCAACGGCGGGCTCTGCGTCGACGGCGTCTGTTGCAACGAGGCCTGCGACAGCGGCTGCCGACGCTGCGACGTGCCCGGCAAAGAGGGGACATGCTCTCTGCCCTGCGCCGACGCGACCCACGCCCTGGCCTGCGCCGATGGAAGCGCGACGTGCGCGAACGACGCCTGCAAGGCGCAAGCGTGCGGGGAGCAGCTCCGTTGCGTCGCCGAAAAAGGGGCCTGCCTGACCAAGTGCACGTCGGTCGAAGACTGTGCCCCCGGCTACGCGTGCGACATGGAGGGCGCCTGCGTGACGCCTCCCGACGTCTCGAGCACCGACACCGGGGCATGCCGCGCGGCGCCGCCGGATCGGCCCTGGGGCGCGGGCCTGGGCGTGACCGCGCTCATTGCGACGATGGCGCTCCTGCGGCGGCGGGGCCGGCGCCGCCTCGATGGCTGAGATACTCCATGCTCGGTGGGGTGACCGGGAGAATAGAGGAAGACGGTGCCCGGAACGCCGTAATCAACGCCTTCACTCAGGCATGCTCGATGTGTAAATCGTGCAAATGAATAACAGTTTATCGCCTACGTTTGCAGGCGTCGTGATAGAAGGGGAGAAGGCTTGGGAGCGACGGCTGGAGACGGCACCTCGTGACGCTGTCTCCACTGTCCCTGTGCGAAGCCGCCTGCACATTGCCAGCTTGCGGGAGCTCCATCCTCGGATGGCAATGGCATCGTATTGCCATGATTCGAACCAAGGAGTCGCTTGACATGTTTGACATGAAAAATAGCAAAATCAACGCCGTGAACGCCATAGCTGCCCTCGTCTTCGGTTGTGCCGCGCTCCTGTCGAGCGACGCCTCCGCGGATATCGGCAAGATCTCCGGTCGCTCGATCTCGATCAACAACGTGCGCTACTTCCGCTCGGGCGCCGACGAGAGCGGGCTCGCCTGCGTCGGCTACAAGCGAGGTGGCATCGGCGTCCGCGCCGGCAGCTTCGAGAAGGCCGAATGCTTGAACATCAATGTCGCCGTCGACACGGGGACCGAGGTCTCGATCGACGCGAAATCGGCGAGCGAGTTCGCGGCGACCGCCCGGCACCCGAAGATCGGCGGCGGCGAGGCGTTCATGAAGGCGGCGCGAGAAGGCAAGGTCAGGCTGCGAAAGTTCTCGATCGAGCCTCGCGCTCTCGAGAAGGCCTTCAAGCCCGTTCTTCGCGACCTCAAGAACATCGACAAGTCCGGCGGAAAGCTCTCGACCGTCATCGCGGTCTGGGTCCTCGTCGACGGCGAAGAGTCGACCTCGTTCTCGGCCGGCGGCTCGGCGGACGCGAGCATCAAAGGCGTCGACTTGACCGTCAAGGGATCGGGCTCGAAGTCGGCCACGATCAAGTTCTCGCCGGGCACGATCATGGCCTATGAGCAGGGCACGATCGAATGGACCAACCCCAAGAAGGAAGAGATCAAGAAGATCGACCGCGACGCCGTCGGCGCGGACTGACCGAACGGAGAGCGAGGCCGCCGCGCCTGGACGGGCTCGGCGGTCGCTCGCGCTCGAGGCCGGCGAGTATGCGCGAGATCTGGTAGCTTCGGCGCATGACCGCCCGCGCTCCGCTCTCGGCCCCGGCCACGCTGGAGGATCTCCTCGCCATCCCCGAAGAAAAACGCCGCCACGAGCTCATCGAGGGCGCCATCCTGGAAAAGGGAGCCGCGACCGGCGAGCACGGCCACGCGCAATTCCGGCTCTCCTCGAGCCTGGGTCCCTTCAATCGACGACCTGGCGGCCGCTGGCCGGGCGGGTGGTGGTTCGGGACCGAGGTCGATATCTATTTCGACCCCGCGAATACCTTCCGCCCCGACGTGGCCGGCTGGCGGCGAGACCGCGTACCCGAGGCCCCGCGAGGCCTTCCCGTCATGGTGCGGCCGGATTGGGTAGGCGAAATCCTCTCGACCAACCGGAGCCACGATCTCATCAAGAAGAAGCGCGTTTACCACCGCTTCGGGGTCCTGCACTACTGGATCATCGACCCTGTCGAGGAGACCCTGCTGGTCAATCGCTGGACTCCGGACGGCTATGTTGATGTCCTCTCTGCCGAGCGCGGCGAGATCGTTCGAGCCGAACCGTTCGACGCGATCTCCCTGCAAGTGGGCATCTTCTTCGGAGACGACGAGGACGAGAACCCGCCCGCATCACCGTAGCGCCTCCCCGTGCGCGCGCCCCGAGCCTACATCCCCAGCGCCCCCCGCGTCTCCTCCACCAGCTTCATCACCGCCCCTCGCGCCTCGCGCAGCTCCGCGATCCTCGCCGCCCGCGCCCGCAGCCGCAGCGACCGCCGCAGCGCCGGTGTCCGATCCAGCCACGCCAGCGCCGCAAACGGGCTCAGCAGCACCACAACGACGCTGAGCACCGCGAGCTTCGCCAGCAGCAGCGCGACGCTGAGCCCGATCAACCCCGCTGCCCAGATCGGATAAACGAGCAGCCCCGCGCCGAGCTTGTACGTGGAGATCTCGTCCGCCTCGTTGGCCACGCGCTTTGCCGCCAGTGTCGGCAACCGATAGGGCAGCGCATAGAGCGCGATCCCCAGCGCCGCGAACGGCAACAGCGCCATGAGCCACGCGGCGGCGAACAGCGATCCCGGCGGCGCCTCGCCCGCGGCGAGCTGCGCGTCGTCGAGCCCCTCGCTCGCCAGCCGCGCGTAGTAATGATCCACCGCCGCGGCGACGCGCGCGGCCGTCGCCTCGCCCCCGTCGCGCAGCGCGTGGCGGGCGGCCTCCACCTGGCGTCCGATGCTGTTCCAGCGCGCCAGGCTTCGATCCCCGGTGTCGTTGGCCAGCATCTCCGCGACGCGCGCGATCGCCAGCCGCTCCGGCCATGTCGCCCCTTCCACCAGCAGCTCCGAGAGATCGTCGCGCAGCCGCGCGGTCAGCGCCGCGACCAGCGCGTCGCCCTCTTCCACGAAGCTATCGACCTCGCGCACCGGGCCATAGAGCATCAAGCAGCGCGAGCGGAACGTGTGCCGCTCGTCGAACTCCAGCGCTACCGCTTGCAGCGTTAGCCCGCGCCCGCCGTTCGCCCTGGCGCGCGCGAGCATCCGCGCCGCTCCGCTCTTCACCTCGATCAGGTGCGGCTCGCTGTGGCTCGTCCCCTCGGGAAAAATCAGGATGTTTTGCCCGCCCGAGAGCCACGCGGCGATCTTGTCGAACACCTCTTCGTTGCCCGCGCTCCCCTTCGTCGGATCATCGCGCCTGCGCACGATCGGCACCGCGTCGATGGCGGTGAGCAGCCAGCGCAGCCCCGGGATCTTCCACAGTGTGCTCTTGCCGACGGGCGATATCGAGCAGGGCGCCGCGGTGAGGATCAGGACCGGATCGATGAGCGCGTTGACGTGGTTGGCCACGAACAAGCGCCCGCCGGTGTCCGCAGCGGGCGTGTTCCCCGCGGTCTCGATGGCGCGAAAGTAGATGCCGATGACGCGCCGGAACGTCCAGAAAAGGGCCCCGCGGACGATCCCGCTGCGGCGACGAACGCGAACCGGAGCGATAGCCGAATCGACCATCGCCCCAGAGTAGCTCGACTCAGACCGCGACGGTGGGCGTCGCCTTGCGCGCGAGGAAATCGATCAGATCGATCTTCGTCACCACGCCGACCACGCTGTCACGCTCCATCACCAGCGCGATCTTCGTGTCGCTGAGCACGCTCTTGAGCAGCTCCACCTTGGTCGAGAGCGTCACCGTCGCGTAATCGCTCTCGATCAGATCGGTGATCGGGCTGTCGAGGGTGCCGCTGCCCTTCACGAGGAGCCGGAGGAGATCGACCTCTTGCACCATCCCGCGGAGCTTGTTGCCTTCGAGCACCGGGACCTGGCTGATGCCGTGCTTCTTCAGCGTCTCGATCACGTCACGGACTGTCTCCTTGGCATCGACGCTGACCACCGGCCCCAGGGGCTTGCCCGCGAGCAGATCGCGCACGGTGCCGAGGCCCTTCTCGTCTTCGAGGAAGCCGTTCTCACGCATCCAGTCGTCGTTGAAGATCTTCGAGATGTACTTGGACGCGCCGTCCGGCATCAGGACCAGGATGTTCTCCTTCTTGCCGCTCTGCTTCGCGTACTTGATCGCGCCCGCCACCGCCGCGCGCCCGGAGCCCCCGACGAAGATGCCCGCGAGGCGCACCAGATCGCGCGTCATCAGGAAGCACTCCTTGTCGTCGACGCGGAAGATCTCGTCGATGATGTTGAGGTTCATCGTCGAGGGGAAGAAGTCCTCTCCAATCCCCTCGACCTTGTAGCTGAAGGCCTTGGTGATCCGCTGCGTCTTCACGAAGTCGTAATAGAGCGACCCCACCGGATCGACGCCGACCATCTTGATGTCGGGCTTCTTCTGCTTGAGGAACTTGCCAATCCCGCTGATCGTCCCGCCCGTGCCCATGCCGGTGCAGAACACGTCGAGCTCGTGACCGCACTGCTCCCAGATCTCCGGTCCGGTGGAGAGGTAGTGAGCGTTGGGGTTGGACTGGTTGTGATACTGATTGGCGTAGAAGCAGTTCACCGTCTCCTCCGCGATCCGCTTGGCCACCTGGTAATAGCTGCGCGGGTCCTCCGGCTCGACCGCGGTCGGACACATCACCACGCGGGCGCCGAAGGCGCGCAGGCTGGAGATCTTCTCCTGCGACATCTTGTCGGGCATGACGAAGACGCACTTGTAGCCCTTGATCGCCGCGATCATCGCCAGCGCCGCGCCGGTGTTCCCGCTGGTCGCCTCGACGATCGTCCCGCCCGGCTTGAGGCCCGCGGCCTCGGCGTCCTTGATCATGTTCAAGCCGACCCGATCCTTGTGGCTCCCGCCCGGGTTCAGGTACTCGCACTTGACGTAGATGTCGCTCTCGAGCCCCTCTGTCACGCGGTTCAAGCGAACGATCGGGGTGTGACCAACGGCCTTGGTGATATCGCTGAGGGCGCCTCGCATCATAGGCGTCGGACCCTAGCCGCCACGGGCCGGAGCGACAAGCGCGGCGGTGCGTGACGCGCCGCGATGTCCTCGGTTCACCGCGAGCGGACCCGTCCGTCAGGCGGTGAACGGTCGGATCACTTCAGCCCGTAACGCTCCATCTTGTTGAGCAGCCCCTGCCGCGAGAGCCCGAGCCGCGTCGCCGAATGGCTGCGATTGCCCTGCGTCGCCGCGAGCGCCGCCGCGATCTCGTGCCGCTCCAGGTGCGCGATCTTCTCTTCGAGCGTCGACCCTTCCGCGGGCGCGGGCGCGCCGGGCGCGCTCGCCGCCGCGCCGGAGACGCGCGAGCGCAGCGCCGGCGAGAGATCGTCTTCGAGGATCTCCCCGCGCCCCGCGCCCATCACCAGCGCTCGCTGCATCTCGTGCCGCAGCTCGCGCAGGTTGCCTGGCCAGGCGTAGGCCTCGAGCCTCCGCAGCGCCGCCGGCGAGAGCGTGGCGGCCCCCGCGCGCGGCACCAGCGCCCGCGCCTGGTTCAAGAAATGCTGCGCCAGCAGCGGCAAATCTCCGATCCGATCGGCGAGGCGAGGCAGGGCGATCTCGATGCCACGCACCCGCCAGTAGAGATCGTCCCGGAAGGTCTTGGCGGTGATCATCGCCTCCAGCGGCCGGTGCGTCGCCGACACCACGCGCACGTCGACCGTCGTCGGCCGCGCCGCGCCGACCGGCAGCACCTCGCCTGTCTCCAGCGTGCGCAGGAGCTTCACCTGGAGCGAAGGATCCATATCGCCGAGCTCATCGAGGAACACCGTGCCGCCGTCCGCCTCGGCGAGCAGCCCCGGCGCATCGCGCACCGCGCCGGTGAACGACCCCCGCTTGTGCCCGAACAGCGTCGACTCGAGCAACGTCGCCGAGAGCGCGCCGCAGTTGACGGCGATGAACGCCTTGTCCCGCCGCCGACTCTTCGCATGGAGATAGCGCGCAAAGACCTCCTTGCCCGTCCCGGATTCGCCGGTGATCAGCACCGGCACATCGGTCGGCGCCGCCCGCTCGCACATTGTCCTCGCCTCGAGAAACAGAGGCGATCCCCCGAGCGGCCCGCCTGGATCCCCGGCCTTCGAAGACAGCTCGCGCTCGAGCTCGGCGACGCGATCTTCGAGCGCGAGGCGCGCCGCGGCCCGCCCGACCACGGCGAGCAGCACATCCGGATCCACCGGCTTGGCCAGGAAATCATAAGCGCCGCGCTGCACGAGGTGAAGCGCGAGCGGCGTCTCCCCCGCGCCCGAAACGACGATGATCTTGGCCTCCGGCCGCTGCGCGAGGATCTTCTCGGCCACCGCCGCGCCCTCCTCCGCGCGACCCGAAGGCGGGAGCATCAGATCGAGAACGATGAGCCGCGCCCCCGTCTTCGCGAGCTGCGCGAGCGCCTCCGGCGCCTTGCCCGCCTCGGCGACCTTGTAGCCCTCGCCGATCAAGAGCTCCCGGTAGACGTCGCGAAAGGCAGCGTCGTCATCGACGAGGAGGATGGTCTCCGTCATGCGCTCATTCCGCTCAAAGCGGGCAAACGACCGGCTGCGCGGTGCACTTCGGCAGCTTCGTCTCCAGATCGATATCGCAGAACGGCTTGGCGCCGCTGCAATCATCGTCCGATTGGCAACCCCCGTTGGGATAAACGCAGTAGAGCTCGACCCGGGTGGTGCAGCACGGCATCCGCACCGGCGCGCACCGGCCGCCCGGCGTCGCGGTGCACTCGCTGTCTTGCTTGCAGTGGGCGGGCGCGCAGGCGTTGATGGGGTACTCGAGCATCCCTGCCTGGAGGCAGATCGAGGGGTCGCCGGCGCAATCGCTGTCCTTCTGGCACTGGTTGGAGAGGCATTGATTGCCCGGCCCGATGATGCCGCCGCAGTAGCCGAAGGGCGGATAGCACTTTGCGCCGCCGGTGCACTCGGCGCTGCTGCAGCAGCCGCCCTCTCCGCCCTTGCAAGTCGTCACCTCCTGCGGCGGCCTCAGGCAGACCTTGAACCCGCCCGCCGTCACCTCCACGCACTTTGATCCAGCGCAGTCGGCGTCGGTGGCGCAGTCGCCCGAGGGAGTGCCCGATCCTGTCCCGGTGGAGCCGGTGGCCGACGTCGCTCCGGTGCTCGTCGCCATGGTCGCGCCGCCGTTGCCCGCCGTCGAGGCGCTGCCGGTGGCCGCGGTGCTCCCGCCGCCCGCGCCGCTGGCGACGTCGCCTCCGCAGCCGATCCAGAGCGTCGCGCCGAAGGCGCCCATCAAGCAAAGAATGATCTGTTTCATCGTGGATGCCGTCCTCGCGCGGAGCCTGACCGCGCCGGATCACGATAGCCTCAATTCCAGGGCGCTCCGCAAGTCTCTTGGGTGCAAACCGGGATTGCACCCAACTCTGTCGAGCTCGAGCCCTGACGCCGCGGCGTGCGCTCGCCCCGACCGTCCCCACCCGCGCGATCCGCGCGGCGCTCCGGACTATGCGCTCCGCGCATACCCCTCATACACCGGAACGCATTGCGGCGCCGCCGTCCCCGCTGCTCAATGGGCGCGTCCTCAATCCTTCAAGGAGCCTACCATGTCGATGATCAGACTCAGCGCCGCCCGTCTCCGCCGCCTCGCGACTGGCTTCGTCCCGCTCGCCCTCCTCGCGCTCGCCGCGGCTGGGCCGGGGTGCTCCGTCGATGCCGGGGCCATCGGGCCGGCGGGGTCGGACGGGAAGGATGCAGTCGACGGGACCGCGGGCAAAGACGGCACCGATGGCACGAACGGTACCGACGGCACCAACGGCACCAACGGCAAGGACGGGGTCTCGCCCGTCGTCGATCAGGCCCTGTCTCCGATCGACAAGGCCTTCGCGGCCATCGGCGGCAAGGCTGCAATCAGCGGCCTCAAGACCTTCACCATCGACACCGCGGGCGCTCGCTGGGCCAAGGGGGAAGGGTTCGATCCCGAGGATCCGGCCGCCCAGGTCTCGACCTTCAAGGCGCTGATCACCGCCGACCTCGCCGCCAACGATCTGCGCCTCGACTACATGCGTGACATCGCGTTCATCGGGTTCAACGTCAAGACCACCTTCAGCGAGATCCTCAAGGACAAGCTCGGTTACATCAGCGGTAGCGAGCACCTCTTCGGTGCTCCCGGGGGCGACATGCTCTCGGACCGCTGGGCCTCGACGCGCAAGCAGCAGCGCCTCCTCAACCCGCACGTCATCCTTCGGGACGCCGCGGCGGATCCGACCCTCGTCAGCGACGCCGGCTTCGCGATCCTCGACGGGAGCGTCCACCACCTCGTCAGCATCAAGGACAAGACGCGTCCGGTCACGCTCTTCGTCAACGTCCAGACAGGCACCATCGACAAGGCGACCACCGTCGAGAGCCACTACCTCGACCGCGACGTCGATCTCGAGGTGTTCTATCACGGCTGGAAGCCGGCCGTCGGCGGCCTCCTCTTCCCGTCGGAGGTCTACCTCGCTCTGGACGGCGAGATCATCGACCAGGAGGCGCGGATCTCGTTCAAGGTGAACGAGGCGCTCGACGCCAAGCTCTTCGATTTCCCGGCCGGGGCCATGCCGGTCTTCGACCAACTGGCCGCGGATCGCGGCGATGCGAACCACCAGTTCCACCAGACGTTCGCCTCTATCGGCATCCCGCTCGACGGAGAGCAAACGTTGGTGCAGGCGAGCGTGATCGCGCCCAACGTTCATCACCTGCTCGGTGGCAGCCACAACTCCATCGCCGTGGTGCAGGCGAACGGGATCGTGCTGCTCGAGGCTCCGCTCTACGAGGCGCGCAGCAACGCGATCATCGCCTGGGCCAAGACCAACTTCCCCACCAAGCCGGTAACCCACGTGATCGCCACCCACTTCCACACCGATCACGCGGCCGGCCTCCGGACGTTCGTCGCGGCGGGGGCGAAGATCGTGGTGAGCGAGGCCTCGGTCGGCTTCTTCAGGGAGCTCTTCAAGGCCAGCTCCACGGTCGTCCCCGACGCTCTCGCAAAGAACCCGAAGGCCGCTGTCCTCATCACGGTACCGGCCGACGGCTCGTACACGATCGCCGACGCGACGACGCCGGTGGCCGCCTACGACGTCCAGAACCCGCACGCCAACGGCATGCTGATGGGCTACCTCCCGGGCGCGAAGATCGCCTTCAACTCGGACCTCTTCAACCCCTCGACGCCGGCCTTCGTGCCGCCTCCGCTCCTCGCGGGAGCCAAGGCCCTCTACACCTCGATCGTGGTGACTCACCAGCTCCCGGTCGCCTTCGTGGCGGGCGGGCACGGCGGCGCGCCCACCACGTTCGCGGAGTTCAAGGCGGCGGTCGGCTTCTGAGCCGCTCCCGGTAGTCTCCGGGCCGGAGGGCGTTACATCTGCCCTCCGGCCCGGAGTGCGAGGAATAGAGTGTAGTCAGCGATGACCTGGTCCGAATAAGCTTCGCCGAGGTTGCCCATGGTGGTCTTGGCGTTGGGCCAGGTGGCAATGGCATTCAACGCGCCGTCCTCGAAGTTGTAGCCGACGTACGTGGTGTCGTAGTCCCTGTCCGCCCGCGCGTGCGCGTAGGCGACGGCTCGCGCGGCGTACTTCACGAAGTTCCTGAGGTCAGTCAGGTTCGTGAAGTCGGTCGCATCGAAGCCGAACTTGAAGCGCGAGATCTTGCGCACGACGTACGAGCGAGCCGTGGTGTCCAGGTAGCCGAGGTGGTCGTCTGCCTTGTTGAGCAGGGCCTTGTTGGCCGTGCACGCGCGCCGCCCGTCCGTCGAGAACTGCGCGTCATAGCTCGACAGCGAGCTGCTCAGGGCCGACTCGAGCATCGTCGGATACTCCTCTTCCTTCACCTCGAGCAGGATATCGTCGTCCTGAGCGGTCGTGGGCCCCTCGATCAGGAGGTAAATCTTTTTCCGGCCGAGGCTACCGAGCCCCGAGTGGAGCCGCAGGGCGCGGGACTTGATGTTCCAGTACGATGCGGGCTTGCTCCCGTAAAAGCTCCCGAGGCTCGCGGTGTACCCGGGGTAGCCGGCGCTGACCTCTGCGTCGTCGAGGGCCGTAGTCGGCGCAAGATCCGAGTTCGTGAAATCGAAGGCCCGGACGCCGCCGACCTTGACCGTCCACTTGTCGAGCAGGCCGAGCTGGGTAGTCGACGCGAGGGCGGTGGCCTTGTCCTTGGCGAAGCCGCTCAGGTTCGAGCTCGAGAGCAGGACCGTCGTTTCGCTGCTGTTGCCGTTCACGGCCGAGAGCGTCGACTGATATTCGGTCAAGAACGTCGCGAGGGAGACGTCCTCCGCCTCGGCCCGCGAAAAATTGAAGGCGACATCGGACCGCAGGAGGTGAACGCCGGCCACGAACCGGATCAGATCCCAGTAAAACGGCGCCACGTACGATTCGTCGAAGTCGTTGAGGTCGAGCACGACCACGCCGTCCTTCGTGTCGAATAGCCGATGTTCTGGGGGTGCAGATCGCCCTGAATCCACGTCTTGGTCTGGGCTGTGGTGGCCCACGTGCCGGGGACGGGGATCACGCGACTCTGGAGGTCCGTGAAGTACAGATGGTCGGTGGCGCGAAAAAACGCGAACGCCGAAGCCTCCATGACGAGGTACTTCTCTCCGCGCGTCGCGGGGGCGATCCACCCGTTGTGCGCCTCGAGCTCGGCCTTCAAGAAGCTCTTTCGCGCCGGGCTCGAGTCGGCCGCCCAGGCGGTGGATTCGAGCGCGAAGGCGCAGCAACCGAGCGCCAGGGCGCTCTTCCAGACATACTTCATTGACAGGACTCTCCGGATGACGTGAATGTTTTTCAATCGCCTCTGCTCTCAGCGCCCCGCCTCGGTGATCGGCACCAGCCGCATCGACCCCACGAGGCCCCCGCTCTTCCGCTGCGCCTTGCGGTCGGCGCGCCCGAACGCTGCTTTCACCGCGTCCTGATCGATATCGGGCGAGCCCAGATCGAGCCCCGCGCTCGCGAGCTCCCTGGTGATCATCGCCTCCAGCTCTGCCTTGCGCCGGGGGTCCTTCACCGTGACCTCGACCTTCCACCCGTGGAAGCCCTGGGCCGCGAGCTGCTTCTTCAGGGCAGCTCGGTCCGACGTCTCCAGACCCTTGCAGCAGGCCTCGTAGAGCGCCTCCGCCTCGGGCGCGGAGCACTTGATGAGGCCCCTGCGAGCGTCCTCGTAGCGGCCCTGGGCCATGAGCGCGCGCGCCTGATCGAGGCGGTCTTCGTCGCTCGGAAATAACCAGCTCAGCATTCCCATGGTGTCTCGAAAGTCTCGGCGCTTCAAACCGGCCAGGCCGGCGTCGTCCTCGGGGGGTGGGTCTACACGATCCGCCGCGCCTCGCCGAGCGGATGCTCGTCGTCCTGGTGACGTCGGCGCCGGGCGAGCCGAGGGAGCGGACGCACCCTGCGCATGGGAGCACGGTCGGGGTCGTCCGCGTCAAGAATCGCATCGCCGTCTCTTCGGGGCACGGTCGCGCCGATCACTCGCAAATTCAAGCCGATCGAGCTCACGGCGGCGCTCGGTCGGCGTCCCCAGCGGAAGCGCGGGGGGTGATCTGATCGGTCCAAAGGTGCATAGTGCGCCTGCAATCGCCGCGGTGCGCCGCGCCCCCTGACGGAGCCTCCCCCCAAAATGACGTCACCCCAAGGTATTTGGTTCGTTTATCGCTCCCACTATGAGGGCGTCCTCTCGAAGCGCATCCGCCGCCTGACCGCTCCGTCGATCCTCGCCTGGTTCCAGGACAAGATCACGGAGGCCCGCACCTCCCTCGCCCCGGCCGAGATCGCCGACAAGGATTTCGGGGGCACCGTCCACGGCTTCGGCAGCCTCTTCGACGCCGCCAAGAAGGACTCGCTCCACACGCCGAAGACGACGGCGGCCCTCGCCAAGCTCCTCCGCGAGCACCTCCACATCGAAGGCGGGCCGGAGAACATCCGCGTCGATGAGCGCTCGCTCCGCGTGTTCACGAGCGACGGCCAGGTGGAGCTTGCCTACTTCTTCTTCGATGACGACGCGGTGAAGAAGCACCCTGGCTACCTGACGTATCTCCTCCACGACGACGCGCGCCTCCCCGACGGCGACGCCGAGGGCCCGTTCAAGCCGCCGTTCGCGGTCCACGCGCTCACCCCCGAGGGCACGGGCGAGGGCACGACGTACGCCTGTCTCCTCACGTTCCACGACGGGAAATCGATCCCGGGCGACGCGGTGATGATCCCCGGCGTGCGCCTGCCCGAGCTCGCCGCGCACCTCCGCAGCGTCATCCCGGACTCCAAGCCGCGGACGACGTCGGACGCGCTCGACACGTGGCCCATCGAAATGCGCCTCCTCCGCGCCCTGGTCGACGCGGACGACGTCACGATTTCCGCCGCGCTCACCCGCGCCGGGGCCTACCCGCTGACGCCGGTCATGGGCGCCACCGACCATTCCCGTCTCGGCGTCGGCGAGCACCCGGCGGCGCGGGACGAGTTCGTCGCCGCGGCCGAGGGCCACCTCTACACCGGCGACACGACGAAATCGCAGATCCACGCGCACGCGCACGTCGCGCTGCTCGCGGCGCACGCCTCCGCGCAGTTCGGCTTCCAGCAGTGGATCCTCTTCGACGACCGCTGGGCCGCGGCCCATCCGGACCTCGCGTCGTCGATCCTCCAGTACGCCCACAGCCGCGATCCCTTCGCGCTCCGCGTCGCCTCGCGCGAGACGCGGGCGCAGTCGTCCGAAGAGAAGATCGCGGCGCCGAAGGCGGAAAAGGCGGCCGCCAAGCCCAAGAAGGGCCCCGGCAAGACCAAGGCCGACGCGGCCGCGACGAAGCAGGAGAAGGCCTGGAGCGCCGCCGTCGCCGGGCGGACCGAGGACGACGCGCGCGGCTACCGCCCGAGCGAGCGCTTCACCGAAGGCGAGCTCGTCAACCACACGAAATTCGGCCTCGGCGTCGTCGTCCGCGTCGAAGTGAGCAAGTGCGAGCTCCTCTTTCGCGACACCCCGCGCGTCATGGTCCACAGCGTCTCGGCCTGACCGTTCGGTTTTCCCTTGATCCAGGGCCCCGACCCGCGCGAGCCTCTCTCCCATGTGGTTCGCTGTCGAGGCCCAGCCTCTCCGTTACACCCAGACATCCCCCCGCGTACTCGAGAACGTGGTGACCATCGACGCTGCGCCCGAGCGCGTCTTCGAAGTCTTCGCCACGGCCGAGAACCAGCGTGACTGGTTCCAGGATTTCGTCGCCTGCCGGTGGACGACGCCCGAGCCCCACGGCGTGGGCTCCGAGCGGGAGATCGAGCTGAAGATCCTCACCGTGAAGGAGCGGTTTCTCGCGTGGGAGCCGGGGAAGCGCCTGACGTTTGCCCTCTACGCTTCGTCGCTCCCGCTCGTGGACGGGATGGTGGAAGATATGCTGTTCGAGCCGATGGGGGCGGGCAAGACGCGCTTCACCTGGCGCGTCCACTACACGCCGAAGCTCTTCATCCGGCCCTTCCACCCGATCTTGCGCGTCGTCTTCGGGAAGATGTTCACGGCGTCGACCAAGGGAGTCGCCAAGTACATCACCACTCACGACATGAAGGCTTGAGTCACCGCCTGCTGGGCAGCGTCTCGCTCAGCTTCTTCATCTTCGCCAGCACCCGCTCCCGCTCATCGCCGGAGAGCAGCACCGGCCGATAGTCGTTGTGCGTCGTCACGCTCGAGATCCGCACCGGGAGGAGGGTCATCTCCCCCGGGCCCATGCGCCCGTCCTGCTCGACGAACGCCTCTTGATAGATGATCGAGTCCATGTCGGCCGGGTTCCCGTGGCCGCCGAACACGAAGTTTCCCAGCGAGTAGAGGATGTGTCGCCCCTTGTAGGTCTCGATGCCCTGGAGCACGTGGGGGTGAGTGCCAATCACCAGATCGGCCCCCGCGTCGACGGCGGCGTGGCCGAGCTGGAGCTGCACCAGGTTGGGCTCGTACGAGTCCTCGGCGCCCCAGTGGAAGGAGACGATGACCAGGTTCGTCCCCGTCTTCAGGGCCTTGATCCGCTTGACCACGCGCGGCAGGATCACCTCGTCTCCCCCGGTGAAGCCGAGGTTGACGATCTCCACACCGCTTATCGTCCGCGTGTCGACGAGCTCGTCGCCGCTGATGGAGGCGCCGGCCTCGCGGACGACCTTGACCGTCTCGTCGTAGCCGCGCTGGCCGAAGTCGTGGCTGTGGTTGTTGGCGAAATTGACCAGCTCCACGCTGCTGGCCGGGAGCATCGCCGCGTACTCGGGCTTGCCGCGGAAGCGCGGACGGCCGGGGAGAGCCTGCTCTCGCGTGGTGGTGAGCGTCGTCTCCAGATTGGCAATCGTGAGATCGTCCTTGGCGAGGATCGACTGGACGCCGGAGAAGAACCACGCCGGATCGCGGCCGTGGTCCTCGAGCTCCCGCGGGAAGGTGCCCGGCGTGTTGATCATGCCGACCTCGGCCGCGAGCGTGCAGTCGCCGACCGCGCTCACCCGGATCGTCCGCGGGGCCGGTGGCTTTGCGGGGGCGGCCGGGAGGAGCGCTGTCGTCGTGGCGCTCGCCGCAGAGGCCTCCTGCTGCGGAATCGCGGTCGCGGCGCTGGCCTTCTCGCAGCCCGCGAGCGGGACCACGAGCAAGACGACCGCGACGACCGTGAAGAGAGGGCGATAGTGGAGCACTGGATTACTTCGCGGTGATGATCACCGGCGTGGAGCGGCCGTTGCCGTCGCCGGGGCGGATCGCGCCCCAGCCCTCGGGCAGGCCGGGCTCGGTCCAGTTGAAGAGGAAATGCCCGTCCTCGGGGGAGATGTTGACGCACTCGGCGCTCTTCGGGTTACCGAAGTCTTCATGCCAGTAGGCCACGTGCATCGCCAGCGGGGCGCGCAGATACTGAATGTGGGGCACGTCGGTGAACCAGAGCAGCTTGGCCACGCTCTTCTCGTTCGACATCGTGGCCACGTGGTCCTTCCACTCGATCGGGAAGTAGCCCATCTGCGTCGTCGCGTACTTGGTGTTGTCGAGCCCGGGCACCGGGACGCCGCCCTTGCCAGGGGAGAACAGGCTCGCGCGCACCGGCTTCTCGCCCTCGTAGAGCGTCATCGTGCCGGTGAGGATCTTGGCCTCGATCCATTTCTGGCCGGGCTCGACGCCTCTCGGCAACCCCTTCTTCGCGGTGGAGACCGTCACGTCCTCCTCGGCGACGAACGTGTCCGGCTCGCCGCGCACCGCGAGGTACATCTTCGCGCCTTCGGTCACCTTCTCTTCGGTCACCTGAATCCAGGTCTTCGCCGGGATCGCGTCGGGGAACGCCACCATCTTCCCATCTTGCTTCCGGTACTTCGGCTTCATCGCCTTGGTGCGATTCCAGGCCAGCGGAAGCTCGACCCCGCTCCCGAGGTCGACGCCGTGGAAGGTGGAGCGACGGATTTGCCGGACGCGATCGGCGGGCACCAGCATCAGATCCGGCGTCATCAGCCAGGTGCGCCCGTCGGCCTCGAAGGCCTTGGCGACGGCGACCATGGAGCCGTTGGGGATCGTCCTCCACAGGAGCTGATCGGGGTTGTGCGTGCCGCCGGCGATGTGCTTCTTGCCTCCGGCGAAGATCGCCGGCACCGGATCGGTCGCCACGATCGGCTCCGACATCAACAGCTCTTCATGACCCTTGGACCACTCGGCGAGCTGGGAGTACGAGCCCCGCGGGCCGAACTTCTGATCTTCTCGCGCCGTCTCTTCCTTGGTCGGGAGGCGGCTGTACATCGGCGCGCTGTTGGAGAAAGCGTAGCGGTAATACCAGACGGCGTCCTTCTCCGGGGCGGCGCTCTTCAGCGCCAGGTAATAAGGATCCTCGAGGTTCCGCGTGGTGACGAAGCTCAAGCAGGCGTAGCCGCGGGGCTCGACGGCGTACCAGCCACGAGGGCAGTCCGGCCCGGCGACGGGCTTGTCCGAGCGGAGCGGGACGGCCGTGCCCATGCGAATGTAGCCGAGGGCGAGGCCCTTCTTCGCAGGCTTCTTGTAGATGTACGCGAAGGGCCCGATCGCGCCCAGGCGAGCGCGGGTGTCCAGCGGCGGAGAGGCCTTGTCAGCGTCTCCCGTGGACTTGGCCGAGGCGGGCGCGACGCCGTCCGGCGTCGCCGCGAGGGCGCCCGGTCGGGCCTCGGCCTCGATAACGGCGGGGCCGATCGAAGGGGCCTTGGCCGCCTCGGAAGGCGCGGCGGCGACGAGAGGAGAGCCGACGGCGCCGCCGGAGCAACCGGACAGGAGAGCCGTGGCCAGAAAAAGCGCGGAGCGAGCAGGGGTGCGCATCGCCTGTGGGATAACGTGCGCCGCGAAGCCTGGCCAAGATTCCGACGCGCTCTTGTTGGAAGCTGACGGGAGCGGGCTACCCGAAGAGGGGAAGGTGGTAGAGCGTGTTTAACGGCGATTTGTCGAGGGATTCGGTAGGCCGCCAGCCGAGCCCGAGAGCCCGCGCAACGCCCGGGGTTTCAGAGGGTGGCCCACGAGATCGTGGCGGTCGCATGAGGTGACTCACTTCTGAAAGCTGGCACACCGGGCATCGTGCGAGCTGGCTCGCTTGGGAAAGCGGCAGAGTCCTGTTGCTTGTTACGACAGCCACGCTGTGTCACCACGGCCGCATGAGAGCTGCTGTCGT
>Ga0105048_10003740_pt1 | contig 24881 bp, 21 predicted proteins | sample MAT05_FD_78382 | JGI IMG/M metagenome (GOLD analysis project Ga0105048, IMG submission 78382) | Freshwater microbial communities from Lake Fryxell liftoff mats and glacier meltwater in Antarctica - MAT-05 | ecosystem: Environmental > Aquatic > Freshwater > Ice > Liftoff microbial mat | place... | reverse complement strand
GTCTGACTGCCCACAAGAAAAGATGGGGGTTCTGGGAAAGTACTGCGCCGAGTGCGTTTACGAAAGGGAAGATCAAGAAAGGCTACATTTTCAGGGAAATATCAACGGTCGGGAATTGCTGATTGAGCGTGAACGCAGAGCCCGTCCCGTCGATCGCAATTTTCGCTCCCGCAAGGTTGCTTGTCGTCCCGCCGGTGATGTGCAACAGGCTACTATTCGCTGCTGTCGCGTCGATCCGGACTCCGATCGTCCCTCCACTGTCGATGGCAAGCCCATTGCTGAGTGTGAGCATGCCGACCGGACTTGAACTATCCCCTCCCCGGATCGTGCCATTTGAGGCCACCGTTACCAGTCCGACGACTGTTCCGGTACCGGATAGAGTCTGAGGTGTCGCGCTACCAAGTTTAAAGCCACCGCTGACAGCGCTGACGTCGAACGTGGCCCCGCTGGCGACTGTGATCGCGGAACTGTGATTGATCGCTCCACTACTCGTGAGCGTCAGCGTGCCAGCTTGGATAGACGTTGGACCGGTGTAGGTATTTGCCACACCCAAGGTCAGCGTGCCAGAGCCGAGTTTGGTCAACCCAAGCGAGTTGGCACCCCCGTTGGGATTTGCGATCACGCTGTTGTAGGTGAAGTTGCCACCAGCGTTGGTGGTGTCGATACCCAGAATCGCTCCATTCTTGAACCCGCCGCTCTCGCTGCCAATCGCTTTCAGGGCATTGAGTTCATCCGAACTGAACTCGCCTGCTCCGCCGACATTGAACGCCAGTGTGCCTCCACTGTTGACAATGATATTCGTTGCAGTCCAGTTTGCGGGTGTGTTGTTGTAGAGCGAGACTTTCTTGGCGAACTGCAGTGTCCCAGAGTTGATGGTCGTCGTGCCGGAGTAGGTGTTAGTGCCCGCGAGAGTGAGAGTGCCCGTCCCAGCTTTGGTGAGTGAGGCCGTCCCACTCATCGCGCCAGTTGCAGACACGTTTCCGCTTCCCGTATCCCAGGTTTGGTCTGCACCAAGGACGATTGGAAGGTTGATGGTGTGAGAACTGACACTGGAATTGACAATGCCTGAGTTGAGTGTGATTGAGTTTCCGTTGAGAGTAAATGATGCTGCAGTCGCATCGAAGCTCAAGACTCCAACGGTAAGGCCCGATCGGTCATTCGTGTTGGTAGTGCGTGTGCTTCCTGCGAACTGCAAGGAATCGACGAGGAGGCTTGTCGGGATATTGTTGAGATTCCAATTACTCTGATTTGCCGCAGTCCTGTCGTAGACTCCCCATTGGTCACTCGTGCCACCACCATCCCAGATGAGAGATCCTGCTGATCGAAGGGCGACAGTCCCGTCAAATGTGAAAGAGTTAACACTGAACGCTCCTGACGCAATAGTCGTCCCGAAGGCATAGAGTCGAAATTCGGTCGAATTACTGATCGAGTCAAAACTTGATCCAAGAGCAGCGTTCGAGATCGTACCGACATTCCCAGCCCCACCTGCGACACCTGAGCCACCGGTCGCGATTGTCTTCCCAGTCCCAAAGCCTGCTACTGAAGATTGAAAATTCCAGGTGCCTGGACCAGATGCTGACGCCTGAGTCGCGATTGCAATGTCACCAAAGTCAATCGTGTAATTCGCGTCCGGGGAGATGGTCCAGGTGAAGTACCTGTTACCTGAGATCGCAGTTCCGAGTGAGGAAGCATTCCATCCAGTAGCGTCGTATCGATTGGTCGCACTATTTCCTGTGATGCCTGTTCCTCTGCCAATTCCCGTGACCAGAACGTGCGGATCGACAGTCTGGTTGGTTGTGTAGGGGTTTGAAAGATTGGGATCTGTCCCCGTGATCGGATTGGAAAAGACCTGCGACTTCACCTCGCTACACAACGTGCACAGTGCTACCACCGCGAGCATGCCAAAACGTGAAGGTGCCATTCTTCACTCCTCTGAGCACAGACTCACGTCACACGTGATGATGACGCAATTACCCGCGTAAAATTATGATTAACGAACGCAAGCATGTCTAGTAGAATCTCGCCCACGGTTACAAACATTGCCACACATCAGCTCGCGGGCCACGTAAGCTCAACACTCGGTTCTGGCCGCGCCAGCACTGGCACGCTGATTGCACCAACTGTTCATGACTCGGCAACGACGTCGAGCACATCACAGATAAACAAGAGGATCGAAATGCGTTATGCAATCTCTCTTGCCGCCCTCGCGGCAGTGTTGACCGTTGGCTGCAACAAGAGCCAAGAAGGCGGGACTCCCGGGACCTCGAGTAGCTTCACCATCAGTGCTCCGAGCGATACTCTGCCGACCACCATCAAGCAGAACAACTCAGAATCCGTGAAGCTGACCCTGAACCGAGGTAAAGACTTCAAGCAGAACGTCAAACTTGCGGTCGCCGCACCAAGTGACAAAGTGAAGGCCGAACTGAACAAGACGAGCCTGACCGCAGCGGATCCGGGCGAAGTTGTGCTCAAGGTGACAGCCGCACCAGACGCTCCACTTGGTGAACACGTACTGAAGGTAACGGGCACCCCGGAAGGCGGCACGCCCACCTCAGTTAATGTGAAAATTAAGATCGACACCCCGTGATTCGTCACGGGACAAAGCCCGGGGGAATCGTCTGCCGGGTTGCTTCAGGCTCCAACATTCGACCCAATCAAGGTGTGCCATGAACGCAGTCAAAGACCATCCGAACGACACGTGCGATACCAACGCTCTGCGTTCGTTACTTCGCTGTGAATTGGCAGCGGTGGAAACGTATGACCACGCGATGACACAATTCGAGGATCAGCACGCGCTGGCTGATCTCGGAAAGATCCGTGAAGATCATGCGCACGCTGTAGTTCAGTTGCGAGAGAAGGTATCGCAATATGGTGGCGAGAATGTTGATTCAACAGGCCCCTGGAGTTCCTTCGAAGCCGCGTTGAGTGAAGGAACGTCGAAGGCGCTCGGCTTCGCGGCTTTAAGGCAGGGCGAGCAGCACGCCATGACTGAGTTCGAGGAAGCGTTGAAGAACGAAGAAGTGAACCCACACTGCAAGGACCTGATTCGGGCCGAGTTTATTCCCCACGCCAAGGAACACGTGGAGAAATTGGAACGCCTGATGGGTGGGATGTCGTAATTGCGACCCACTCACCATCGGCCGTCGCCCGCCGCCGAACCCCGGCGGCGGCGGCGTTTCAGGCCAGAATCACAACCAGGAGGAATCACCCGTGCTCACAGCACTCATCCCGCACCCGGTCGATCCTGGTCCGCGGCCGACATCGTGGATCGGGGTCATTGCCATCGTGATTGCGGTTGTAGCCGTGGCCGCCATCGGTGGAACAGTAATGACTACCACTGTTCGAGAGTGGTATCACGCGATCCCGAAACCGACCTGGACGCCACCCGATTGGGTGTTCGGACCGGTCTGGATTGTCCTTTACTCGATGATGGCAACCGCAGCCTCGATTGTGTGGCTTGAACGCAAGGCGGAGGACATTTGCTGCCCGATCGGGGCCTTCACAATCCAGTTAATTTTGAACCTCGCCTGGAGCCTGTTGTTCTTCGGATTGCGCAGTCCGTTGCTCGGGTTCCTCGATATCTGCGTATTGTGGATCGCAGCCGGTATCACGATGACGCAGTTCTTTCTGGTGTCTCGAACTGCAGGCTGGCTAATGGTTCCGTACTGGCTGTGGATTACATTCGCGGGTGCCTTGAATGGCTCGATCGTGTTGCTTGGATGACAGTGGCCTGTCACTCGGAAATAATTGGCACGCGGAATGCATTACAGGTCGCGTTCCCGCAACACGGGCAACAAAACCTTGACGAACCCGCTAGTAACCCTGGCGGTTAACATAGACTGCGTTTGCATTAGCCTACCTCTGATGCGTGATCGCATCAGAGGTAGTTTCCGATAAGCCGGATCCAACTCCTTCTCCCTAAACCTCAGAGGATTTCCCATGCTTCGCTGGGCAGTCATGTTTCTGGTTATCGCTCTGATCTCAGCCCTGTTCGGGTTTACCGACGTGGCTGGAACCTCGATCGTCGCGGCCAAGATCCTGTTCTTCGTGTTCCTGGTTCTCTTCGTGGTATCCCTGATTCTGGGAGATCGCCACACAAGAGACGCACTCTGACGACCTGACCTGATTTTCTCCCGACGAATGTCGCGGAGGCTACGAAGCTCTGGGATTACCCCGGGGCTTCGCTATTTGATAGAGGGCTGCAAGTCACCGTCTCACCACGACCAGAGGTTAACGCCATGACCTTTCATGATGCTGGAAAGCTGCTGAAAGACTCCGGGGCGAGGTTCTGGGACGATAATGGGCAGCGCCTCGGTGCGGCCCTTGCGTTCTATACAGCACTATCACTGTCTCCGCTTTTGCTTGTCATCGTTGCCATCGCAGGTCTCGGATTCGGGCAGGAAGCCGCGAGGGGCGAGATCGTGGAGAAACTTCGCGGTGCCATCGGTCAGGAAGCCGCCGTCACCGTTGAACAACTGGTGGCCCGAAGCGCGATCTCATCGCATGGCATTGTTGCCGCGGTTATCGCATTTGTTGTGTTGCTGGTTGGTGCCTCAAGTGTGTTCACCGAACTTCAAAGCGCACTCAACACGATCTGGCGGGTTCCGGGCCGAAAGTCGAAAAGCGGCATCATGGTCTTTATCCGGGAGCGCTTGATGTCGTTCTTGGTCGTCGCGGGAACGGCATCTTTGCTGTTCGCTTCGCTGATGATCAGCGCGATTCTGTCGGGCATCAACGGTACGGTTTCGGGCTGGCTCCCCGAGTGGCTGGGACTCGTCTCAGCATTGAACTTCGTGATTACCTTCGCCCTGACCACAGTCCTGTTCGCGATGATCTTCAAATGGCTCCCCGAGATCGACCTGGCATGGGCAGACGTCTGGCTGGGAGCGGCCGTCACCGCCGGGTTGTTCGCGGTTGGGCGGTACCTGATTGGACTGTATCTGGGAAGGGCGGCCATCGGGTCGGCATATGGTGCGGCAGGCACGTTCGTTGTATTGTTGGTGTGGATCTACTACTCGACCCAGATCCTCCTGTTCGGGGCAGAACTAACATTCATGTACGCCAAGCGACATGGCCACGGGCTTGGCGAACGTGCCTCCGGAAGCGGCGAGAGTGCCGCTCCGATGCAGGCACGCCAAGCGGCATCAACCTGATCGTTTCCTGAATCTTTCCGCGAGGAGGTATTTTCATGTCTCTGCTCACGCCCTTGAAACGGATCCCCTACGCCCTCGGGCTGATCCCGCGCGGGCGTCAATCAACAACACCGACCTCACACCCCGGTATGGGGGCAATTCCCCACGAGCATGGGGTTGCATTCCGAGTCTGGGCACCTCATGCCCAGGCGGTATTCGTGACGGGGACATTCAATAAATGGGACAAATCCCAGCATGTGATGAAGCGTGAGAACGATGATGGCTACTGGTATGTGGACTTGCCCATGGCAAAGATCGGCGATGAGTACCGATACATTCTCCAGACCCCATTTGGCGAGCTATCGAAGATCGATCCCTATGCGCGGGAGGTCACGAACTCCGTTGGTAACAGTGTTGTTCACGACCCGGTGTTCGACTGGGGTGAAGAGTTTTACAAGACGCCGCCGTGGAATGAATGGGTCATCTATGAACTGCACGTTGGCACCTTCAACGACGAAAACCCCGATAACCCCGAGCCTGCAAAGTTCGACAGCATCATCCGACGGTTCGACCACCTGAAGACACTCGGAGTCAACTGCCTCCAGATTATGCCCATCGCCGAGTTCGCAGGTGACCGTTCCTGGGGCTATAACCCAGCTCACATCTTCGCGGTTGAGAGCGCTTACGGCGGCCCCAAGAAATTCAAGGAGTTCGTGCGCGCGGCTCACCAGAATGGTTTCGCAGTCATCCTCGATGTGGTGTACAACCACTTCGGCCCAAGTGACCTCGATCTCTGGCGATTCGATGGCTGGAGCGAGAACGACGGCGGTGGCATCTACTTCTACCAGGATTGGCGCAAAGAAACCCCCTGGGGTGCGACTCGCCCGGACTATGGTCGCCCGGAAGTCCGCCAGTTCATCCGCGACAACGCCCTGATGTGGGTCGAGGATTACCACGTCGATGGACTACGGATGGATATGACGCTCTACATGCGCAGCGTCCGACCCGACGGTGAACCCAACCTTCCCGATGGCTGGACACTCCTTCAGTGGATCAACAACGAAATCCGCGAGAAGCACCCGAACACGCTAACAATTGCCGAGGATCTCCAGCATAACGACTGGATGACGAAAGCCGTGAGCGAAGGCGGCGCGGGGTATGGCGCTCAGTGGGACGATCAGTTCGTTCACCCCATCCGTGAGGCGATCATTGTCGCCAACGACGAATATCGGTCAATGGTGGCCGTGGGAAACGCCCTTGCTTACCGCTACAACAACGACGCATTTCAGCGAGTGATCTACTCGGAAAGCCACGACGAAGTCGCAAACGGCAAGGCGCGTGTCGTCCATGAGATTGCACCAGGCGATCCCACGAACTGGTTCGCGCAGAAACGGTCCACACTCGCGGCGGCACTGGTATTCACAGCGCCGGGCATCCCGATGCTCTTCCAAGGTCAAGAATTTCTTGAAGGCGAGTGGTTCCGCGACACGGTTCCACTGGAGTGGGAGAAGCAGGAGGAGTTCCGTGGAATCGTGCGATTGTACCGCGATTTGATCAGACTTCGGTTGAACCGAGGCGGGCAGACGCGGGGTCTGACGGGGCAACACATTCAACTCATCCGGGTCGATGATGCGAACAATGTCATCGCGTTTCGCCGCTGGATGGATGGCGGACCGGGTGACGATGTCGTCGTGATGGCGAACTTTGATCGCAACGTCCGTGAAAACTTCACGTTCGGATTTCCGGCTCCCGGGGCATGGAAGTTGCATTTCAATAGTGACTGGACGGGTTACAGCTCCGAGTTCAAAGGCTATGCATCCGGAGATGTAAGCGCGGAACCCGGCGAATTCGACGGACTTCCCGCGCATGCTTCAGTGAATATCGGTCCGTATAGCGTGCTGGTGTTCTCTCAGATCAAGGGGTAATCTCCCCATCTCGCAAACGAGGAAGCGAAATGACAGCCAGCTTCTCACCTGCCCCTCCGGGCAAGAAATCGCTCATAAAAGCCGAGGATCTGCAACAACGGGTTGCGGGGTTGGCGGACGCGGGTCCCCAGGCCATTGAAACCCGGTTACTTGAACTGGATCGCGAGTGGACCGCAGGTCGGGCAACCAAGGCAACCATCGGAGTTCTGCTGGTGATCGGCTTCGGTCTGACGATTCTTCTTAACCCGTGGTGGCTGATCCTCCCGGCGGTCGGTGGTGTGTTCCTGCTTCAATACCTGTTCACTCGTAGTTCCTGGATGGGAAAGACATTCCAGGAGCTGGGATTCCGATCGGGCTTCGATGTCGAGCAAGAAAAAATGGCTCTGAAGGTCATCCGAGGCGACTTCAAAAATCTCCCCACCCTGCTCGAGATCGAGAACAAGGAAGACATCAGTCGTTTGGAAGGCGAAGGAGGGATTGTGCTTGAACCTGAGTTCACCAAGGTAGCCCCCAGCGAAGCTGCGAAGGTGGCACTGGAAGCAACCAAGAACTGACTGAGTTATCAAGAGAAGGTCTCGCGGGCTGGTTGAGGCATGCCTCAACCAGCCCGTTCCATTTCAGCATCTGCGGCCTCAATTCTCGTTCCCGTCTGGGTTCAGCGACTTGGCACGAGTCGTGCATTGTTCCCAACTCGTGTCCGCGTCCTCTGCAAGGAACTCGACAATGATTGATACCGAACCGCGTACGACGACGCTGCTCTCGTCGCCAACACCAACGCCGCCCACGAATGGAACCTCGACCGGAACTGTTACCGAACTCTTGTCTGGAATCCTGGACGACGCGCAGACGCTGATGCGTCAACAGGTCCAGATGCTCAAGGCCGAAGTCCGCGAGGACTTCCAGCGATCCAAGCAGGCAGCAGAATTCGGTGCGATGGGCATCGTGATGCTGACTGTGGGGATGCTGGGGCTGGTGACAGCTCTCACGTATGTACTCCACGAGTACTACCAGTTCTCCATGTGGTTATCCTGGGGCATCACCGGGCTGGTGTTCACGATTCTTGGCGCTGCCTCGGCAATCACCGGATACTTGCTCCTCGAACGATTCAATCCGCTTCCGGACAAAACCTTCAACGCCCTCCAGGAGAATATGTCGTGGACAACCCCACCCAAGAGTTAACTGCAACAACTCCGGAAACCCAGAAGACACCGGAACACTACGAACAAGCGATGCTCCAAACTCGCGAATCGTTGACCGCCAAAGTCAGCGCACTTGAGTCTCAAGTGGTCGGGACCGTGCAAACGGCGGCCGACACGCTGACGGGCACTGTGGGCGCTGTGAAGTCTCTGATGGATACCGCGCCCGCGGCTGTCGGTGACTCGATGAAGCAGGCAGCCACCGTCATGAGCGACAAGATCAAGGAAGTGTTCGATGTGAGCAAGCAAGTCCAGAACCGACCTTGGGCTTGTATGGCAGCATCGATGGGTGTCGGATTCATCACGGGGTTGCTGGTATTCCGCGAGCGATCAACAGCGAACCAGGGGAGTTCACCCGTATACGCGGCGCCGCCAACAGTCACCAGTTCGGCTCCTTCAGCGGCGCGGGGATTGTTCGATGATCTGACTTCGATGCTCGGCCGCAAGGTGAAGGAGTTGGCCGAAACGGCCATCGACTCTGCTTCGACCGCGGCAAACCAAAGCGTTCGCGACAACGTTCCCAAGCTGGTGGATGCGGCTGCTGAAGCTGCCGGAACGCGGCTCAATGGAGTCGGTCAAGTTTGATTCCGCTTTCCCTGTGGGCTCCAGCATGCCTGTGGTTCATCACTTAATGGAGATTCGATCATGCGAATTGTAGGACTGATTCTTGTGGTTCTCGGTGCGCTCGCACTGGGATACCAGGGATTTACATATGTGACCCGGGAGAAGGTCGTGGACGCGGGCCCGGTGCAGGTCTCCGCTGACCGGGAGAAGACCGTGTGGATTCCCCCTGTGGTCGGTGGCATCGCAGTTGTGGGTGGGTTGGTGCTCTTGGCCAGCGGCTCGCGAAAAGACTGACCCAGTATGCCTGGTATGTTGTGAACGCGCACGAGCGGAGTGATGTTTCACTCCGCTCGTGCGCGTTCACAACATGCAACCACCACGTCACTCTTTCTTGAACTCGTCCTTCTTGATGTCGTACTGCGAAATCTTGTCCGTGATGCACCGCCGTGACAGGCCGGAGATTTCCGCGCACTTGCCGACGTGCCCCCGGGTTCGCTTCATCGCCTTTCGCAGATATCGTTTCTCGAACTCGGCAACCATCTCCGCGATTTGATCCGGCAGATGACGGGTCAGATCGACCTGGAACGGGTGAGCTTTCCCCTCACTCCGCCGTGTGACATCAATGGGAAGTTTGTCCGGGCCGATCACGCCGTCCCGAACGGTCACGCACGCGCGTTCAATCGCGTTCTCGAGTTGCCGCACGTTGCCTGGCCACGGGCACTTTAGAAGTATCTCCATCGCCTCGGGTGAGAGAGTCGGTGGCTTCTGTCCGGGGCGTGCGAACTTCTGGCAGAAGTGCGAGACGAGTAGGGGGATATCTTCCGGACGATCGCGCAGTGCTGGAATGTCGATCCGCACGACGTTTAGCCGGTAGTAGAGGTCCTCCCGGAACTTTCCTTCCTTGACGAGTTTCTCCATGTCCTGGTGCGTTGCCGCAACCACACGGACATCGATTTCGATGGGGTCGCCGCCACCGACACGCTCGAATCGCCGTTCCTGAAGCACTCGCAGCAACTTGATCTGCATGGACATCGGCACGTCGCCGATTTCGTCGAGGAATAGCGTGCCTCCATGAGCAAGTTCAAAGCGACCGACGCGCTTGCGATCGGCACCGGTGTACGAGCCTTTTTCGTGCCCGAACAATTCTGATTCGAGGAGGTTCTCGTTCAGAGCACCGCAGTTCACCGCGATGAATGAACCGGTTCGGTATGCAGACGATGCCTGATGAATCGCCCGGGCAACCTGCTCCTTGCCCGTGCCCGTCTCCCCACGGATGAGGACCGTCGAGACGGTGTCGGAGATCTGCCCGACGAGTTCAAACACGTCGTGCATCCGAGGGCTTTTGCTCAGGACGTTCTGGAATGCGTGCTGGCCCTGAAGTTGAGCGCGAAGCGCGGTGACCTCGTCCTGAAGGCTCCTCTCCCGCAACGCCCGCTTGACCAGCAGAATCAGGTGCTTCGGGTCGGCGGGTTTCGTCAGGAAATCGTGAGCGCCCTGCCGCATTGCCTCGACTGCGTCTTTTATGCTTCCATGACCAGTCGTGACGATGACCGTGACCGGGAGTTTCTCGGCCTGCACGGTCTCGATGAGCTTCATGCCGGATACCTTTGGCATCCGGAGATCAGTGATCACGAGGCTGTACGGGCGGGTACGCAGCATCTCCAGGCCGGTGGCCCCGTCCTCGGCAGTATCAACATCAATTCCGAGGCTCAGTTGGAGCAATTCCTGGAGTGAGGCCCGCTGGTCATCCATATCCTCGACGACCAGGATCCGCTGGGAAACCATCTGTGGCACAGGATGTGCTATGGAATCTGTATTGGCCATACTCAATTCCGGGTACGTTGGGCGGATATCCCCATATTGTAGCGGGGCTAGCATGAATGCGAGGGAATGTTCCTAGCACTTAGGAACAAAGGCTTGGGCTAGCACCATCCTGATCATCTTTGCGTGATGTCATTCTGGGGTCTCCCGCCGAGAAACCACCATGTTAGAGTACGTTGCCCGCCTGTTCGATCCTACAGGATTTGTGCCACGCGCTCAGTGTGGAAACTGGACCCCGCGCTTGATTTGGTTGCATATCGTTAGCGACCTGTTGATCTGGATCGCGTACGTATCAATTCCGGTGGTACTGTTAGTGTTTGCCCGGCGTAAGGAACTCCCTTTCCCAAGGGTGTTTCGGCTCTTCGCGATGTTCATTTTGGCCTGTGGCTTCGTCCACTTCGTCGAGGCCATCATCTTCTTCGAGCCGATCTACCGGTTTTCCGGGGTTCTCAAGGCATTCACCGCTGCGATCTCCCTCATTACAGTTGTTGCGCTGGTGCCGATCATGCGCCAGCTCGTAGCGAAAAAACCCGATCTTATCACCCCACTCCCGCCCAGTCACGCGGGAGGATTCGGACTTCGCGGTGTCTCCGTCTGGGTAACGGTGGTCTGGATTGCGGCCGTGCTTGTACTGGCGGTGAACACAGCTGTTTCAAGTTACAACATCAACACCTTGATCTACAACGAAGAACTCGTCGCACACACACGTCAGGTCAAGTCGGATTTGAGTCACGTACTCTCCGCCATGAAAGACGCCGAGGCTGGCAGCCGCGGCTACCAGATCACGAGCAAGGGCGAATACCTGGCCCCATTTTTCGATGGAATGAGGGCTGCACGTGAAGGAATCGATCACCTCGAGAGAGAGACTACCGACAACCCTGAGCAGGCAGAAGATGTCGCTTTGTTGAGAAAGCTGGTTTCCTTGAAACTGGACGAGATCGGGCGACTCCTGCTGATCCACGTTTTCCACGGTCAGTCCACAATGATGGCGGAGCTCACAAGCGATTACTCAAAACGCTTGATGGACGAAATCCGGATCACCGTCGCAAGGATGGATGCTCGGGAGGATGAACTTCTCAGTCAGCGTGCAACCCTGACCAGGAACAAGTATCGAGCCACCACGGTCACCAGCCTGCTCGGCGGCGGGCTAGCACTGGGCATGGTGCTCCTGGGCTATGGATTGATTCGATGGGAACTGGGACGTCGCCTCCTCGCGGAAAGCATCATCCAGCAGCGAGAACTTCAACTCGCCCAGAGTGAGACGCAGTTTCGTACCCTGGCGGCAGCCGTACCACAGATCGTCTGGATCGCGCGGCCAGACGGCTACCGCGAGTATTACAACGCGAAATGGTACGAATACACGGGGTTGACCGAGGAGCAAACGCTCGGCTGGGGTTGGAGTCAGACCTTGCACCCCGAAGACCGCGAACGGGGCGAGATCCTATGGAAGCAGTCCGTCGAAACGGGTCGGATTTTCGAAACCGAATACCGCATTCGTGGCGCGGATGGCCGCGACCGCTGGTTCCTGGGTCGGGCATTGCCCCAGCGTGACGAATCCGGCGTGGTTGTTCGATGGTTCGGTTCCTCCACCGATATCACGGATCGCCGTACTGCTGAAGACGCACTGGCGGAACGAGCGCGTCTTGCAGCATTGCGAGCAGATGTGGGGACCACACTTGCTGCCGGAAATGAAATCAACACAACGTTGCAGGCTTCTGCCCAGACCCTCGTTCAACACCTCGGAGCGGCGCTCGTGCGAATCTGGACCACAGATTCGCACGAGGAATGGCTCGATCTCCAGGCCAGCGCCGGGATCTATACCCACACGAACGGCACCCATAAACGTGTTCGCGTGGGAGACTTCAAGATTGGCCGGATCGCCGCTACTCGCACGCCACACCTGACCAATGACGTTCCAAATGACCCCAATGTGAGCAACCCAGACTGGGCCAGGCAAGAAGGCATGGTCGCGTTCGCAGGCTACCCACTGGTTGTGGACAATCGTGTTCTCGGTGTGGTGGCGTTGTTCTCGAAAACGAAACTCTCCGAAGGCGTCGTGGTGGACCTCGAACCAATCATCGCCAGCATTGCCCAGTACCTGCAACGGCGGCGAGTTGAAGCCGAGATTCGCCGGAGCGAGGAACGGTACAGAACGCTTACTGAGGCCATCCCCCAAATTGTGTGGAACGCGACGCCCAGCGGTGAGATCACATACTTCAACAGACGCTGGCTGGAATACACGCAATTGCCCCTCGAACGCCTCGCGGAACAGGGTTGGCTTGCTGCTGTCCATCCAGATGACAAAGTCCGGGTCGAGGCCGAGTGGCGAAAAGTGATCGTCAACGCCGGATCGGGCATCGTCGATCGATTCCGGGAGGAAGTCAGGCTTCGGAGGGGCGATACGGGCGAATTCCGATGGTTCCTGACAGTCGCGGTCCCGCTCCGTCGCAGCGATGGCACCATGGATCAGTGGATCGGCTCGATGGCCGACATTCACGATCAAAAACTGGCTGCGGATGCTGTGCGAGAGAGCGAAGAAAAATTCCGCCAACTCGCCGAGTCGATCCCGCAACTCACCTGGATGACCGACGCGGACGGATACATCTTCTGGTACAACCAGCGATGGTACGACTACACCGGCACGACGTTCGAGCAGATGCGGGGCTGGGGCTGGCAAACCGTTCATGATCCGGTCGAATTGCCCCGTGTTCGGGCCAAGTTCGAGAGGCACCTCCAAAGCGGTGAACCGTGGGAAGACACGTTTCCACTCCGCAGACGCGACGGTGTCATGCGCTGGCATCTGAGTCGCGCAAGACCCATACGAGACGAATCGGGCCGGATTGTCCGCTGGTTCGGAACAAACACGGACGTGACCGAGCAACGCGAACTGGAAGAGAAATTCCGCGCCGGCGAGGAACGCTTTCGCACCCTGACCGAAGCTGTCCCGCAGATGGTGTGGACCACCAACCCCAAGGGAAACATCACCTTCTTCAACCACCGGTGGGAAGAGTACACGGGGTTGCAACTGAGCCGATTAGCCGGCAACGAGCACGTTGAGGCGTGGGGCAACATGATCCACGCCGATGACGTGGAGCGACACCGAAATGATTGGCAAAGCGCGGTCCAAAACCAACCCGAACGATTCACGGATGAGTTCCGTCTCCGGCGTGCGTCCGACGGAGAATACCGTTGGATGCTCTCGACAGCGGTTCCCCTGCGCGACTCGGAAGGAACGCTGACCGAATGGGTCGGTAGTTTCACCGATATCGATGACCAGAAACGGCAGGCCGAGAATCTAGAACGCATGGTGCGAGAGCGGACCGCCGCTCTGGTGGATGAGATCGAGGAACGCCGCCGGGCAGAACAGCGTGTGCGCGAGGTGGCCATGGAATTGACCCGTAGCAACTCAGAACTGGAACAGTTCGCGTATGTGGCCAGCCACGACCTCCAGGAGCCGCTGCGGAAGATCCAGGCGTTCGGCGACCGGCTCAAAACCAAGTTCCGCGAAGAACTACCCGATGGGGGGAAAGACTATGTCGATCGAATGCTCAACTCGGCGGGGCGAATGCGTCAGTTGATCGACGACCTCCTGACGTTCTCCCGCGTGACGACCCAGTCTCGAGCATTCATCCGCCTTGAGTTGACGAATATCGTACGTGAGGTGATCTCCGATCTGAGCGTCCGAATCGAGCAGGCGAGTGGTGAAGTTCACATCGGTGAACTACCCGCCATTGATGGTGATCCCACACAGATGCGGCAACTGTTTCAGAATCTGATCGCCAATGCCCTGAAGTTCCAGAAACCGGGCGTACCGCCCGTTGTTGAAGTCCGCGGAGAGCTAGTAGTGGGGTCGGGTATCGACTCAATGGGTGCGCCAGTTGCCGATTGTCGTATCACCGTGAAAGACAACGGTATCGGCTTTGATCCCAAGTATTTGGATCGAATATTCCAGGTCTTCCAGCGATTACACGGCCGAGAAGAATACGAAGGGACTGGAGTTGGGCTTGCTATTTGCCGTAAGATTGCTGAGCGTCATGGAGGGACAATCTCGGCGGAGAGCCGAGTCGGGGATGGGGCCATGTTCATCGTTACAATCCCGGCCAGGCAGATCGATACGCTACCCACATCAAACATCCAAACGGACGAGTAAGGAAGGAAGAAGGGCGGTCTGTCTATGTCAGAATCGTGTAAGAAGCCCGTGACGATTCTCATTGCCGACGACGATGCGGACGACCGTGCGTTGGCCCGAGAGGCATTCGACGAAAATCACCTGGCAAATGAATTACGATTCGTCGAGGACGGAGAGGAACTGCTCGATTATCTGAATCACCGCGGGAAATTCTCCGACCCCGCTTCTGCGCCCTGGCCTGGGATCATACTGCTCGATCTGAATATGCCCCGGAAAGACGGGCGAGAAGCTCTCGAGGAACTGAAACGCGACCCCAAATTCCGAGGGATTCGTGTAGTGATTATGACCACGTCCAGAGCCGAGGAAGACGTAATTCGCAGTTACGATTTGTCAGCCGCATCGTACATCACCAAGCCTGTTACTTTTGAGCGACTGGTTGAAGTGATCCGAACACTGGGCAAATACTGGTTGGAGATCGTGGAGTTGCCGCCAGATGGGAACGGAAAGACGACCGCCTGATCGCGAACATCACGATGCCACCCACCGGCAAATCGCGACGGAGAAGGGGAACGGACGTTCCCATGTCTCCGTTCTCTTAATCGATGACGACAAAGACGATTACCTGCTGACTCGTGAACTTGTCGAAGACATCCGAGGGGGCCACTTCACGCTCGATTGGGTATCGGACTATGATGCGGGTCGCGACGCGATCTGTGCCCAAACCCACGACATCTATTTATTGGACTACCGACTTGGGGCCAAAACCGGCATCGAGTTGCTCGAAGAAGTACATCAGCGAGGCTATTTCGGGCCTGTGATCCTGCTCACGGGGCAGGGCCAGGGGCAGACCGATCTGGAAGCACTCAACGCGGGAGCGGACGATTACCTGGAGAAATCCGGCCTGACCTGGGCGTTGTTGGAGCGTGCAATGCGGTATGCTCTGGCCCAACACCGGGCAGCCGCAGAACTCGAACGAAAAGTCCGACTCAGAACCGATGAGTTAGCCCGGGTCAACGAGAAACTGCGCGAGGTGAACCGTCGCAAGGACGAATTCCTGACAACACTTGGGCATGAACTCCGCAATCCTTTGGCGCCGATCCTCAATGGCCTCGAGATCATGCGCCTCGCTCCCGACGACACAGAGATTCTCTCCCGGCAGCGAGAGCGCCTGGAGCGGCAGATTTATCAGATGACCCGACTCGTCGAGGATTTGCTCGACGCATCACGAATCACAACCGGGAAACTACGCCTGACGCAGGAACCGATCTCACTCGATGAAGTGATCGATGCGGCTGTGGAACTGAGCCGCCCAAACATCGAGAAGGCGGGTATTGAGTTGATCGTCAACCGACCGAACCAACCCGTCACACTATCTGCGGATCGCCTTCGGCTAACGCAAATCTTCTCGAACTTGCTGAACAATGCCGCCAAGTACACGGAGCAAGGCGGCCGGGTTACGATTGATGCGAGGGTTGAGTGCGACAAGGTCATTGTTCGGGTACTTGATACCGGTGTCGGCATCCCACCCGAGTTGCTACCGAATATCTTCGATCTGTTCACGCAGGTGGATAACACGCTGAATCGCTCCCAGGGGGGTCTCGGAGTTGGCCTGGCGTTAGTTCGAAGATTGGTTGAGCTTCACGGAGGAACCGTTACCGCGAAGAGCGACGGAAGAGGAACCGGGGCAGAATTTACCGTAATCCTGCCGCTGATAAAGGTTGCGCCGCTGAGCTCGTGACTTGAACCGCGCGAGTCACCAACTCAATCGCGCTCGACAATTCCCAATTCCGGGCAATCGTTTGCTCGCGAATCTGGCACTCAACTTGCGATTTGCTCCTGAGGTTCTCAAACGCCTCTGGAGGATGCTTGATGTCCAACACCGACTGGCAACGCGCAGTCGTTACGCTCGCGGCCACGGTTGTTACCGTTGTCGTGGTTCTTGCTTTGTACTTCGCCCGTGCTGTTTTCATTCCGATTGCTCTGTCGATCTTCCTCTCCTTCGTCCTGTCGCCAGTGGTCAATCGCCTCCAGAAGCGCGGCCTGGGACGAATCCCTGCGGTGCTTCTGACCGTGGGCATGGTTGTACTGGGCAGCATGGGTATCGGAGCGCTCGTTGCCCAACAGGTGACACGACTTGCTCAAACGCTGCCCGACCGGGCGGATTCCATCAAAGAGAAAGTGGTGAACGCCAAAGCATGGCTCAGTGGGGATGGGGAGAGCCGATTCGGCCAGTTCGTCGATGAGATCAGCGATCTCGTAGCTCCCAAATCGCAAGGATTCCCGACAATCGTTGTCGAACAGGCACCGAAGCCAATCAGTTCGCAGCTTGACGGCATCGTCAGTCCTGCGGCAGAAGCTGTCGGCCAGGCGATGTTCGCGTTTGTGCTCACGGTTTACATGTTGCTGCGGCGGGAGGATCTCCGCAACAGGATGATCCGCCTTCTGGGCGATGGCAAACTCACGACGACCACCAAGGCCGTGGATGAAGCCTCGCGACGAATCAGCCGGTATCTGTTCATGCAGGTGCTCATCAACACGGGCTTTGGCCTGGTCGTCAGTTTGTCGCTGTTCCTGCTAGGTGTCGACTACGCATTATTGTGGGGCTTCATCGGCACTGTGATGCGGTACATCCCCTATGTGGGAACCTGGTTCGGGTTGATCCCGCCCGTGCTGTACTCGTTAGCCACTGCGCAGGGGTGGACGCAACCGATCACGGTGCTGGGATTGTTTTTGGTTCTCGAAGCGCTCTGCAATAACATCTTCGAGCCGTGGTTGTATGGCCAAAGTATGGGCTTGTCGGAAGTGGCGCAGCTCGTGGCGGCGGCATTTTGGGCATTCCTGTGGGGTCCTATTGGTTTGATTCTCTCGGGGCCGTTGACAGCATGCCTTCTCGTACTTGGGAAGTACGTTCACCGGTTCGAGTTCCTGGATGTGCTCCTGGGCGATGAACCTCCACTGGCACCGCATGTCGCGTTTTACCAGCGCCTGGCGGCACGCGATCAGGATGAAGCCGCTGATATCGCGCTGAAAGTGGCAAAGGAATCGGGGACGGACGAGGCATTCGAGAAGGTCGTGATTCCCGCACTGTGCATGGCTCGGCGTGATGCGGATGAGGGCGACCTGGACGTGACCGCACTGCGGTTCGTGGTGCGCGGTGCCCGGGAAGTAGCGAGCGAAGTATCCGACATGCGGCCGCTACGCCCCGACTCGCACATTGGGACCCGCATTCGCGTTCTGGTTGTGCCCGCGCGAGACGAAGCCGAGCACGTGGCAGCGGATATTCTGGCGGGAACTCTCGACCCCACGCAATGGGATGTGCGGGTTCCTGGGGATGAGATGCTCGCTTCCGAATTAATCGCCGCAGTCGAAGATTTCCAGCCTGCGGTGGTGGTGTTGGTCGCGCTTCCGCCGGGGGGAATCTCGCACTGCCGCTATCTTGTCAATCGACTGAAGTCTCGGTGCTCGAGTGTCAAGGTCGTCGTTGGGCGGTGGGGACAACCTGAAAGCGAGCAAACCATTTCCGATGCGCAGGGAATCGGGATCAAGGGAGCGGACGAGATTGTTCGAAACCTGCTTGAAACACAGAAGCGGTTGACTGAGATGGCACCGCTTCTGTCAGCGGATGCCGAGCGAAATGAGAAGGAAGAGCCGACGATCGCGAAGGGTTTGCCCCTTGGCACGCTGAGTGCATGATATCTCGATCGTGTCTGATAACTTTTGATGTGCAAAACATCGGAGGAGTTTGCAATGGCCGATATGAAGAACCAGATCAAGAGTGGCATCGATAACGCGGCAGATCGAGCCAAGACCGCAACCGACCGGACTGCTGATGCCGCAGGCAATGCGAAGCAAGACGCACAAGGATTGGCCGAACGTGCCCGAGAAGGGGCCAACAACCTTGTGGAGAATGCAGGCCACATCGCCGATCAGGCACGTGAGAAGGTGTCCGAGTGGGCCAGCAACGCTGGTGATGCTGCCCGCCAAGCTGGCAACAAGGTTCAAGACTGGGCCGGCGATGCCTACGATGCCTCCGCCGATCAGGTCAGCGACTTTGGGAGAGAGGTCACGAGCCTGGTCCGGAAGCATCCGTTGCCAGCGTTGCTGATTGGCTTCGGCGTTGGCCTCCTGGTGGGCCGCGCCGCTCGCATCGTCTGAGATCGCAGTCAGCGGAATTCGTAAACCCACGCGACCCCAAGATACCAATCTCGGGGTCGCGTTCATGTTGCCGGCATCAACACATCAGATTAGACCGGCAACTTCTCCTCTTCTGGCACCGGGTCGGTGTTGGCGAACTCCAGGCTCGATGGGTTATGCGTGTCGAGGCTCTTGAGGAGTTTCGTTGCCTCATCCAAACTCTTCCCCAGGCAGCACACGCTGATGACCACTTCGGCGAGAGCTGCGAACGGCAGCCCATCGGTGAGTTCCACCCACTTCGCGAGTTCCGACGTGCTCAGATCGCTCACTTTCCGGGCAAAATAGGCTTCTCGGACCCGGGCATCAGGCGAGTCGATTCGGAGAATCCGGTCGAACCGTCGTGGTCGCGACACGATCCGTCGGTCGAGCTTCTCGGGATAGTTCGTACTGGCGATGTTCACCGCCTTGTCCACCTGGCTATTTCCGTCGAGCCACTGGAGTAGTTCCGAGTCGCCATACTGCTCGATGATCGCGTCGATATCCTCGAAAATGCAGACGATCGGGCGAGTCGGTTCGACTTCACGGAACTTCTCGGCCGCCCGGATGAAGCTGTACGGGTGCTGGCAGAAGAACGCGATGTTTCCCTCGGCGACGACCGAACTCACGAGCTGGTGGATGAGCGACGATTTGCCGCAACCCTGCTTCCCGTAGAGCAAGTAACCTCGCCGATGAAGGAAGCCATAGCGAGCGAAGCGGTCGCCGTTGGCCCAGAACAGCTTGATTTCGCTCAGCACCGTCGCGGGCAGGCTGTCTTTGAAGTGAATCAATTCATCGACTTGCAAATCACGCGCGTGGTAGTGCGGATTGCCGCAGTTATCGAGCGACACGTTGTACGCTCCGGGCGGCAGCGATTCCGTGGTGCGGCCACAGATTTGGAAATGGTTGGGGCCAGCGATCATCCACTGGTAACCGAATTCATTGTGGATGGGTGTGCGATTGACCATGTGAAACCTCGTGTTGGGGGTGCGAAAGAGTAGATGCTTGGTAAGCCCTTCCGGTTCGCGCGGTGAGTGAAGTGGTTGTAACCGACGTAAAAGGATGATGCATTGTCGGTAGTGAATGGCTCAGCAACCGCGGCCAGCGCGGTTCTATGTTAAGTGATTTGTGATTTGGGCTGAGTGCCTTTGGATGTAGGCGAGCGGGGGGATTTACGTCCCCCCGCTCGCCAAACGCGACACTCTCATCGGGTGCGTGGATCAGTCGCGTGGTCGAATTGCGGAGGCCGATCAGTTCTTGGCTTTCTTGTCGGCAACAAGTTTTGTTCGCGTCGCGTCCCAGTCCTTCTGGGTTCCGGTCACATCCCAGACTCGCAAGCCCTTGAAGGAAGCTGATTCGCCGGCAACGGTGAACCCGAGGTTCGCCTTCTCGACGTCCAGTGCGGCGTGCGAGCCATAGGCGGTGTGCTTCCCATCCAGCGTCGCCAGGATATCTGGCCCACGAAGTTCGATCACAATGGTGTGCCACTCCCCAGCCTTGACTGCGGTCTCGGCTGTATCCAGTGGGACTGCCTTATCTGGGCCATCCTTACCGTCCTGATCGTCTTTCTGGACGGACACACCTGTTGGGCGGATCAGAACCCGACAGATGTGCCCCTTGGAGCCGTTGAGGCTGAGGGTCGTCTGCTTCGTACCGTCGAGCTTGACCGAGTATTCGATCACAGCGTCTTTCATGGTCACATTGCGGCGTGCGACCGCACCGTGCATATCCGCTTTCAGTTCGGCACCACGGATGACACCGTCTGTGAGTTCCCACTTCCCCTTGGCAGCTTTCCAGTCCTTTCCGAGCGCGGCGTTCAAGTCGTCGCTGAGGACGAGCTTGCCCGGAGTGGCCATGAGCGTCTTCGGGGCGGTCCCAGCTTCGGGCGGGCGAGCCGCGGCCGTGGCGAGGCCGATGGCAAACACGGTGAGCAATGTGAGCGAACGCATCCGATCATCTCCTGTGCATCTGGGTCACTGAGCATGTAACCCGGATGCACAGGGAAGGTTCCGGAGTCCGAAACATCTTCAATTGAGGTTCTTCAACACCGCGTTTGCCCCGGCAACGATCTCGGGTGCCTTGTCATTTCGTGACAGATACTTCATGCGATCCGTCACCTTGGTTCTCGTCTCCTGAGTCGTATTCATTCGGAAGTCCATCTTGCTGAGAACCGACAGCACCCACTGGCGATATTCGACGGGATACATCTCTGGTGGGTTCGCTCCCTTCGCGGCCTTGTAGAGGTGCGTTCGCTGGAGTAGATGCTCCACTGCGACGTCGTTTCCCTTGCTCGCCAAAGTCTTGGCGATCACTTCCCGCGATTTGGTCAGCGTTTCCGACTGATCGACCAGCCACAGTTGAACCATCTCAGGAACGATCTTGTTCTGGCTGAACGCGACACAGAGTTGCTCTTTGACCTCAACCGGAACGGGCTTCTTGATCAGGGCTTCGAGGTGTGGAACTCCAGTCATGCCGCCCGCGCTGAGTACCTCAACAGCTGCGACGAGAACCGGGATTGGAACCTGCTCCTTGCCGAACAACCCCACGACCATGGGCAACGCGGCTTTGCAGTCCGAACCCATTGCGGCCATTGCCTTGAGAGCGGCGACTCGCACGGTGGGCGACTCGTCTCCAATACAGGTGGTCAGTTCCGGGAGCGCCTCCTGCGCATCGGCCCCAATCGTGGCGAGTTTCTGCGCGGCCTGTTCACGCAAGGCCGGCGAACCGTCCTTGAGCGCGAGTCGGAAAGCGCCGAGATTACTCAGGTCGGGTTTGGCCAGTGTGACGAGGGACTCGGCGAGTACGAGTTTCACAGCGGGATCGGTTTCCGTTTTGAATCCACTGGCGATGGCAGTCGATGCTCCGATCGTCTTTCCGAGATGGATCGCGGATTGCGCTGCGGCCTTCCTCACGGCGGCATCCTGATCGGACAGCAACGGGACAATGTCGGCACCAGCCGCGGCGATCAACTCCATCGACGAACTCAGGGCCGTGAGGGCGATCAGGCGAAGTTTGGGATCGGAATCCTTTAGCAGCGGCTGCCAGACTTTCTGGGTGTCATCTCCCTTGGTTCCCAGGGCTGCAAGAAGAGGTGCCACCGTGGATCGCATCCTGGCATCGTTGTGCTTGAGCCTCGTGACCAACCGGGGCCGGAGCGTCGCGTTTGGTGGCCCCAGAGTAGGAATCGCCACGACAGCCGCTTCGCTAACTGCTTCATCGGTATCCAGCACTCGGTCGAGGAGTGGTTCAAACGCCGCTGCCTGCGCCTTCGGGCCAACCTTGCCGATCGCTTGAACACAACTGACGCGAACTTCGGGGAGTTCGTCATTCAGCGCAGCGACAAGGGGTTTCACACTTTCGACGGTCAGTGTCGGCTCCGCTGCAAGCATCTGGGCGGCATATGTTCGGACCTGCGGCGACTTCGATCGTAGCGCCGGGAGTAACATCCGCTCGACGCCGCTTCCGGGTTTGGGTGGGCCGATCTGAACCAATGCCGCGCCTACCGCTTCATGAAGTTGCTGATCGGGTTTATCGAGTGTGGCGATCAGGGCGGGCACGGCGGCCTGGGCCTGAGCCTTGAGATTCCCCAACCGCTGTGCCGCGATGATGCGGTTCGGGAGGGTCCCCGACTTCAGCACCAGCAGCGAGTTGTCGTAGACCTCCTGCGGCGTACGTTCGGCGAGGGTGGCTTCCGGCAATGGATCCGGCTTCACTACGGGTTCACGCGGTGGTGCATCATTCCCCGGATCGTCGGGTGGTGCTTGATCGTCCGCACCTTCCTTCTTGGCGATGGGACGCCGGGCAGGTTCCGGTTCTGAGTCACCACTTATCAGGAAGAAGAAGACCCCGAACCCGAGTGCGCCGCCCAGCACCAGTATCCCTGCCAGGATCATCAATCCATTCTTACTCGCGGGTTGTTCGGCAGGCCGGGCGGGCGCTTTCGTGGGTGTTCGGGGTGCTCGCTGCTGCGGCGTTGCCGGGTAATACTCTTGCACTGGCTCGGGCGGCGTTGAATACGGCTGGTGATACTCGAGTGCGGGAGCTGGCTGAGGTGGGTACGCTGGTTGGTACGTTGGAAGTTCTTCCGCCATTGCCACTGGTGCCGATGGGGCTTCTCCCCAGTCGCCCATTTCCACGGGGGACTGGGGGGCGGGCGGTTGAAAGCCATGCACCAGCAACGGAACCAGGCATCGGGGACATTTCGGCGGCTGCCTCGGGTCGGGCGAAGCCGCGAACCAAAACTGGCCACATTGGGGGCAGGGAGCCTGGCCGGGGGTGTGTGGATTCATCGATCGTTCCTTATCCACCTGGCTAGTGGGTATTCTCGACGTGGCACAGCGGCGGGAATGTCAGTCTTATCATACTCAGCATCATCCACGGTCGTCCTCTTGTAATGCCGATCTCGGGCTTTTCAACGGGCCGATCTGTACGCATTTGGATGTGCTATTAGCCCTGGAAGGGCGGCGGATGGTAGCCAGGGGTGGAGCGAGTCTTCGAGCGCAACCCCTGGTCCGCGAGCGAATCGAGGAAATCGGTTGCCATGCGTTTCCGGGATTGGGTTCGCCACACAACCCAAATTCCCAATCGTGAATCACGGAACGCCCCTTAATCTGGGCGCCGAGAACGGTCTGTCCGCGAGAACGTTGAGGCCACGGTGTGTATGATAACCCGATTGCCCTGCGAATGAACACGAGACGCACGATGTCCCGCACCAGCCGGCCCATAGACGACAAACCGATCCCGCCGCTTTACGCCATGACCCACGGCGGGATCGAATCCACCGCGGCCGATGAGATTACGCGCGACCTTGGCGGCGAGGTCAAGAAGACCGCCCGCGGCCTCGTCGTCTTCCGTGTCGATCAGCTCACCGATGATGTGCTGAAGATGCGCACGACCGAGGACGTGTTCCTGCTCGCGTGGGGGTCCAACTCGCTCACCTACACGTCCACGGACCTCGAAACGATCCAGACATGGACCGCCCGAAAGCCCGACTGGGATCGGCTGTTCAAGCTCCATCACAAGATTCGCCCGAAGACCAAGGGTCGCCCGACATACCACATCGTCTGCCAGATGCAGGGCGAACACGGCTTCCGACGGGCCGACGCGCGGGCGGCGTTCATCGCAGGACTCGGAGGGAAGATTCCACGCGGCTGGCAATACAGTAACGAAAACGCCTGGCTCGAAATCTGGCTTACCATTTACAGCAAGACGGCCGTGTGTGGTGTGCGGCTCTCGGATCGCACGATGCGGCACCGGACATACAAACTCGATCACGTCGCGGCGTCGTTGCGGCCCACCGTGGCGGCGGCAATGGTGCGATACGCGGGGATCGGTCCGGACATGACGATCGTTGATCCGATGTGCGGCGCGGGGACCATCCTGGCGGAAACGCTGACGGTGGCGAATCAGCGGAGCAAGGCCGGCCGCATCCGCGTCCTGGGTGGCGACATCGACCCAAACGCCGTGTTCGTGACTTCCCAGAACCTGGAGAAAGTCGGTTCCGCCGACCTGGCACGCTGGGATGCCCGGGCACTGCCGTTGGAGTCGAACTCCGTGGATCGCATCATCTCGAACCCACCGTTCGGCAAGCAACTGTCATCAATCGAACAGGTGATGCCACTGTACGAGGCGATCGCTGACGAGTGGGATCGCGTGCTGCGACCCGGTGGCCGTGCGGTGTTGCTGGCGATGGAGCAGGAGGGCTTGAAGCGGATTCTGCTGTCGAAGGGTTGGTCGCCGGCACGTTCGTCGCGCGTGCGCCTGCTGGGTCAGTTGTGCGTGATGAGCGTGTGGAATAAGCCCGGGTAAGGCATCGGCGAGCCACGGGGTTTACCCCAATACCGTTCAACGCAGTATTTGGACGGTATCTCGAAACTGTTTTACAGGTAGTCGTTCCGAGCGTGGAGTTGGCTGCTTCTTGGGCCAAGGACTCAGCTTCTTTTTG